>Ga0209367_1013652_pt1 | contig 10424 bp, 6 predicted proteins | sample WorMetLIZISLAND2_FD_187412 | JGI IMG/M metagenome (GOLD analysis project Ga0209367, IMG submission 187412) | Marine gutless worms symbiont microbial communities from Max Planck institute for Marine Microbiology, Germany - Olavius geniculatus... ...
GATCACCAAATTTTCACTGTCGGGTGCCTGGAAGACTCTAGTTTCAGGAACCGTAAAGCTTTTGCATAAATTCGAAGGGGGTCACCCCGAAAGATGTCGCTAAATGAGAGGGGGGTGGTCAAAATTTGCAATTTTTTGGCCTATAACTCGCTGTATCTCAGTAACGGTGCGAGATAAGGCCTAGGTTACTATTAATCACTAATGGGAAATTGTATACTGGCTGTCGATTGGCGCCGAATTCAATGACCTTGGATGACCTTGAACGCCAAAATAGGGGGTTTTACGGATTTTTTTCGCCGTGCTCGCAGGTCGCACGCTGGCGGCCGCAAGGCCGTATTGCCGTGATCCATTGAGTCGTTCCGGTGCATTCAGAATCGTGGGTAAACTGCGTGGAATCTATTTATAGCCGACCAATCGCGTGCCGCCTCGCACGCTCCCTCGCACTATACCCTCCTCGCACCTCGCGCCTCGCATTTTATCCTGACCCGGCGCACCATCAGCGTTTACTTAGCCAATGTGCAGAATACAACATTTCTTAATAGATAAGTTAACTGGCATGTCTTTGCCTAGTCACTAACACACGATAAAGCGGACTGCAAGTTTATAGCATCAACATCAGAAGATATTCAGGCATATATTTTTAAGTTGCCTAAACATGATAGAAAGAAAGACACGAACATGTTATATGTTCTCTCCAGTTTCACTACAGCACGAGCTTTCAGCTTCCAATCATCCATACTGTATTTATACGCTAACAAAACCAACAGTAGCTACTAATACTGAACTTTGCAGCCAAAGACATGATATAATACATTAAATTTGCAGCGACTAATAAACGGAAATAGTATTCAAACATTATCATAGGAAAGGTGGAAACTATAAATAAGTAAGCCCAAAATGCGCAGATTAGTTATTAGACCAATCTCGATCAGCAATACAAAGCTCGTGATAAACAAGAAGCCCAGCTGTCCCTAGAATAGTCGAACGTACTGGCTGTTATTGACCGTCAAGGTCATCCAAAATCGATGATTTTTATTTTAACTAAAAGAGCGTATGCCATTCTAATTCCTACAGGCACCTGCAACCCTCCCCCTAAAAGCCAACTCACTGTTCAGTTACTAAAAATAGACTCAAAAATGCATTAAAACGCTTTATTTTATACGAAAAATTCCAAAAAAAAAATTCCGAAGAAAAGGCACATGCAGCCCCTCCCAGATCTTTTCCCCAGTGGCGAGAAAACACCTCACCCGGACAGAACTCAGACATGACGATTAACTACACCAAAAACTAAAACGTATCAGTTCAGTTCAGTTTATAGTTACGACGCTCAATTAAAATGCTGAACGTTGTAGCCCTTAACCAATGAACTGTTTGTACGTGACCAGTAAATGTGAGAATAACAACGAAAATGAATTTCAACACAGTTGGAAACAAAACAACAATATTTTGACACAACACTTGTTAGGCCCCTACTGCTCGTTGTCGTGGGCAGTTGTGATCAACACTCAATGCAGTCCAGCCAGCGTCGTGGGTTTAAACAAAATTGAGATAACAACATGCAGCAAGCTGGCAATTTGCCGACAGCAAGAAATTTCCGACAGAGTAATTTCATGGATGTTCAAAATTTCAATCCTGTCCCAAAATTTCGCCAAAATGTGTTCTTTTCAGCACCGTTTTTTGGTTCTGAAAAAAAATTTCGGACAAAACAAGGAATTTTCTGATAGACAATTGTTCTCTCCATGTCTACAACTACAGACAACTTACTAACAAAACCGAGTTTAAACTCAGCTAATGCTAAAATGATAATGATTATATACACCGTATCTCAAAAAAAACAGTCAAAGTGATATAAATGTTGACATAAATTTCATCTGGCTTCCCAGCCACTTAGGTGTAACAGGGAACGAAATAGCCGATTCACTTCCACAGTCCGCCATAAGAAATGATACAAGTGTTACTGTTAGTTATGAACTGAAAGAAATTTACACTTTAGTTCAAGAATATATCATGACACAATGGCAACACTTGTGGCAATTTAGCAGTACTGGAAAATTTTACAGAAAAATAGAACCCAATGTATCCCTAAAAATTAAGTATGAAAACTCGATAAGAAAAAAAGAAATCATTATAACAAGAATGCGTTTTGGAATTTGTTCGACACGTGATTACCTAAAAAGAATTAATATAGCAGCTTCTGATTAATGTGATGTATGTAATGAATGTGTGGAAACTTTGGAACACATTTTACTAGGATGTGCTAAAAGTATTCTGTGTTGTAAAATACTGAATGCTTGTACTGCTTTGAATGTTATTCTGCAGTTGGAAATTATTTTAAAAAACCCCGACATTATTGAAGTAGTTTACGCAAATATAAAACGTAAAATATAGTTGGTTGGATTTATGTGACCATTTCACATTGCGCATCTTGTATCTTCGTACTTCGTTTGTGACATTTTGAGCAAAATACTTTGATTGTGTCAGTTTTACGCTAATTCAATATGTGTTTTGCAGAGATGTTAGTTAAGATGTGCTTCTGAACATTTTTGTTTGCTATATATTGTAACTGACATTTGTTGACGTCGCTCATCATCGTCGTTATGAGCAGCGACGTTAAAAATTAAAATACATACATACATACATATACACCGTATCTCAAAAAAACAGCCAGTTTTTTTAGTGTCATATCTTTGCCCAATTTTCACCAAATGCAATAAATTTTGACACAAAAATGGACAAAACGATAGAACTATATAAGGTGCACCCATTTAGTTTATGTCAATGCTCCAATTTGTTACATTACGCGGTGAATATTAGCATCAGATTGCTCGCTTTTGCATCATCAATTTGACAGAGGGCGCCACGTGATTTAACAATATTGTGGCACTAAATATTTATGGTAAAAATAGCAGACAACAAAATAGATGACTGATGAGCTTAAACACGTCTAATCATCAGTGAATGTTGTTTGATCAGTCGATCATTGATTCCGTTATCAGCCAGTGTCATTGCATCTAAGCCATTATGCCCATGTAGGCTATGCAAGGCACACTTTGGGCCAAAAAATCTGATAATTTGCAAGAAAGTTGTTATACAAACTTATAGTTGTCCTAAATAATTCACATTTCAGCTTGTTGTGCAGGCCTACATAAGTCGTTACAACGTTTACTGGAGAGAAACTCTGCGTTATGCAACAATTTGGAGCATCTATGTTTCACACGTATTGCGTTGACATAAACTAGGTGAGATGGAAAATGAGTGCACCATACATAATTTCATCATCTTGGCCTTCTTAGTGCCAAAAATTATGAAAGTTAATCGAAATTTGACAAAGTTTTGACAATAACCATTTTGACTGTTTTTTTTTCACTGAGACACAGTGTACATACAGTTATGCAAACGTGGAATTAGGACGTACGTACATACATGTATACCAACATAGATTCATGTAACCTACTCATGTACTCACACATATACATCAGCTGTACCTGGACATAGAAGAAAAGTGACCATTCATCCCCGAGACGACCCAGAACTACTTGGGCTGTGATACTAACAGTGGCGATGCCAGCAATGTGGCTGATGAGCTAAAATCAAACCTCCCAAATGTTAGCCAAGCCCAGCTCCCACTTTTCCTCAGCTAAATCAGAATTTCTGTACCGCAATCATGGTCACGGTAGACATTAGAATGTAGCCAGTTAGCGCACAGAAACGGTTCATGGGACTGTCTCCTGTGCCACTAACATTATTATGCCACACGAAAAATGACAAAAATAGAGCTCAAATTTAACTTCGGTCAAGAACCAGCCCCAACCACAATGCCCATTTTGAAAGCACATAGCACTCCCATAGACTCCCTACCCCTTGCAGCATCTAATCTTGATCTCAATGCTTCATTCTAGCTTGTTCAACCCCCCCCAATTTTTAACACATCTGGCAAGGTATTGCAAGGTACATATAGCCTACATATGCGAAGTAACATATAAAGCAGATTACACAGCGGTAAATCCTAGTCTAAATGAACATCGATTGAACTGCAAAATGCTCGAAAAATTGACACTGCAAAGGAACATCAAGCAGAAGCGCTTGGGACCACAAAAAGCAACCTGGGGACAGCCTTGTACTTAATGGCCATACACAGAAAAGTTTAACAAGTCCCAATAGTGTGTTTACTTCAACAGCGATGTGACTGGCGTTATTTTCTGTCACTTAGTTTGCAACAACAAGAAAGTCAATTGGCGATGTGCAGCTTTCTATTATTACACTAACAGTAAATTTTGTTATAACATAAACAAACTAGAAGGTGCTCTTGAGAGTGCATATATCTGCCAAGTGAAGTGATTTAAACATCACAATTTTAATGAAACTAAAAACCGAAAAAGATATCCGAGATACGACCTCACATGCAAAATTTGGTTGATGTAGGATGACGGGAAGGGGGTCTGCGTAGGGAGGGCATTTGCCGTTAACCTTTTGTGTTCTTGCTAATGCCTACAGGTCACACCAGAAGACCGATCACGACCGTTTATGGCTCAAAACGCGTGTTTCCGCGTAAGGTAGGGCCTTTGGGGTCTCAATGATAAAAAAATACGCAAAATAATGTTTGGAGGTCAACACTCCCCAAAAACATGATTTTTGGGGGCCTGAATAGGCATTTTAATCCAAATTTGATAAATTTTCGAATTGCAATATCTCAGAAAATACGCATTCGATCAACACAAAATTTGAAGGGGAACTACAGGTGCGCAAATGGACTTCGTTGGTGGTCTAGCATTACAAAATTATAATTCAAGATGGTGGCGGCCGCCATCTTAGATTTTTGCACAAACAGCAATAACTCAGCCACCAATTGACGTAGATGAATGATATATTGCAATAATGTAGATGGCTGCCACCGGAAATAGAACACTTGATGAAAATGGACAAAAATAATAAATTCATCATGGTGTCGGCTGCCATTTTGAATTTCATTTATCGCTCATAACTCGTATATTATTGCACATATTTGCACAAAATATGGCATATGTATTTAGTTTCAAGTCCTACATAGGTATGCCAAAATATTGAACAAACATAAAATCTAAAATGGTGGTGGCCGCCATCTTGGATTTTTGCACAAACAGCAATAACTTAGCCGCCGATTGACGTAGATTAATGAAATTTTGCAGTGATGTCGTCAGCTGCTATCATGAGTAGATCGTGTAACCAAAATCGACAAAAATAATAAATTCAAGATGGCTGTGGCCGCCATTTTGAATTCTGTTTATCGCTCAAAACTTAGTTGCTATTGCACGTACTTGCACGAAATTTCATATGCGAGCTAAGTTTGACATTCTACATGCAGTTATGCCTTAAAATCGAACAAAAAAACAAAAAAAAATGAAATTTAACATGGTGACGGCCACCATTTTGTATTTTTAGACAAAGCATAACAAATCAGCGGCTGACTAAAAAAGGTTCATAAAATTTTGCAGGAATGTTGTTAGTTGCTACTGGAAATTAACCATGTGACCAAAATTGAGAAAAGTAGTAAATTCAAGATGGCGGTGGTCACCTTTTTAATGTCGTTCATCACTTATAACTGCTTTTTCACCCATCTGCATGAAATTTGGTATGTAGACTAAAGTTGCAGTCCCACATACAGGATTGCCATTATATTAAACAAATAACAAAATCCAAGATGCTGGAAGTAGTAGTAGTAGTTGTTGTTGTTGTGTACAAAGTAACTGTTCAGTGACCTTTCAAACTTTAATAAAACCGCAAATATTACATATAAAAAACTGCAAGCAATTCATTTAATGTTGTATAAGCACTGATGTAAAATGACAAAAAGCAAAAAGTATAAGCAAGAAGATTATGCATTAGCTTAGACATTTATATCTGGCTACTGAAAACAGATTAAACGTCTAAACTAATACATTAGTTCGTGCTTATACTTTTTGATTTTTGCCGTTTTACATCAGCGCTTATACAACACTAAATGAATTGCTTGCAGTTTTTTTATACATAATTACTATTAAGACTACTACTACTACACCTACAAATACAAGAAAATCTACAACTACACAATACAACAAAAAAGGGAGAGAGAAGGAAGAGCCGCTTCACGGAGGGAGGGAAAAGTAATAGCTGGCGTTGCTGCTTGCGTTGTTGGTGCAATGACGTCATTGCCATTAAAAGTCAGAACGGACAACAGAAACACGTACAGAACGACCAATCTCTTAATCTCCTCCAATGTTCACTATGTTCACACTTGGCAGAGATAATAAATGGCTGATCAGCAACTCAATGGACAGAGATCAGTAACTCTTAATCTAGGACATTTCTCTGCTGCTCTCAGCCTCCGTGCAACAAGGGCAAGGTGCAGCTGTCCCCACGATGCAGGCGCCCCTCACATTAATAAGCCCAATCATACTTTGGTACTGCGCATGTGCGACGTGGGCGTGGCGCTGCGGGTCAGAGGTCAGCTTTTATAAACAGATCGCACGTGCAATGACAGTGTGCAGTATTTGGCTGCAGCAATGGAGACAATTATAACGCAACGATAGATGAAAAAAATATAGCAGAAGTTTACAAAAAAAATGATAATTTGGTGAGGCAAAACACTGGCTTACCGAACAAAACAACTTTTGAATGATATGACCTGCCGAAATGAAAATAAACTACCATACGGTAGGCCTATAGTCTACTACTTGGTCCCGGACTCCCGGCATGTGCTACATGGGCGTATGGGTTGCGCTGCAGCAGTCATGGCTGTTTTTCTAACGGCGCTTTACAAATTACAACCACTCCAAAGAAATCGGAAGAGAACTTAGGCTAGAGGAATTTTCTGTAAAGGCTAAATTACTACTCATACTGATGAAAGTCGAACGTTTAGTACTCAGATTGCTTTTCTTGCATGCTTTATATTTGGCATAATTCGGCATACCTATCTGTTGGAAGTTGCTCTACCATTTTCAGCACTTGGGCAAAGTTCTGGTCACAGCAACTGAAAGTCTCATTTTACCTACAAAATAACTTGGTTCCCAAAGCAATTGAAAGCCCAACCATTTAAAAGATATAGCGTGGGTATCCAAAGCTATATGCGCTGTACACTGACTGCGATGATGTGAAACTTTCATTCACAGACCTTGACGTGATCTGTAGGCCTATACCCGTACTTGTCTGACTACCGGTACGAGCACCAGCATCCACCATGGTGACCAGTATATTATAATACGCCAATTCTAAGACTTTTTGCAGTGCAACCAATGCTTAAAGTGGAAAAAGAAAGTGCCTGGGCCCGGAACTTTTCGACCGTCAAAGCCCAACCAAAATATTGTGATGTAAATCCTATGCATATAGTATATAGCTGACCCCCCAGTGCATAATATGACAGGGTGTTAAGGGGGTTGAGAAAACAGTTGGGGGTTGAACCCCCCAACCCCTGGCAATTCAAACAGCACTACTTAGATGGGTGGCTGTTTGCAGATACATGTAGGTAGGCCTAAACGATCTCGAAATATAGGCTAACTAAGACCAAAATCAACTCAGCCTTCCATCGTTCCAGAGTAGGTAAACTGAGCACCGGCGTGTCTGGCTGGGGTAAAGCAAAGCACGTTCATCAGTGTTGGGTGGCAGCTAACAGTGTGTGATCCCCTATGGCAGGTGACGTTCCGTAGCCCTGTGATGGGTTTCCCATTAAAAGCTATATACCGCCTTTAACCTTTTGTACTTTAATTATTGCAGCTATTCCCGGAAACAACGCCATAGGATGCACCCTAGGCCCAGTGGCGGTTTTAGGCCTGGGCCGAGGGGGGCACAGGCTCTCCCCCCAGTTTTGCTTCAGGTCCCCAGTTTCGTAGCCACCCATGATTTCTTGCAAAGATAACATAAATATGTGATTTTTTTGCGTTTCCAAATTTTAGAAAAGTGGGCAAATTCGAGGCTTCTATTGAGCGTCGAATAGCTAAAAGTGCTTCAGCTTCATGGGGGCTTTGCCTTCTGACCCCCTGACCATCAGGAGCTCTGTCCCTGGACCCCGCTGGGGGCTCCGACCCCAGACCCCCGTTACAGAATCGCGTTACCGCGCTCGCCATGGCATGGGGCGGTGCCTCTCCCCCCAGATGTTGCGGGCTGGAACCACCACTGTGATAACCATACACAATGCCAAGGTGTGACTTATTGCACGTCACTTCTGCAAGACAACACTTCATCTGTGGCTTCGGGGGGGAGGGCTTCGCCTCCCTCGATCAGTGGCTTCTCTCCTCATACCTGGTGGGCTCAGCTTGCGCCCAGTAAAAATAGGGGGAAAGTTTTGTTAAGAGGGTAGGTCAAAACTCCCCTTATATTTCACTAAGCAATCAACACCCTTAATGGATCCCCCATTTTCACTGGGCAATCTACACCCTTAACAAGGAGCCCAAGGGGGGGGGCGAGAAGCTTGAGTCCAGAAGTGGGGGGAACTTGCTCCCGATTTCGACTCCATAATTGCGGGGATAGAAGCCACTGGCCCCCTGAGTCCTGACCCCCAACCAGGAGCTCTGGTTCCCGCTAGTCTTTTTGATGTACACGACAACTGAATATAAAGGCCGACATTTGTCCCACAAACACACAAAATATTATTGCCCCTTGTGCTCTCGCCCTTACCCCCACGTTGCCCCCCAGCTTCAGCATTCCTAGCGCCGCCTATGCCTACAGTGCATAGGCCCACCAGACGGGATTAGGCGCAGTTGCAGTAAGCTTAAACGCAATTAAGTTATGCGATTAATGCGTCAAAATGTTAATTTAGATTAAAGTATTCGATGACAGTAAAAAATAATCGCATTACACATTCTTAACAAATAGAAAAGTTGAAAAAACAAGGCTAGAAACTATTTCTGCACGAGCGATCTCACAGCTGTTTCGTTTGTTTACAAACGGTCACCTCTGACCTTTCCCATAGTTCAGTGCGTTGCATGAGATGCCAAATCTGCTTATACAACTAGCATCATCATCATCACATCCTATCGTCATCAGGGTGTCATGTCATGAGTGATGTCAAAGACCAAGAACCTACAACGTGCTAGATCTTGTGTTGACTGCAACAGTTCTATCAGTGACATCTCTGTTGATATGAGACTGTACAGATATTTTGCTCTCTGTCTATCTCTTATCAGAGTAGATTAAACACCACCAACATCTAGAAAATTGGTTTATACCCCAGTTTGACAGAACATCTGTTGAAGTGTCTGACAACAGTTCGTTTATGCTTGAAATATTCACCGCATGAACCACAGCAAAACTGTTTAAAATCTGAGTGTTTCAGTTGATGTTGTTTCATATTGCTTGCCGAATAGAAACTCATTTGGCATTCACTGCAAGCATAAGGCTTCACGCCATCATGACAAAGTAAGTGTGCCTTAAGGACACTACTGCAGCTGAATTTCTTCTGACAAGTGTGACATGTGAACCAAGTACCTTCATTGTGTACCTTCAGCAGATGTGTCTTGAGTTGTTCAGGTCGTGTAAAACAGTCTGAACAGTGTCTACATGAGTACGGCTTTGCAAAAGTGTGAATATAAACATGACGCTTCAAAAGACGACTACTTTTAAACATCTTCCCACAGTAACGACAGTCATAAGGTTTTCTGTTGCTGTGTACATGACGTTTATGTGTCTGCAAGCTGCTGGATTGGCTGAAACTTTTGTCACACAGTGAACACTTGTACGGTTTGTCTCCTGTGTGGACTCTCATGTGAGTGGTTAGATTCTGTGACACACTAAATGCCTTGTCACACTGTGGACAACTGTATGGTTTTTCTCCTGTGTGGACTCTCATGTGAACAGTTAGATTATGTGACAAACTAAATGCCTTGTCACACTCAGAACATTTGTATGGTTTCTCTTGACTGTGAATTCTGCTATGAACAGCAAGGCCACCTGATTGTGTAAATCGTTTGCTACAAACAGCACATTCAAATGTTTTCTCTCCAGTGTGAATTCTGCTGTGTCTAGCAAGGTTAGCTGAGTCTGTAAATCGTTTGCTACAGACAGTACATTCAAACGGTTTCTCTCCAAAATGACTTCGCCTGTGTACTGATAAGTTTTGGTTGGTTGCAAAACACTTTCCACATTCAGTGCACTTGTATTTACTGCTGTGAACATTCATATGTCGCTTCAAGGAATACTGAGTATTAAATCTTCTCTCACACTGAGTACACGAATACATGGTTGCAGTATGTGTTTGTTTGTGATAAAACAGACCACTTCTCGTTGTAAACTGTTCGCAACATACCGTACACAGATATTGTTTCTGCTTGTCTTTGCTATGCCTTTGTTTGTGATGTTTCAAATACCCTTTCCTTGTAAACTGCTTGCGACACACTGCACATAAATAAACATACAATAAAAAGCTATAAGACAGATAAATGAAATTTAAAAAACAATTCTAAATACCAGGTGTGAGT
>Ga0209367_1013653_pt1 | contig 10423 bp, 6 predicted proteins | sample WorMetLIZISLAND2_FD_187412 | JGI IMG/M metagenome (GOLD analysis project Ga0209367, IMG submission 187412) | Marine gutless worms symbiont microbial communities from Max Planck institute for Marine Microbiology, Germany - Olavius geniculatus... ...
CAAAAAATATTGCAACAGTGTGCTGTTTATTGACAAATGCCTCACGAACAAAAGTCTCCAAGCGAACAAGCTGATCAGTTGTGCTGCGTTGTTTCCTAAAGCCACTTTGGACTGGTGTGATCAGTTTCAGCTGTTCCAAGTACCAGACAAGTCTGGTGTTTATCATACGTTCCATAACCTTGCACAAGCAACTAGTTAGAGCAATGGGTTGATAACTTGTTGGGTCAGTTGAATCTTTACCGGGTTTGGCAACTAGTATGACAGTGGCAAGGTGCCACTCAGGTGGGAAGTCACCAGTGGTCCAGATATAGTTTACGGCACCCAACAGCACTACAGCATGGAACCAGATGTTTCTATCGATGAGTCTCTCCTCCTTTGGAAAGGCAGGTTACTTTTCAAGCAGTATCTACCTCTGAAGCGGTCAAGGTTTGGAATAAAACTGTATAAACTCTGCGAAAGCAGCACAGGCTATGTGCACAGATTTTATGTCTATGTTGGTAAGGACTGTTCGTTTGTTCTACCTGCATCTGGCCACCTTGTACCTCCAGCAGAATTTGGTGCAACAGAAAACATTGTTTGGTTCCTCATACTGCCACTGCTTGACAAAGGTTACAGATTCTATGTGGATAATTTCTACACAAGTCTCCCATTGTTTCGAATGCTTTATCAGCATGACACTGTAGCATGTGGTACTATCCGAAGCAACCGGAAAGGTTATCCGGTGAAGAGCCTGGCTCAAAGGAAGCACACACTCGGTCAGTCATCTGCACTGTGGTCTGGTGAGTTTCTCGCTGTTCGATTCACCGACAAGAAAGATGTCAATATGCTGACAACTATGCACAGTGCAACTTGCACTACAGTTTTGCTGTGCGCCGTAGAACAGTAGAGACACTGGACAAGCCAGATTGTATTCTCGATTACAATCGAAAGATGGGTGGGGTGGATAAGTCAGATCAGCTACTTCAGCCATATGATGCCACCTGAAAGTGTATGGCGTGGTACAAGAAATTGGCCATCCACCTGCTGCAGCAGTCACTGCTGAATGCTCACATCATGTATGCAAAGGGATGTAGCCAGACACAACCCAAGCTGTCATTTTTACAGTTTACGAATGCAGTTGTGAAAGAACTTCTGAAAGGTGGGCCTGATGAGGATTTCCCAGACACTCCACCATATGAAAACATTTTGCATCTTGGTGGACGTCATTTTCCGATGAAGATTCCAACAGCTGAGGGTCAGAAGAAAGCAATGAAAAGGTGTAAAGTGTGCTACCAGAAGGAGAAAATTCGGACAGAAAGTCGCTACACCTGCAACAAATGTCCATCTAAACCTGGACTGTATCGACAATGGCTTCGAACTTTATCATACAAAGCGCAAGTTTTGGGAATAGACAGTGGGCATATATATTCCCTTCTCACTGTATACGTTCGTACAAACGTCACACAATCCTTTCCCAACCCTCTAATTAGCCAATAACGCCACTCTCTGCTATGCAAAACATCTGTCCTATCTCTAGCCTATTGTCACCATGAAGTATTCTAACGTTCTGCATACTTTGTTCAGCAGGCATATATATTTTCTTTGCACCGTATAAGTTCGTATAATCGTCACACTATCCTTTCCTAACCCTCTAGCCAGCGCAATTTTAGTAGTCTACATGCACCAGCGTATGCACCCGGCCACCCAATAAAAACCCTTTTCATAATCCAGAAGTTGCATTCAGTCGCAATGTCCTTGCATCAATATACTTTAAGTGGCGACATTACGCATAATTGTCAACAAGCAGAAAGTTAAAGTCGTTATTAAAAGCAATGCGTCGCTAAATGGAAAGGAATTTACACCCAATCGGTTTCTACATCACAAATTACGCTAAAATACATTTTAAAGTTATATATAATCATCATTTTTATTTACGAATCTGAATCTGAAATACATTTGTATAGTGTATCAATGCAAGTCTCTAATGCGTTGCAGCAGTGCTAATGAGTCGATATTTGCAAAATAAAAAATGTTTCTACGCATAGCATGCAAATAACATATTGCATATCCTTTAAGTTTATTCTGCATATTCTTAGTTCACTTTTTTATTTATCATTTTTAATTTAAAAGTATTAGTTTATTTTTCCACGTTTCCAAAAGTCAAAATATATTTTCATTGCACAAATACGCTCAATGTTTAGTCGGTAATACTTTTAAGTTAAGCAAGCTATAGTAATTCAAAGATTAATTTTTACATAAAGTAGTAAGCATAATATCGTGTTTATAAATTTAATTTAAATCACGCTGAATACCTACAAGGTGTGTAAGTAAAAAGCAGGATAACTTACAGATTTCACACACAAAGTACAGCATGGAATTCCCAGAACTAAATATACCTTTAGCAACCATAAAGTGGCTGCAAACACATAAGTTATGTATGGGTAAACCGATTGTACAGTTTCTCTCTATACAACACAATTTAAAGCAAACAGAGCCAAATCATCCAATCCACAGTAGCAAACAAGCCATATGGCAAATCCTCCAAAAAATCAAATTAGCCAGGCGGCGAACGAGCCACGTGGAGAATCATCCAATTAAGAGTCAAATGAGCAAGCAAAGAACGACCTGAGTGGGTGAGTCAGCAAGGGCAAAACTGGCAAAGATACAAAAGAAACTTAGCCAATGAATCACTGTAGTGCCCCAATGTCACGAAACAAGCTGATGCTGCTGCTGGCTTCAACTGCTTAGCAGCAAAGCTGTCACAATGTTTCGGGTAATGTCCACGTGGCTATCACACATCACACTTCGATGAATGAAAGGTGCTGGTAATGCACAGAGAAGGCTTTCAACAAACACAAACTGAAATGACCCAAAAGAACAAAACAAGATCGCCGTTCAAGAGACGCTTTTTCAAAGCTGAGAATGATGCTAACTGCTGACTTCCTACCAAAATCTCTGTTCTGTAATTAACATATTATAGTACCAAAGCAGCAGTGCTAATGCAGACTAGTCTGTGTTAGTGAGTAGTTTCTTAGCAGCACATCAGCACAAAATAGGCCATTCAGTGGAATAAATGGTTAAGAGTAGTCAAAAGCATTTAAGATAATTATTGAAAGAAACTATAAAAACTTGCTAAGATCAAGGCTGACACAAACTACAGACTACATTGTACAGTACTCTATGGCAAGCTTGACACTTTCTCTAAGACAGTTGTTGCTCTGCATCATATTATTCTAGCAGTGAATGATGGCTGCCAATAACTGTGTGTCAGCTAACAAGTGACAATTATTGCACTGCATCATGTATGTTACCTTTACAAAACAGTGCACTGTTGCCTGCTCAACATTACTATGGACTAGACATCTAACAGTCATCAACACTAGAGGCAGACAGTATCAGTGAGATGCTGAATAAATACAATACATAAATCTGAAAAAGCTGCATACTTCTCAAAGTCTGTTAATAAATTCCAGCCCTGTAGTAACAGCTGTATAAAGCTATTGTTGGCTACAGGCATCACCACAGTGAAACCTCCACGACCGAAGAAAAGCACAGTTCAGCTAAGAAAAAAACAGCAGTAAATGAAAGAAATGGCCACTGCAGTAAAATTTCTGCTACCCACAGTTGAAGAACAAGTTTATACACGAAGAAGTCAAAGTCGTCATCTTTACTACCGACTGATCCTGACACATGCATGTAAAGCTTGGACATGACATGCTACTGGCGAAGTAAAGTTCAGAGAGCAGAGATGTATGTAGTCCGTTTGGTCAGAAAAGTTCAAGGTGCATACAGAGCAAAGTAACTGAACTGAACTGAACTGAGAAGGTTTAGTTTTTAATGAAATGACCAATGTGCAAGCAGGGCAAGCTCATTGGTTAATGGCTGACTATAACACACATGTGACTATAGCCATGAACGCCGTTAAGCGGTGCCTACTGTAATGCATTACTGCTTGGCCACTGGTCAGTTTGTCAAAAACTCAACCATATCAGTTCACTGCAGTTCAGTTCAGTTACATCGCACTGTATGTGGTTTCAAAGACAGATTGTGTAACACAGACAGATCGGAGCTAGTCATCAAGGGAAGACTGCGATATATCGAAGAGATGCAACTGAGATGGTAGTCATGTGAAAAAGAATGCTGAACGAACGTTTACCAAATAGTGCAGGCTGCTTCACTGGCAACCAAACAGCACAAGACCTCCTGGTCAACCACGCAAGTGCTGGATCGACAACATCCAATAGACTGTGCGGAGTAGAGGCTCCACACTCTGAGGCCAACAATCAAAGATGCTAGAGAAAGTAGACAGAGAGGCCTTAGACCTACCTGTCAAGCGATACAAAGTACTGGAAGAAATCGATCTGCATGCAGCTTTGAAAGTGTTGTTGTTGTTGCTGTTGTCACGATGAGCCCGTCAGGTGCTGCCTATGAAAAGGGGATGGGTAGCAGAAGAGGGGAGGGGACAGATGCCCCGAAGAGATGAGGAATTCCACCAAGTTGTCGCTGTGCTAGAAAACATCCGATATGTCAATGGAGTCACCAAAGTACTGTAATGTATATAACACTGTAACGTTGTTCCTCAGTCATTGGAATTCATGTGCCAACAAAATTCATGTACCAGTTGGCAACTTGGTCGTAACTTCATCCTGTGAAATGCTGACAGTACCACCTGATGAATAGATGCATTGGCCGTAGCCATTACCAGTTCTGTTGTACAACCAAGGCAAGGCTAGACCAGCATGCTGTGAAATCCAATGTTTGTTGATTCATCGATGATATCGTTCGCTGTTACTAAAGGTGCATACAGAGTGATGTAACTGAACTAAACTAAACTTAACTGACACAGTTCAGTTTTTGACAAAATGACCAATAGGCAAGCAGGGCGATCTCATTGGTCATTGGCTGAACTTGATGCTTACATAAGCATATAGTCACTTAAGCCACCAACACTGTTATACGATGCCTACTGTAATGCATTACTTCTTGCTCATTTGGTCAGTTCATCAGAAACTAAACCATGTCAATTCAGTTCAGTTCAGTTACATCACTTTGTATGTGCATTCAATGTCACCAAAGCTGCATACAGAGCAACAGAAATGAAATGAAATAAAAGCCAAACCAAAGCACACAGCTTTCATTTCATTCCATTTCTGTTGCTCAGTATGCACCTTAATAAACATCACAAATTCATCGGCTGGTGACAACATATATGTACAGGCATTTCACACTTGGTACAAAAAAACCTGATTATTAGCCACTGCACAAAATAAAGCATGCCATACATACCTCTGCACTATGTGATTTGTCTTTTGATATTTTCCAGTTAAAATGGTCAGAATTCAAAGCAGATCATTAGTTCAGCATAGCTTCATACAGTATTGAAAACAGCCAATGTCGGCTATCATAATAATGTCATTCAGAGAAGATGTAACAGTTGTAATGTCAATATCACCTACAAATCATAAACACATCATAGTGCAGAACAGTGAGAACTGAACAACTATGAATGCAGGACAACAGCAAGTTATACTGGTGTCGTGAAATACTGCAACAGCCATGCTGGCATCAAACATGACCAGATCAATTACAAAAGATTAAGTAGGGTTCATGTTAAGGAGATGTCAGACAATCAATAAAGTTGGCCAATGCTTTGTTTGCCAATATGAAAATCTGTTGTATGTCATCCACAAAACTGGTCTATTTTGTCGGCAAGCGTTGATTCCAATATTTGCCTCAGACATGCAAGGATGCCGTTTGCAAACTACTTCATCAATAAACTTTATTCGTAATGATTAATGGCAGGTATGTTGGCTAAGTTACGGACACCACAGCACAACAGTGGCACATGTGGCATGATCCTAAAAACAGACATATGAGCACTGCTGTTTACAGACACTTCACCAACAGTTATAGCTAGCTAGGCGTTGGGGTTAATGCAGTACCACACTAAAAGTAGAATTTGGTTCAGTGAATATGCATACTGTCGTAGCACCCACCGGTCATCAAAATCTTGCATTATTCTGACACAATAGGCTGGTAATAGATTTTACAGTAAAAACAAAAAATTGAGCTAATGCACACGAGACGTGCGAAAGCCTATAGCAATTCCGGTTCAGTGGTTTAGCTGAAAATTGGGGTGTTCATGCTAAGTTAATATACAAATACCAAATTCTCCATCTGGATCGCATAACGATAGTTCCATGGCGCCACCTTGTGAATGATATAGACTTGTGTCGCAGCCCAAAATTGCCAAAAAATCCATAAAACCCCCTATTTTGGCGTTCAAGGTCATTGAATTCAACGCCAATCGAGAGCCAGTGTACGACTTCCTATTAGTGATTAATAGTAACCTAGGCCCTATCTTGCACGTACCGTTACTGAGATACAGCAACTTATTGGCCAAAAATCGCAAATTTTGCCTACCCCCTCTCATTTAGCGCCCTCCTTCGAGGTCACCCCATTCCAATTTATGGAAAAGCTTTACGGTTCCTGAAACTAGAGTCTTCCAGGGAGCTGAAGATGAAAATTTGGTAATTCTAGCTTGCACTGTTTTTGACTGATCCACCCATGCGACAGACGAACGGACAGACGGACAGACAGAATTGCGATGGCTAAGACGCACTGAAAGCAGTAGCTGCTTTCGCATGTAAAAACCTTGTGTCACTAAAACAAACTAGAAATTTGGGGCAAAGCCCAACGTAAGTCCGCCCGGCGCCGTAAGTCCGATTGGCGGAAAACTCAGGGGGTGAAATTCCCCCGGTAGCAATGTCACATGACCTGAACTCAAATGCACTAGCATACGCAGAATGTGCAATGTCGACTTAGGTTGGATCAACATGTGCACATATAACTTTTTTAGTGGACCAAACTTCACGAAATTTTTTGTTCAACTACTGAGGAACCCGGCTTCACAACACCGTTAATCACTTGTCGATATCTCGATCCATTCCAGAGATATTCACAGTAAAACTCGAATGTTGTCCTAAATCACACCAAATTTTAGATGTTTTTTTATCCTCCCAAATTTAAAGGGGTGGTGTTCCCCAAAAGTTGTACCCGATTTATCACCCTGAAGGCACGACACCAGGCAATGTTTCGTGCGTGAGAGTGGGTGCAACTGTCCACCCTAAATTTTAGACTGTTGGAGAATTGTCATAACATCTTTTTATCTCAAAATATTTGTCTGCAAATTTTCGCATGAAACTTTTTGTCCATGAATGCTAAATTTGGGGCCAATAACCCCATTTTTGAAAAATTTAACACCAAACTTGAAATTGTTAGCAAACATAATTTCCTCTGTTAAAAATGTGCAGCTGTCTGACAGAATTCTGTTAGAAATTTACAAGAAATTTGAGCTAATGTTCGTGAGACGCGCAAAAACCTATAGCAGTTCCGGTTCAGTATATTAGCTGAAAATTTGGGTGTTCACGCTAAGTTAATATACAAATACCACACTCTCTATCTGGATCGCATAATGATAGTTCCGTGCAGCAGACAGTGAAAATTTGGTAATCCTAGCTAGCTTGCACCACTTCTGAGTGACTGATCCACCTGTGTGACGGACAGACGGAGAGACAGAATTGCGATGGCTAAGACACAAGCGCGTAAAAATATAACAACTCGATCAATGCAATCAATCAGCATTAGTTAGTGCTGGGCGATTCCAAAGGTGGCAGCACCATCGAACAAAATGTCACAAATTACACTGTAAGATATGCAAACCGTTTCACCAAATACTGGGCAACAGAAATGTACTAAATAATAAATTATTGCGCTCACAATACAGCAAAATTGTACAACGAAAATCTGTTGCTGTTTGAGTTAGATTTGCAAGAATTTGGGATAAAATACAACACCTTTATTACAGTCATGCCGAAGTGCACATAATGATAGTACCGTGGCGCCACCATGTGAATGATACAGACTTGGGTTGCAGCCCAAAATCGCAAAAAAGTCCATAAAATTTCCTATTTTGACGTTCAAGGTCATTCAAGGTCGCTGAAATTGGTGGCAATCGAAAGCCAGTATACGACTTCCTATTAGTGAATCATACTAACCTAGGCCTTATCTCGCACCATTACTGAGATACAGTGAGTTATTGGCCAAAAATCCCAAATTCTGCCCACCCCCCTCTCATTTAGGGCCCTCGTTCTGGGTGACCCACTTCGAATTTATGGAAAACCTTTACGGTTCCTGAAACTAGAGTCTTCCAGGCAGCAGACAGTGAAGATATGGTGATTCTAGCTTGCACCATTTTTGACTGATTCACAAGTGTGACAGACAGACGGACAGACAGGCGGACGGACAAAACTGCGATGGCTAAGACGCACTGAAAGTAGAAGCTGCTTTCGTGCGTAAAGACCTTGTGTCACTAAAATTTTCATTTGTTCCTCAACAGAGACAATAGAAGATCATGGAAACCATGATTTTTGTCAAATGTTGTGATTTTGCCACAACACCATGCCATGTTTTTAGCCAAAATGCTTTGATTTTACGTTTCTGCAAAACTTAAATGTTGTTAATCAGCATAAATTATAAGTTTAGTGTGTGATTTTAATGCAAACATATTGACCTTTGCCTCTGCTACCAAAGTCTGTGTTTTTGACCTGGAGGCTTAATATTTGAATGTAACGTCATCGTAAAAGTATGTACTTTAATGCTCCACAATAACTAAATTTTACAGATGAAAACTAGCACTGCATGCAACAATGGTTGTGAATGCTAGACGTTAAGTTTTATAGATTATATAATGGTCTTTGGGCCCTTGATTTGTGTCTTCAGGATTTTTGGAACTTTTCAAAAGTTTGTCATGTTTTTGCCAATTTTTGCCATGATTTTCTACTCCCAAATACTCAAAAATGGTTTGCCATTTTTAGCTGTTTCCAAGTTTGACTGAAAAAAAATTGTTTGCATTTACTCTTATGCTCCAGCACCTTTACCATTTTACATTGGTTCTCACGAATACAATTTAGTGTGCCGACTTGTTTTATTGAGTTATATAATATGACATGAGAAGTTTAAAATGTTTTGACAGAAATTTTTTTTAAATATTCTTTTCCACCCGCCATCCGTACTTCATCACCAGCTGCAACCGGAAGCACAGGGTATGACTAAAAACCGCAGGACACTTTGAATAACCACCAAAAAGTGCTGACAACAGCAAAACTATAGGTTTTCTTCAATTTTAAAGCATTATATAGCCACATTATAGTGGTTATGTGGCGATACTAATATTTCAGGATGTGCAAGAAAACCGCAGAACACATACCGGTAAATGTATTGACTGTAAGCTTAGCCAGTACAGAATTTGAGAACAGGAGTAGCATGAATGAATGTGCAAACACTGACAGCCTGAGTAATGTACATTGTAAATTCAAGCATCTTGGCTCATGTCTGACGTACGGCGTACGCATCCTTGGCGTCCAGGTATGTGGCCTGCATCTTGGCGTCAGCGTGTGACATTTTGTAGCCGTTTCTAGGCATCTGGTGCATGCTGATTTTGTTATTTTGGCATTGTTTAGCAGCGTTTATTTAAATTTACTTAACTACAGAATCTTGTTTTCACATCTAAAAATCGTTTTATGTAGAGCTGTCACAGTTGACACGTTAATTAACGCGTTAATGCGTTAATAAATTAACGCACGTTAAAATAATTAACGCGCGTTAGAAAAATTAATGCACACGCATAAAAAACACGTGATAGTTGAGGATAGGAGGCTGAGTTGACCTGAGCTGTTTGCTTAGTGTTGCCTGCTGCGAGTGGACGTGGAACTCATAGCAATTTCTCGGCTACTTAGAGGATTCCAATGCTGTACCACAGTAGGCCACCGCTATGGACCACTGCACCGAGCGACCAACATTTAACTGCAAGGATCTTTCTGTAACGTCAGATTTGTGCCTGGTTAAGTCCAAACTTCTTTGATTAGTTGTGAACAACAAGTCGTGCTGTATGGCATCTCTTCGTGTCAGCTGGAAGTCCTGGATTTGTGCAGTGCAGGGAGTTCTGTCGCTATACCTGCAGTGGGCGTAGCTTGCGCCCAGTAAAAAATGGGGGGGGGGATTTTGCTAAGGATGTATGCAAAATTGCTGTCACTATAGAAGCGCTGTTTTTAGTTCAAAGTGCACAAACTGTTTGTAACCCAATAGAGTCCATCACAAAATGATGGATTCTATGATGGACAAAAGATGATATACAAAATAAAAATACTGTAATAGTTAAATAGTAAATAGTCTAAATACATTTTAAAAAATAAAAATTATAGGTGTTTTTAAATTTTTTTTCATTTTTCTAACTCTTGAAAAGAGTTAGTCTTAGGTATAAATTTTTCAATTCTGACTTGCATTTCATGCTTAAAAACCTGTCGCATGTCCTCTATGTTATTAATATGGGCTGAAAATAAGTCTTCCCATAAAACTGACTGCAGACTCTGTCGCAAACCAGTGT
>Ga0209367_1013654_pt1 | contig 10422 bp, 5 predicted proteins | sample WorMetLIZISLAND2_FD_187412 | JGI IMG/M metagenome (GOLD analysis project Ga0209367, IMG submission 187412) | Marine gutless worms symbiont microbial communities from Max Planck institute for Marine Microbiology, Germany - Olavius geniculatus... ...
TTGGCATGAGCTAATGATACCGCAGCGCACTATGCGGCCATCCATTGCCCGCGCGAACGAACAATTGGACCCGCGGTTTGCAGCAAGCAGACATACCATCGCCCCAATCAGCCACACTAGGCCTTCACCCCGTAGCCCATAAGCTACTACTCATTTCCCGTCCCACGAAGGGTAGGAGGCTGAGTTGGCCTGAGCACATAGTAGGTTAGCAACTTGCTCAAGGTTACTTGCAAATGACGGCAGTGAGAATCGAACCGCAACCTGAAAGTTACGAGTCGACACCAACCACTAGACACTTGGTGTTAGTTATATACACATTGTTTCATAAAAAGGCACCCTTTTTGTTTCTTTTATAACTCAGTCGAATGGTGTTGAGTTTGCATGAACTTTTTACCAAGAAATAGTAATTCAAAATATTTCAACAAAATGTGGCCGTTAGTTAAATAATCTTTGCTATTTGTGATGTAATGCTGGCGTCATAATGTGTCGTGAGTAGTGAGTACATACTGGCTTGTCGCAACTGGTTCTGTCAGTTGCTACCTTGCTTCGATGGTAAACTTTATCTGGAAATGTGTGAAAGTGATTATTTTGGGCGTTTTTGTTGTGGCTACAATGTCAATACTTCAACAGTTTGTCATCAATGAGCCAGATAAAGTTTGCCATCGACCCAGGACAGCTATTCAGCAACTATGTCAGCATTGGTTGCGACAAGCCAGTTTGTACTTGCGGCACATTATAATGATTTCAGCATTACGTTACGGCTAGCAAAGAATATTTAACAAACAGCCATATTTTGTCCAAATATTTTGAATTGGTATTTCTTCACTCTTCAGCTACATCCGGTAAAAATTTCGTGTAAATTGATCATCATTTGACTAAATTATGAAAGAAAGAAAAAGGGTGCCTTTTTATGAAACACTGTGTATGTACTGAGACGGTACCTGTTTGCAGACAATCATCCATCCGAGATAGCGACCCGGTTGGTAGTTAACCAACGACCTATCTATCGATCTTAAATCCGACATCGTACCGTTACTCTACCGAGTAGAGATGACCGTGAATGGCTTTTTGCATTCCCATTCCCTCCCATTTCCATTCAGTCAATTTCCATTTCTTCCTATTCCCATTTCCAATTTTGTAACCAATTCCCATTCCCATGAGATTTCCACTGGGCTTTTCCGATTCCTAATTCCCATTCCCATTTTCGAACAATCGTTCAATCGTTGCGGCATTAACAATTTTGGCCTATCGAAGACGCAGACTGTGTGTGCACTGCTTGTCGTTGAGTCTAAAACTGATCACGACAGTCAGAATCACGCTTTACTGCATTACTTTTCGGCGTAACTGAACCTCACAAACTAAAGAAAATATGCCCAAATGTAAGAGTACCATTAGGCATATTGGGCAGAAGTACCAAGAGTACTTTGACTAACTGTTGTTTCTATGCAGAACAGGATTGTCATCAAAACCAGTCGCCAATAGAAATTTATTCCCATGGGAATAAGGGCCATTCCCATTCCCATGGGATTTCCATGGGATTTCCATTCCCATTGGGAATCACATTTCCATGGTCATTTCTACTACCGAGCCACCTATATGGGCCCTATACGTAGTTTTGTGTGCGGACTGTGGTTGCATGTATAGGTACGACTGACGGTTTGTCCGTTTGCGCGCTGACATCAGAGCCTGGCTACGTCATCTACTCAGCGTGCGGTTCGTTTTGGGTGCCGATGATCATAATGATGATGTTTTATGCTCGGATCTACCGCACGGCGACACGTGCCAGTGCCGCCGTACGTAGAGGATTTATCCCTGCCGCTGATAAACACATTGCAGGTCACTTGTCAAAGCTTGTCGGTTATAACCAGACGCTGTCGCCGAGTAAATCTGAGAGTTGCATTGCTCTCCGTGTTCACCGAGGTGGTGCGGCGTCAGGCTGTTCGTCACATCACCCGTCCAACGGTAACATCGCTGACGACATCACCTCACAGAGCCGTTCACCCCTCCGTTCTCGCTCACCGCTCCGCTCGTTGAACCGTGATGACTCCGATGATCGGTCCTCGTCCTCGAGGGAAATTCGACGTCGAACTCCGCACCCAGCGACCAGCGACTTCAATTTGCCGCGTATCGTGGTGAGCTCGGAGGAACGTTCTTCAACCACTGCGTCAGTGACTCCCAGACGACGTCCGACTTCCTCACACGACATACGACGAGTCCAGTCCACCCTAACCTTTAACCATTACTTTAACCCACGAAAGAAAGACTGTACACTATAGTTCAATTCTTCAGTACCTGCCATTTGTGCTCAATCTCCGCAGCAGAGGTGGTTTGACTGTTCTATTCCCTTATTTTTAAAGAGTGAAATATTTTGTCTTCTAACCCTAACCGTAACCCTACGACGAGTCCAGTCGACCGAGGCTCTGGCCGCCAGCCACGTCAACCGGCACGGCCGCTCTTCTCCCTTCTCTCGACTCCACATCACTTTCATTCCCGCCCAGCTGAGGTCACTCAACCGCGAGACCAAAGCCGCAAAGACTGTGGGTGTAATTGTCGGATGTTTTATCCTGTGCTGGGCGCCGTTCTTTACCGTGTATCTGCTTGGAGCGGTGTGCCCCAGCTGCCGAACCCCGAACACTCTCTTCGACGTCTTCTTCTGGCTCGGATATTGTAACTCTGCGGCTAATCCGTTGATTTATGGTCTGTGTTCTCGCGACTTCCGTTACGCATTCGCCAAGCTGCTGCGTTGCCGCTGCGAGCGGCGTAAACCTATACCAACCATGTCATTGCACCGGCACGCCACAGTATACTACTAGACACCGTGGGATACTACTACTCACCACGAAATATTACTACACGCCACGGGATACTACTACAGACCGCAGAATACTACAACACCCCACAGCAGACCGATATCGACCATGTCAGTGCAGCGGCACGCTGGAGGAACGCTACGTCGTGATAACAGTCGGCTAGGCACTGTGCTACGCAGCTTTCGACTGCAGATTGCTACGACGAACGGCAACAACGACGACGCCAACGACAGCGACGACTGCTAACTAACGCCCACTCTTCACCCACGTATTTTAACTTGCTGTGGATTGGGCCTAAAATATTCCGTTGCATCTTGTTGCAGTCCCGCAAAAAGATGGACGGGGAGATATTTTAGTCATTTAAAATTTTTTCATGACATATCGTGTAATATTACATAACAGCCGATAACAACAAAAAATCCAGCTGTCGCTAGGATAGCCGACCGTATTGGTTGCCAATGATCTTTAAGGTCATCCAAGGTCAATGATTTTTATGTTATTTATTTGAAAGCCAATATGCGACTTCCTATTAGTGATCAATAGCAACCTACAGGGTGCGGCGGAAAAAAGTAGCCCCTAAAGTTTTTTACTGTTTTCTTAGCAACCGTTTAGCATTTTAATCCGAAAATTTACAGATTTATTTACTAAATTGTTCTACGGCTAAATGTTAAATAAAATTTGATTCCATTGAAAAATGACGAAGTTATAGATTTTTTAACATGACCGCTTACCGATTTTTTAGCGTGAAAAAATGTTCAAGCTACAACACCAGTTCAATAACATCGTTGAAACAAGTCAAACGACACAGTTAACTAATGATCAGATGCCAAAATTCCATTGTCACTGTGAATGTTCGAAGTGTTCACCGACAGCTCCAAGCTCCAGCACAAGCCTTCAGTCGCTTAATTTGAGAAGTCTTTCACAGTCTTGTCGATCGGTCCTTGTGGTAGGTTGCTCCAGATAACCTGAAGCGATTCCTTGAGTTCCGTGATTGTTTTTGGCTTTGTTTTAAGCTTGCGGTAAGCTCCAACATTGCATACCACACGTGATAGTCCACCGAGTTTGCATTCGGCGAATTTGCAGGCCATTGGTCTTTTCTGATGAAATCTGGACAGTTGGCCCGCAGTCAGTTTCCTGCGCTGCGCGTTGTGCTGGTGCGCTGTCCTGCTGGAAGATGAATCCGGTGGGCAGCCGGCTATTTCTTGAAAAGAACGACAATTTAGTGATAATTTATAAACAAAACAAATTGCTGTTTGTCAAAGCGTCACTGTACGTGACGTCATCGGCAGTAACGTGGTAACCGGTTTTTGAAAATTAAATAGCATTTTTAGCTTAAACATTTTTAATGCTGAAAAATCGGTAGGCAGTCATGTTCAGAAATCTATAATTTCGTCGTTTTTCAACAGAATCATATTTCACTTAGCAGTTAGATGTAGAACGTTTCTTTAAATGAACCTATAAAATTTCATGTTAAAATTCCAAGCGGTTGCTGAAAAAAACGGCAAAAAAACTTTAGGGGGCTACTTTTTTTGCCGCACCCTGTAGACCCTATCTGTCACCGTTTCCGAGATAAGGCCATTTAGCCTATAGCTTGAAAATTTCATTAAAAATTGCGGCCAAACCGCTGCAGATAGAGACATGGTGTCGAGTTGCGACGATTTATTTTTGCTTCAGATAGCGAGCTTTTTCGCTGTTTGTTCGAGTGTGGTGACGATTATTTGTCGACTTATTTCGCCTGTCGTTGTTTATAACAACTCCGTCTTAATGTTGCCGGAGTTCGTCTATCAGTGTGTCTGCATATCACTGTGATTCCGTGTCTTCGTATTGTTAACTGTACCTGTCTTTGCGCCTGTAGGTAGCAGTTATACTAATACGGCTTACGTTATGTGATAGTATTCTCTTTATCTGTAGTATGATGTCTGGCATCAGACCATAGGTGATTGCTAATCGTAGGTCGAGCTGTAAACCTAGCCCCGCCTCACTTATGACGTGAGTTGAATAACTGTATTGTTATTGGTTGGCTATGACGAGACCAAGCTATAATTAGACTGTCGTTTAGAGTGGGCGCGAAACGAGCTGTTTGATTACAGTTGTTGGTTTGGTGCTGACCAGAATGGTCTGGTGTGTATGGCATGTGTAAATGCCTAGGCTGTATGGCCGTTTGTATGGCTTCGGTGATGGTAATAGGGTACTTGTGTAAACCCTAAATGTGGAGTTTGATAGATCTGGAGGCCTGTGTGGATCCCTAGAGTGGCGTATCGAGGGGAGGAGACCCCTGTGCAAGCTTCTAAACTCTGCACAGATCATGACATTAAGCCCTGTGGCTTATGTGGCTTAGTTATGTGTATATGGCTTGTGGTTGTTTGTCATGTAATATCCGTTCTATTGACCTATTCGTCAGTTTATATCTGATAGTTTATAGAAAGTTTTCAGCTCCCTATCTGATGGTACCATCGCCGACCTTCTACGATTTACTATATAGCCACAATACATCTCTGACAGACAGATGGACAGACGACAACCGTGCCAATAGCTCGACCATTATCTAAGTACGGTCAACTGACAAGATGATAGACTGAACGTTACGTATAAGAATTAAGGTAGAAATAATGCAGTTTTGTTTCAGTAAGACTTTAAAAGCAATCAAAAACTGCACCAATATTTGAGGGGTTTAAAAGAAAAATTTAGGAACGGATGTTTTAGGGACGGACGGCAGCCGAAGGCACAGAAATTTTACCGGTACGCGTACGCCTTTTGTCGTTTAACGAGCAACAAAACGGATTCAGAAAAAGTTGTACAGCAAATACAGACCAAAACACTGAATGTTTACAATTTTAAATTGTTACAAAGTTACAATTAAAATGCATCTTTAAAGTTTTTTGCTCTAATGTTTAATTAACACCGCACACAAATTTACACTCAGGAAAAACCTCTTACACACCCTTTTATGAGTAAACGACATAATGACGTGATTGACGTTACAACTCCAAAATTACGATCAAAACATAAAATAGGCTATTATGATGTCTAATCAACACTTAACACAAAAATCTTAAGAGTTTAAAATTAAATTTTTAAAGTTTTTTTTAAGTTTTTTGTTTAAATGACCTAAAATAACCTACGTTTTTCGACCATTTTCCAGCGGGAAATTACGGAAAATCGCATTAGTAAAGTTCGGTCCTAATGTCAGCGCAGTGCTCAGCTTGTTGTTGCCATCAATCAATTATTCAATGCACTGATAAATGTCTTTTCATGACTTCGTGGAAAACGTGGCCATATACATTGTTGTGGAAGCTCGCCTCTCATCATGCTTAAAACCGTCGCTAAACTCTGACAATAAACATTTCATGGCGTATTTAGCGTACGTGTAGGCCCACATGGCATACGCTGAAAAAAACGTTCATCAAAGATATCTTTTAAGAAATGTTTTAGCAGAAAACCTGCAATAATGTTTAAAGCGATGAAAGTTGGGACAAACGTCGCAGTTTTCACAAATAGGAGGCTTCATACCTATTTTCGACTGGTACCAAATTTCACGCGTTAATTGGATGACCTTGAACAACCATTTTAAACTCCGTCGAACAGAATAAGCTATATGCCTATGCATCTTTCAACCCCGAAAATACGAATGACGATAAACCTTGTCTGTTGGCAGCAGAAAATAGTGTAAATTGTAGGCCTATAGGGCCTAGAAGTTTCTACGCATTTTCAGACCATCACATAAAAGTGACAGCAAAATCGCGCGATTTCGTTGCAATAGCACGGCTTTCTCGTGTCTTGTCATTATTTTGTAGCAAGTTTATCGTGACTGACACCAACGTTCTGACCGTGATTAAGTCTTTATCTTTAATCGTGGTTCTGGATAAAACTATGTTGTGTACGATTTCACAATAGTTAAATAACAAACTAGATAGCACTGCAGAACCTCGGCCGGAAACTGTTTTTATTTTTGGCGGTGTGTGAAAATTGCAATGGTAAATAAAGAATTTTTTAACGACCACAATCTAAACTGCTATTACAATGTAACCAATTGTTATTATTATTATTCACATTTTATTTCCATCTTTTTGATCGTTACATTGCACGCAGGCAGTAGTATAGTTTAAAGAAAAGAAACGCACAACATTTTGTAAAAAAGAAAAAAAAATCAAACGCGATATATAGCGTAAGATGATGTTGTAAAACACCATACTAACAATGAAATGCAGTTGAGCGCAATAAAACAACATTTTTGTATCTTGCTAAATCCGCGGTGGTGGTAGCTATAACATGCGTCAAATGAAAAGATTACTTTTTCAGATCATCGTAAATTTTTTTAAACATTTACAACCTACACGCTTGCAAAAGTCGGTGGCATTTGCAGGATGACGAGGGGACGGGCGCTTCAGATCATGTCGAAAATCGTGTCGAATATCTGCGTAATAATAGTAATACTGATATAACGCAATGTTCGCCGAGTGCGGATAGGCTATTGCAGTGATTTTGACGTTCAGACAATAATCGGACAGCAGAAGAGTAGAAGATATTCAAAGAGGCTTCATGTTTAACTGTATACAGTTGATTTTCAAGTTATCGCACATGCCTAAGTTAAGCCTTCGACTTCAGTTACCGCCGCAACTGTCGTTGGACCTATCATCTTTATCATCGTCATTAAATGACTATTGTGTCTGTCAATCAATTAGGCCTAAACCAGAAAACCAGGAATCGACTCAAACTTAGTGATGTGCTCGAAACAGCATGGACCGGATATGTCGCATTTCTTCAGCTTTGGACGCAATTTGACGCGGTCGCGGGCAGTTTTCGTTGCCATCGATTTCGCGTCAGAAGTGACGGATTTCTGTAACTCGTAGTACGAGGATCTGAAGTCCGCATTGTCAGTCTGCAGTTTACCGGCGACGGATTTGTCTGCGGAGAGGTTCAGGAGAGCATTGCCCGCAGGTCCACTTGTGATGGCATCCAACTGACGACTGAAACACTCGGCCGCATCTGGGTCGGCAAAGCGCAGCCCGGCCAGCCGCGAATGATCGTGCGAGAAGCGCAGACAATGAAACATGCTCGCGATGCCATTTCAAGGTCATTCAAGGTGCATTTCAAGGTCGTTTACGATTAAGCGTCTAACAGTGAAACATGTTCATGACGGCGTTTCAAGGTATATCAAGTTCAGGCGTTTTACAGCGAGACATGCTTGTGGCAGTGGTATATTTCCAAAACATTTATGATGCATTTCAGTGTCCTTTAAAATCAAACCTTGTACAGTGAAACATGCTCGTGATGGCCCTGTAGCACGTCAGATGGTCGACCGTGTCGCGCCAGAGCGCAAAACCCGACCCGACCTCGGCCAAGACCAGATTCAACTTCCGGTAACGAGAGATTTAACTTTCGGTAACAAGATTCAACTTCCGGTCTCGACACCGACTCCCGCCGCAGTCCAGGACGATGACTGGCACTCCGACTGCGGTGGTCGGGTACCAGCGCGCGGCGTCGACGACAACTTCCGGCTGGGTCGCCACTGCAGTTGTTGATCCGGGGATGGACGAGTGTCGGCGAGCGGCTGCGAAGTAGAGGCGAGCCGCGCAGGCGCACGAGACGACTTCCGTCCTGTGGCTGCGGTAGAAAAGCTCAATCTGCAGCAGGTCGGCCGGTGACACGACGGACCGGCAGATACCGCGCATGTCCACGAAGTCGCCGCCGCACGACGAGAAGCTCGTTGCGGCAGCGAAGACGGTTGGGGCTCGGTTGTTGTCGATCGAAGATGGCAACGTCCGTCGCTCGGGTGGGGTTGGCGGCGCACCGCGATACCTTGCTACTGGCTCGACGTAACCGTTAACGTTCCAACCGTCGCCGAAGGTGGAAGATCGCTTTATGCTGGTGACGGCGGTGGTGGCGGCGGGCAGCTCGGGCGACCAAGCGTAGATAGCCGTGTAGTCACGAGGCCGAGGATGATACGTTTGGGTGATGGTGGTCGTCGTCGTGGTTAACGGTAGGATCTGACGTCGTCGACGTTCGTCGGTGGCCGGTGTCACAGTGATCAGCGGCAGTTCGCGGCCTACGTTCCAGTGCCGATCGAGCGTCCAGTTCTGGCCGACCGCTGTTGCTGTGGGCAGGTAAGATTCTCGTCGAAGTATGTAGTTTGACGCAACGCTGGAATTTACGACCGAGTTCACCATGGTCTCGTGACTTCCGCCGTGTTTGGCTACTCATCATAGGTTAGACCCATTAGACCCATAACTACTACGATATATAAACTAACCAGAAACAACCTTTACTTTTCGTGACTTGCGCCATTGTTACTTGCGCCGTTCGGCGTCAGCAGCACGGCGGTCCTGTCTTCTTGCACGACGTCTCTGTCCACCGGCATCAGCGAGGTTCGCAGTAACCTTGGCGTCGTCCAGGCATGTCCGTTCCAGACAGCGTCAGTCGTCATCGTTGTAGCTACGACAGGATAACGTCCGACATCAGTCAGGTTGTAGTCTGGCTCCACGCAATCAGTCAAGTTCAGCTGATCGCTGGGCCTGGGGTGGTAAGCCATGTTGTGGGCAGTAGCAGTAACAGGTGTCTGTCGTCCGTCCAGGCCGTAATACCAGCCATACCTGGACCACTGTCCGGCGCCGGTAGAAAATTCTCTAGCAACGGGGGCCGGGGTGATCTCTCGGGACGTTCCAGCGGATGGATCGTGATTCGTCAGGAGCGTGGAATTGCGGCTGCGCGCGGGCGGAAAGCGGATCGCCGTTTCTGGCGTTGTGACCGCCGGCGCACGTCGTCGGTCGTCGCCTACTGTACTGCGGGATCTTCGTACTGCGGCACCACAACGTGACTTACGGTGTTCCATCGGCGAACGTCGCAAGTCTTCAGTGGACGAAGCAGTAACGATTTTCCGCTGATTCCAGTCCTGCAGATAAGCCTTTTCTTCCCTCCAACGTCTCTGTGCTGCCAGCTGCTCGGGCTCCGACAGTGAAGTAGACATGAGCTGATAGCCTTGTGCCGCCAGCGTCCTGATGGTCTCGCTGTCTCCAAGCGATGAGGCCTGGGCGTGTCTCATCTCGCGACGACCGCGACAACGATACTCAGCCGGTTCATAGTCTTGCACGTTACTGCACAGATAAAATTAACACAGTATGTAGGCCTACGTAGTATCATAGGCATCATGATAAAAAAAATTTTACGTAGACTACTTGTCCGAATTTCCGATAGAGCGGTGTCTACAAAATGATTTACTACACTCGAACCAGTGGTGCAGCAGCACCAGATGAGATACCAGGTGAGAACAGATGAAGTAGTCTTAGCAGAATTTGTGGATAAATTTAATAATATGGACATAGAGGTATTATGCGCCTCCTTGTCGATACTGCTGTCAATGAATGAAGAAAACGTCTCCTTGCCTGTGTTCGCATAGTGGGACAACACTTCAAGCAATTTTACTGCAGGCAGCTAAAAATGGACAATTAAATTAAATGTAGAGGAGTTAATATACCGACTCCGCTTGTCGTGTTTTTCGGTCGATCTTTATATATATAAATGTACAAAACATTAGTTTATACACTTGTTAACGGCAACATCTAAGGACTTGCACATCGAAAACAGCAAAAATTACAAAAGGTGATATTGCCCGCAT
>Ga0209367_1013655_pt1 | contig 10421 bp, 4 predicted proteins | sample WorMetLIZISLAND2_FD_187412 | JGI IMG/M metagenome (GOLD analysis project Ga0209367, IMG submission 187412) | Marine gutless worms symbiont microbial communities from Max Planck institute for Marine Microbiology, Germany - Olavius geniculatus... ...
GGGGCTATACTTTACACGGGACTGAAAATGTGGAGTTGTGGCGAGCCGCCCCACCGCTGGGCAGGCGCCCATTCCACCATATAATTGGGCAGGGCTGGGACCACACCACCACGGCAGGACGACGAGCTACAAACTGACGTGTTGTCACTGTAGTTTATTTTAATGCTGTTGGTCTGTTGTTTTGCATCTGGAATGACATCTAGCTTGCGAAAAACTCGCTGCAACAATACTTGAAGGTTGTTCTTTCTTTGGAACCTGGTTTGGCCTGGCTAAGATTAACTCAAACTAAATGTGATAATGTTATACATATTTCCTGTGATTGATTGATTGATTGCAATGTTTTTGTTTGAACAGTCCTGTTTATCTTCTGATCTTTTGAAGTTTATAGCATGCCTCAGTACTTGCAATTACATTTTTAGCTCAGTTGCATGTAAGGCCTTAAAGCCAGATTTTTTTTGCTTTGGGTTTGAAGTTGTGGTTTGCCTTATCATTGAAATACAGGCCCCAGTCTTGCTGCGCATGGTTTAGGCCTTGGCTTTGTATCTTGTGGCTTTGTTATTATCGCTGCTTGCAGATTCAAATGCTAGAAGTGGACAAAAGAAATAAAAGACGAAACTGATGGCATTACGATTTGAAACTTAGGGATACTGCAGTTCAGCTGTAATTCTGTAATGCTTGGCAAGACATGTGGGCATTTAATTTACCAACAGAAATGCTTGATAAATGACGATCACCAATGCTGTTTTGTGCTAACTTCTGTTCCAATGTATTGCATGTGTGTAGGAGAATTTTTCAATTTTGAAAATGGTTTTGCTGACACAAAGCTGAATCCTGGAGCTATCGCTCTGAGTTTTTATTCTGGCTTGTTCTCATATGCTGGATGGTAATTACTGCTTGTTTATATATGTACGTTATCATGTGTTCACAGCAGACCATGTTAGACTTTAAGGTTATATCAGGTGGTCCATAAAAAACGTCTCAAACTTTGCATGACTAACAGCACGTATACTATATGGAAATAAATTTCCTTTTGCACATTTGTAGATCAGTATGTACTATTACTTACTTGTAACTTTCAGTGACATCATTAATGATGCTGCTTAATGACGTAAGGTGAATTAAAAATTGAATTATGTAAAAATGATGTACTATCACACTGCATCAAAGCAACTCAGACAACTTGCCCGATTCAATCAGCTCACAAGAATGGACACTGCGTTCACCAGATTTGACTCTGCTGTTTGTGAACTTCAGAGATCTTCAGAATGTTATCGGAGACAAATGGCATGATGTCGATATCAGACAATCAGAATCAGAAAAGCCATGTTGCAGTGAAAAAGTGTTTATCAGCAGTGGCAATGCAGAATGGAGGACTTATTCAGCACATTTTCCGCTGATCAGCTGATTGATGATATGGCCTATTGTGACGTTCTGCTGTAGCCTGCGTACGAGCAGCAATGTAAATGACCAGCCATTTGCATAATTTGCTTTATGATGTGTAACACTATTCTGTTTCTATCTCGGCTAGTATAGAAGTGTTTTAAGCAAAAATTTCTATGTATATTCAAAGATGTTTGCTCATTACACGTATGTTTTTTTGGCTGATATATTTTGACTACTCTGCTGTATAACGCAGGATTTTTTTGGGCCACCCGGTATAATAAGGAAATTGAATTTGATTTCTGTTTCTGTGGGTGCAGTTCAGTGGTTGTTTCTGCTAGTGTAATATGGTAGTAGTGCTTTTTGCTGGTATTGTGGTTCTGTCAGTGGGCATAGTAGTTTTCACAGTATACAGGCATTTCAGTTAGACTTGTCCTAATTTTCATAGTATTCATAGTAGCATTTTCTTAGAGACAACACATAGCAAGTAGTTGCAGGTGATAATAATGAAAACTCTGGAGTGAAATGAGTGCCTGCCACTTAAACAGGACAGTCAAAAACAGCAGAGTGATTGAAACTTTAGTTTGGTAAGCACATTAGTGGTTTCATGACACGACATCATGCGACACTTAATCACGCGACAGTTAATCGGCGACAGTTCATCGGATGACAGTTCATCGCAGCGATGGTTAAACACAGCGATGGTTAATCTCGTGCAATTTCATCGCGCGACACTTCATCGGGCGTGCAGTTGTTCACGCGTCCAGCACCGTAATTAAACGTAATTAACCTTATACTTGGTTAACTAGCAGCGGACCCTTGACTAATTGTCATTGAAGCACTATATAAAGCTGCTGTTCAGTTTACAATTTAACATTATCTAAACAGTCATGGATGTCGTATTTGGTACTAGTACTGAGGGTAAACAACCTGTTATTTATCATTATTTCGAATAGCCTTCACTTAATCGCGAAAGCACGAAAATGGTTGCAGAACTACGTTGTGGCATTGCCAGAAGTTTCCTTATGAAAAATAACTATGGTGCTGTAATGCTTGAGAATTCTGAACTACATGAACATTGCGTAAACTGTTAAGTTTATTAAAAACAAGTAATTTGAGCAAAGCTCATGAGACGCTCGACAGCCTTAGCAGTTCCTATTCGCAGGTTGTCTTGATTTCACTCTATCCATTTTGACGCAATTCACTCTTGAAATCTATGCCGCAGCCACAAATTGCAAAAAAACATTAAAACCCCTATTTTAGAAATTGAAGGTCATTCAAGGTCATTGATGTTTACACCAATAAAAAGCTTGTCACTATATTGCTTGTTATGATAAGCAGCATGTCTCTGCCGATCTGCAACCGTTTTCAAGCTACACGAGCCAATAGCGGTAAAATAACTACTTGTAGATTCTTTAAAATGTACGTTCTATGCTAAAAAAATGTCATGCGCAAAATGTCCAGGTCTATCTCCAGCCATTTCGGTGCAATTCATTCTTAAAATGTGTGTCGAAGCCAAAAATCGCAGAAAAAATTCACTGAAAACCCCTATTTTGAGGGTTCAAGGTCATCGACGTTGACAGCAATAAAAAGCTTGCCACCAGTGCTTGTTATGATAAGCAGTATGTCTGTGCCTATCTGCAACCGTGTTCACGCTACACGAGATAATTGCGGTAAAATAACCACTTTTTAGGGGGTAGCTGTCTTTGACGCCCACCTGCGCTGGCGTCCTTGAACCTAGGGGGTCGGAACTTGAACTGCTAAAATCTACGTTGAATGCTGAAAATTTCATATGCAGGTTGTCTTGGTCTGTCTCCAGCCATTTGGTCGCAATTCGGTGTTGAAATGTGCGCTGCATCCAAAAATTGCGAAAAATTCACTAAAAACCTCTTTTTTGAGGGGTTCAAGGTCGTTCAAGGTCATCAATGTTGGTAAATCCAAAAAGCCTGTCACCAGTGCTTGTTATGATAAGCAGCATGTATGTACCTATCTGCAACCGTTTTCACATTATTCGAGCCAATAACGGCAAAATGATGTCTTTTTTAGGGGGTACCCCTCTTTGACGCCCTCGTTCGAGGGGAACCCCTGCACCTAGTGGCACGAAATTTTGTCACAATAAACTAGAGACCTTGGGGCAGCCCACAGTGAAGATTTCGTGATCCTAGTTTGCACCGTTTTGATACAGATCACAAGTGTGACAGACAGACGGACGGACGGACAGACGGACGGACGCCCAGATGATAGCTAAGACGCGCGAAGCATTCTGCTGTCGCATGTAATAACAGGTTGTAATCATGTTATGTGTTTTTTTAAAATTTTAACTAACATGTAGGCAACTAGGCACTATACAAACAGTACGTAAACAGTAACCCTACACTATATTAAGTATTTTTTTTGATTTTGAGTTTGCTTTGAATAATAGTTTGTCATTGTCAACATCTTTTCTCTCTCTGTTTGTGTCATTTTACTCATATGCTCGATTAAATGTTGCACGATTAAGTATCGCGCGGTTAACTGTCGTTCCGGTTAATTGTCGTCGCGATTAACTGTCGTCCGATGAACTGTCGTCATACCACATTAGTAGCTGAAGCCTGTGCATAGTTTCATTTGTAAGTTGCCTGTCTGTTGTAGGAGATGTTTCAATTTCATGAAAATAATTGTGGGGCATTTTTGGACTTACTCTGTATGTTGGCTTTACGTAGTTGGCAGAAAAATAGAACATAAATAGCGTGATTTTGGTGTCTGCTGCCATTTTGTGCACTTGTTGGAGATTGGTTTGGTGATTTGTTGCAGGAACGCATTGAATTTTGTGACAGAAGAACTGAAGAATCCCTACGTGTGAGTGACTTTTGCACACCATCATATTAGTGTTATAATGAAAACACATTTATACTGCTGGCACCCTTTTTCACAAATGAATCAAAGGCACATAATTTCATCATTGGTTTGTTTGTGTCGTACTGCAGAAATTAAAAATATAAATTTGTTTGCTCTTTCTTGCGTTATTTTATTTAGTTTTTCTGTGACTTGTAAAAAAAAACAAGATTTCTCTGACATTGACGACTGTCTAGAGAATAAGAGGGAAGATTTATTTAGAACTGATGTTACTGTTACATATGCACACTCGAAATTGACAGTTGTTAAAATTTTAGGTTTAGGTCATTTTTTGTGTTTTATGTTGCATATCAGGTATTTATGTAAAGGTTAAACTTACTGTTTTGTTATTGTAAATGTTAATCTTTTTGTTCCATTGTTATGTGTGTGTATTGCCTGGTAAGACCATCCTCGAAATGACCTATACTGTGTCCGTCGGGACGTTGAACTCAACTCATTCACTCACTCTAGTTGTGTTTGATATTTAGTTTGATTTTCAGTCAGTTCAGGGGTTTGGTGTCTCTGAGAGATCAAATTTTGGCTTTTGCTGTAGGAACCTGGTGTTGTCATTATAAGAGGGCTGGGCTGTGACGGTGTCGTTTAGCGCAGTATGCTGATGTTGATGTATTGTGAATGTCAGCAACCTACCGCGTGCAATCTGGATCTCTATGCCTCTCATCACCGTGATCTACGTGTTTGCTAACGTTGCTTACTTCACCGTTCTCTCGGCATCTCAACTGCTGCAGTCAAATGCTGTGGCTGTTGTGAGTATGATAATTGTACATAAATAAAAAATTAAATTAAATTAAATTTAAAAAGCCTGTGCTTCCGGTTGCAGCCGGCAAAAAAACTAGGGATGTGGCGGCGGTAATTTTTAAAATTATTTTTTTGTATCATGATGCGTCTTGTGATACTATGCAACAACTCATAAAAACAAACTGACTGTCTGACACACTAAATAGTACTAAGGAGAACTTAAGTAAAGATACTGCAACATTTCAGGCTGGATGCAAACAGCATTTTTCAGTTAAAGCGTACTAAAAACTGCACAGATATTTTTGAAGGTTTAATTAAAAATTTTTATAGATATAGGTTTTTTTCTAGGGATGGATGGCAACCGGAAGCACAGTTTTTTTTAAAAATTTTAGGCTTAGTAGTAGTATCGGTAGTCGATTAGCAGCAGAGCAGTAGCATTCAATATCAATATCAGTAACATCATATGACGTGAATGTTTTCCTTCCGTGTTTTCAAGCAGTTGGTTTGCTCAGAGCAAGCACACCAAGGTCAACTCTGCCTTCCATTACTCAGGGGTGGGTAAATTGACTACCGGGTACTGACTTGCGTGTGTGGCCAGAGGCGCGTTTCGCACTTTTTTTCTCTGAGAATCTCAGAAATTCTAATTTAGAAGCGTGTTTCGCACTTTCTACTTCTCTGAGATTCTCTGAGAAATTATGAGCAAGATTTTCCTTTGCTACGTTATGCTAGCTCCGCCCACTTGCTTGTGAGTTAGATAAAATTGGCTAGCGTAGAATTCTATGTTAGAATTCTCGTAGAATTCTTACTTGCGCGTTCCGCACTTTTCGTGAGAACTAGTGAAAACTACTGAGCCGTAGAAGTGAGATTCTCGGAGAAAAGTGCGAAACGCGTCTCAGGCATGTGCATTCACCTGTGTTGGGTGGCAAGTAACACTGTGTGATTTCATATGGCAGATGATGTTCCATATCTCTGTGATGGATTTCCTTGAAGTGCTAGAAATGCATTTTGGTTTCTTCTAACCAACCGTGTATTTGGTCTGTTTTAATAATAATAATAATAATAATAAAGCGGATTTATACACGGCGCCTAGAAGCAGAAGTCACTAGGCGCCGCAGTTTAAATCAGTCAAACAAGTGTGTCTTTAGTTGCGCTTTGAACTGTTCGTAGTCCTCTATGGCTCGCAGTGCAGTCGGCAAACTGTTCCGGACTCGTGGGCCGGCGACGGCGAATGATCTGTCATCGAGGCGTGTCCTTGTTTTCGGTACAGTACAAGTGACAGAGGCGGCTAAACATTTTGCTTGTTAAACATTCGTTGATTCTATGCTTGGACTTGCGTCTTGGTTTATGTTAATGTGTCTGTCTGTCTGTGTCTCTGTGTAGTCGTTTGCTGATCGCATGCTCGGTTGGATGTCCTGGTGTATGCCGCTGTTTGTGGCTGCGTCAACATTCGGTAGTCTGAATGGTGGAATCTTCACTTCAGCAAGGTGCTCTTTGCCTCTCAGTACTTCATTAACTAGACTCAGTCAGTCTTTTATGACGAATTGCAATTTTTAGTTTTAGCTTTTTAGTTTTTGTTCTCTCTTCTTTAGTTTTAGTTTTGACATATTTTTCATTTTAGTTTAATTTTTTTTATGTTTTTGCTGTACAGTGATTTGAGTTACCAAGAACAGGCAAAGAATATCAGAGACATGATCTGACTTAATACAAATATGCCCCAAAATGCCCTTAAATGGGCCTAATACAACAAATAACATCAAATGAAGAAGGCTTTAGACTATGTTAGTGATCACCAACTAAAGTCAGCTTGTAAAGACGCCATATGCATAGCCCCATCTAAGGTTACCCGAATGATTTTTGCTGTTTTAGAGGACTGATATCATCACATCGTCCTTACACACAGTTGTAAGCAACCCGCGTCATGGTACGAATTATCATGTAATCTCTGTTGTAATAAATATTACATAATTGGTCACGCCGTCTCACCCGCATTGCCATCACCTCTGCAGCTGTAAAATGCTGCTTCACTGTCTGATGGTAATTAGTAATTGATTTGGGCAATAACGCCCGCAGCCAGAGAAGCAGGCGAGATAATAATAATAATAATAATAATAAGTGAACATTTATATAGCGCACTATCATTTCGAAGAAATCTCTAGTGTGTCACTGAGCCGCAGTCGTCTCGCTGCGGCATGCTGTTTAACGTTCACAGCGCAGTCAAGACACTGGGACTGTGCCGTTTAGAAACCAAAACCGTCAATAGAGACCCCAAAACAGTGGTTTTGATAGGGTTCGATATTGCTAAAAAATCGCAGTTCCGGTGCCGATTTCGATAACCGTAACAACACTAATTGTTAGCATTAAATTTTGAGTGTTAGCTTCTTGTCACATATTGGCAGAGTCCCGAGTCCTAATAGTCGACTTTTGCTCATGTTAGTTTCGTTGTTGCTATTCTATGCAGGCTTCATATTAGTCTGGCATAAAACACCAACTGACATCTTCACTTGATCTGTGCAAACTTCATCTCATCTCGAAATCGAAAATTGCACACTGTCAATCAGCTGCCACTTCTGAGATTATGAAGTGCTTCCAGTCATGTATCTGGTGTAAGCAGCACTGTATCAAGTATCGGATCTTTACCTTTTTTGTCTTGTTTTTTGTCGTTGTTGTAATGGTGTGGCTGGCGTGTGTAGGATTGCATTTGTCGGTGCTCGTGAGGGTCATTTTCCCATCGCTGTTTCTCTCATTAACTACGAACGATTCACTCCAATTCCCGCCCTTCTTCTCGGCGTACGTACCGTATGTTGTTATTTTTATCCACCTACTTGCTGCTCATATTATCTTATTTGCCGTGGCAGAAAGGCGGTGGTTATATTTTGTCTACTGTTTTGGACAAATTTTGAAGAATTTATCTAAGGGCTTGGTTGATGCCAAGAATGAGTGATTAGATGTTAGTGGAAGTTTGGATCATGTTTCTGAATTCGGGAATTTATTGAAGCTCTGTTTTGGCGTTGTTTTTTACTTATGTAACTTGCGAAATAATGTAACTTCCGGAAATGCCCCCCATACACTTTGCACTGTAAACTGCATCCAAATTGCTGCAGAGTGCGACATGGTTACTATTGACAGTCTATACAAACTTACCAATGCCCTATCCTCATCGCGGACACTCTACAGTGAACTGTTTAGGTTCAGTACATATGTTCGATAATGTTGCAGGCCTTTGGGCATAGGCAGTATGGTCGGCTTTCCTCTAGCAACACTACAACAACTAGGCTGTTATCATGAGTCTTATCATGTGTGTTTTGCTATCCCCTATTGTCTGTTATCAGTGATAATGCTGATAATGAAAATACGTCTGTGTCTAATCATCTTGCAAGTGATACCTGTGTATTTGATTGGGTAATAGTGGTAGTATATTTTTACACTGGTGTCTTATAGTGCCTGATATCAGTGACAATGCTGGTATCAAAAGACGTCTACGTCCTCATCAATTATACAAGTTTTGTTGAGTCAATCTTCATGGCGTTGTCCGTCGTTGGTCTCTTTGTGCTACGATACACACAGCCCGACCTCCATCGACCCATCAAGGTACATCACTATAACAACTAGCAATAATGTTTCAGTCTACTTAGCCATGTAAACATGTAAACAGGCACACTGCGCGATACACTGGCCTCGTATCCGAGGTCTCACAGTGTAAAAACTGGTGTCTGGCTGAGGGCCTTAGGAAACGGAGATCAGCGCCGCTTTATGGGCCGTAAGGCTCGGGAAAGACTTTACGTTTTTTTGCGTTTTACTTAGCCATAGGCGCTAGACAGCCTCATCTGTCGTCGGACTTTATGTTCTGTCCATCAGGAATGGGGATATGACTGCCGACAATGTTTTTTTACCTTTTTAGAGCCGTCATATCAACGCATTAAGTTAACGCGCATTAAAGAAATTAATGCGTGTTAAAGAAATTAATGCACGTGCGTTAAAAAAATTAATGCACATACGTAACTACTAAATTCTGTGAAGCAGGAGTTCCCATATTTTATTAAACCGCGGTTATTTGATGATCGGGTAATATTCAAGTAATTAGAAAGCGTTTAGTTGCCTTGACCTTCTTCAGTTTTTAGCTTGTTATTATTTCAATAATAATTAGTATTTAAATATTTAAGCATTTTTTTTTGGATGTGGTGTCAGGTGAACTTGATGTTGCCGATCTTCTTCCTAGTCATCATGGCGTTCCTTGTGGTGTTCCCGTTGTTCTACGATGCAGTTGAGTGTCTCGTGGGACTTGCCATCATAGCTTCTGGTCTGCCTGTCTACCTCATACTGGTCTGCTGGACTAACAAGCCGCAAGTTTATCAGAGATTTATCGGTAAGTCCATTTTTGATAGTGATAATAATAGTAGTAATAGCCACGGCATTGCTTCTGGTGCTGTTGTTGAAGTGCATTGCCGTAGTGAGAATTCATCTGGTTTATTTGGTGATAGCAGCAAAAGTACCAGGTGGCTACCGACTTTTGGACCAGAGCAATTGCCCTGAGCCGCATTTCTGCTTAATCTGGCAGCTACAGTACTGCACTTACTATCGCCATCTATTACTACTCAGCCAGAAGACTGATACTCATTTTACCATTCCGCAGAGAGAGCTATGTAGAAGGCTGAGTCAACCTAGCTGGCTCGTTTTAAAGGTAAAGGTAAAGGTCGTCAATTTGTATAGCGCACTGTCGTGAACATGCGCACGCGTCTAATGCGCTTTCGTCACTAACCAGAGCCGCCTGCCGCATGGGCACCGTGTGCAGCCTGCAGACACAGGCTGGCGCAGCGGCCGGCTAGGCAACCCTAGTCAGCTGTACCAAGGTACCTTTGTACCATGTAAATGAGTTACTACTTATTTTACCATCCCACGGAGGGTAGTAGGCTGAGTCAACCTAGCTGGCAGGCTTCGCACTGAGATGGTTTACCTGCCCGCAGGCAGTCACCCATCGCAGTACTAACCGGGCCCGGCGTAGAGTATGAGGTTTTGTACCAAGATGGTTCACCTGCTCGCAGCCAGTTGCCCGTCCAAGTTTTAACCGGGTCCACCATAGAGTCACTTTGTTAATTCAACTGCATGCGCTACAGCTATGCTATGCCACTAAGCATGGCGTAGCTTTACCAATAGTGTTTTCGCTACTGGTATAATGTACCCGTGTGTGGGCTTGCTATTCGGTCTGCTTAATCACCTGATACTAAACAATGCAGATGCACTGATTATTGACTGATAATTAAGATTGGGCCTCAATAGTTAATTTACTGATCACAGGCTGAACGGTAGTTCAAGCCCTGTGTTAACGGCGACTTCTCTTTCTTATGGGGAATCCAAAAATTCGACCCCCCACAGAATCAAAACCCCTGACCCGATTGAGATAAAATTTGGCACGG
>Ga0209367_1013657_pt1 | contig 10420 bp, 9 predicted proteins | sample WorMetLIZISLAND2_FD_187412 | JGI IMG/M metagenome (GOLD analysis project Ga0209367, IMG submission 187412) | Marine gutless worms symbiont microbial communities from Max Planck institute for Marine Microbiology, Germany - Olavius geniculatus... ...
TTCATAAAAGTTGGAAACGTATAGGCCTACTTGTACACTATGCAGTCAGTTAACACGCATTTCAGGCTTTCAGCCAATCACGCAGACAAACAAGTGATGTCACATTTTCGGGCAAAAGAGCAGCACGTGTTTTGTTCACAATGTAGCCTGATGAGCTAAACAGGCGTTCGCATGAGACAGATGTCGCAGGTATGCAAAGTACTGTTTTTACAAAACGAGCAAGAACAGGAAAACGATGGCTATTCAGTTTCCATTAGTTTAGTGGATTTTCTGTTTCGGGAAGCGGATCTTCATCTTTGTAGCGAGCCAAGTCAGCAGTCCAAAATTTAATTAAATTTTAATCGATTAAAAAAAATTAATCGAACAATTTTTTTAACGATTAATTAATCGTTAATTTTCACAGCCCTAATAATTATCTACTCTTTCTAAAGCACAATATTTACAGCACATAGTGTTGACAGATATCAAGCATGCTATAAAAATGCATTTTGTCTCATGCAAAGTACAACAACCAAGGTTCCTGCGATTCTCAGATCCTCAGCAAAGCTTTGGCTACATCGACCAATTCAATTATGGAATTCAGCTCAGGAATTTATCCTTATACCAAAACTAAACCTGCAATAGCTTCTTTGCATATTTCATGTACTAGGAAGCTACTTTTTATGTACGAGAGCTAGTGCGTATTAGCCATGGTGATTCTGTCTTGGTGTCTGTCACGTCCCGGTACCGTTGCAAGCCGAGGTGAGATAAAGACTTCGGGTTTTCACCACATGATAGCAGATTGTCTCTAACATTTCGTGAAAAAATTTTATGCCGTGAAATTAATATTTAACGTATTTATTCAAAAAATTCCAAAAAGTTACAACGGCGCCCATGGGGAAAATTAAACAATTCTTTAAACGATCACAACTTTGGCTGTGTATAAAAGAGTCGCAATTTTTGGTTCAAGGGTATGGTTTTCGGGGATGGCCAATCTAACAGCGTCATTCAAATTTACAAAACATAAGTTTATACAGTTGTTAATGGCAACATTTAAGGACTTGCACATCTAAAACAGCAAAAATTACAAAAGGTGATATTATTCAGCAGCACATACACACACAGTTAGTGTGATGCGGGCAATATCAACTTTTGTAATTTTTGCAGTTTTCGATGTGCAAGTCCTTAAATGTTGCCGTTAGCAAGTGTAAAAACTTATGTTATTAGAACCAACTGGGAGAAATAACAAATATTGCATTAGTTAATGCAGCAAATAGGGATTTTGGTGATATATAGTTTTTATAGAAACTTAATGAAAAAATATGAGATCAATCATCAGCGATCGATTACAGTGGCACCTTTACGTAATTGGGGGACTCGCTGTAGTTATAGAAAAGGAGATAAGAAAAAATTAGGGTTCTTTTCTGGCTATATCTTAATAACTACCGCACCAATTACTACAATGTTGATGGCCACTGAAAGAGGAAAGGACTGGGTATTTTTAGGAATATGCGTTAGGATTTACAAAACGCAGAAAAGTTTAAAGTTGCAGGTACCCTATCTTAGCAGTAACCTAAGGTAAGATAGTATTGAATGACCTGGTTTTTTTTGCAAAATTTGACTATATTATCATAACAAGCAATGCTGACGTGCTTGTTAATGGTATCAACATCGATGACCTTGAACTTAAAAAATAGAGGATTTTGCGATTTTGTGCGACTTTTGGCTGCAGAAAAGTCAAGTGCGACGAAATGGATGAAGGTAAACAGATATTAGCTGCGAACAGAAACTGCCATAAGCTCTCGCGCATCTCATGAGCATTAGCTCAATTTTCTTGTTCACATTACGATCGTACACAGGGCTAACAAATTCATAGATTTCTGTTGACTTCCAACCAAAGCAGAAACTACATGTAGATGAACATCAGCCTACCGACAAGCAAAGTTTCAACGTTAGAGCTGCCATATTTTGTGAGACATTGCTGGATCAAATAACCATTACTTAAAATAACACAGCCACCTGCCCACTAAATCTGACAACACAGAACCTCCACTCTGCCAAGGAATAAAATTATTTACCAGAATTTGGGCAAGAAAAATTATGCCTTCATGGCAGACAACAACATGACATCATGCATGAGCAAATGTGCCAAACGAAAAAAGAAAACAAAGCCGGTAACAAAAGAAATAAAAAACATCTTTCACATTCAAGTTGTGATATTATCATATTATTTAATTTCTATAACAAATGTTAATAACTTCACTAACATTAAGTCATTAACTTTCATCAATAAGGTTGCTAACGTTAAGTCACTGTAATCAAATGAGACCGGGCTGGCATAGCAAATGTCAGGTGCAATACGTTTTAAGTTACGTGAGTATAGTCACTGCAAAGGTCAATCCATTCCGTTAAACAGAGAGATGTAGCTCAAAGCAGTAATTTGCTGTATGCTAACTAAAACTGAGTAGTTAATAGTACACAAATAACCAACAAAACAATGCTGCATTATTGGTGTACAACATAACAACAACCGGCAATAAATAAACAGTTGACAAATAGCTCGACAACTTAACACAACAAACTCACAAAGTGCTCTCATTCGATGTAGCTGCATAGATTGTCAATCAATTTTACACAGATGCAGCTCTTTGTTTACAAATGACACATTCATACAAATGACCAACTGAACTTCATTTCAATAACCACATATATCTGATGTTCCATAAACACCAAAAAAATTTAAATTCACTTATAAAATGCATGCAGCACTAATAATAAATTGCACTAGAAAGTATCAACTATGCATTAGAATAATTAGCATAAAATACACCTTAAATCAGCAACAACACTAGTACATATTTTCTTAATAGTTCTTGTGTAAGATACCCACATGTAAACTACTAATTACAAAAGGATTGAAAGTTTGAATACCAGTCTCATGGCCTCAGGCCATCCAGCAACTGATGGAAAAAAACAGCTCACCAATAACTAAAAACATCCACTCTTGTCAAGTTAATACTCAACATACAGATGGTCAACAAAGTGCTAAATAAAATACACACTACGAAAATTCAACTGGCGGACACGGAGGACATCATGATTGTGACGACAGTCTTTGAAACCTACCATCTCTGAGGCATAACACCTCACATCGACAAAGTAAGAACCTCAAATCAGTAAAATAAACCAAAGGATGTTTCACTATGACCTATTATTTGGCACAGTGGCACATAATATTTTCCACGAGCATCGTGGACAAGCACATAAATTAAGACTCAAGTGCATATAAATTAAGCAGCAGTGATATATGATACATCCTCTACAAAATCGTACAAAACTTCATAACACGCAGCAAAGACAAACCACACTAGACCTACATATCAAATGATGACTTCTAACATCGTCCAGACCAGAGCTAGGGTAGAAGTGTGCGCAGACTTTGCTGGAATAACTAAATTAGTAAATTTCAGCAAAGGCCATCTAATGCCACAAATGACTGGAGTGAGTGAGTGAGGAGAGTTTAACGTACCACCCGACACAGTACTATAGGTCATTTGCCTTTTCAGGCAGAATGCACACAAACACATAATAACGGAACAGTAAGTTTGACCTTCACAGAAACACAAAACACAAAAACCTAAAATTGTAAGAAGTCTATTATACGCGTGCAAGTTTCAATTACCGAGCACAATTTTACCACACACAGCCACGACCGCACAAAACTTCCTGCAAAGAACGAAGATGCAACAGAGTCAACTTCTGTATCGAGAACGGTAATCAACATGTATTCAGTTTAAAAGTCTACACAAGAACAGTCATTGCACTGAATGTTGCAGCATCTGCCATCGGTCTGTCATGCTGCTGAGTGCATAGGCCACGCATTCCGCGTTCACTGTACACCTAAGCCCTACAGCTCTCTACCTATCTACAGGCTCTGTGCAGTTGTAAACGATACACAGTGCTATATACAAGTTGCTCATAATACAGTCACAGAACATGTACATGATTTAGCCAACATGCTCTTGTGCAGTGCAGACTCAAGATTCCATCAAAGTGTCAAACTTTTTTATTGCCTACATCTTGGCACAGCGCACATTCGACGTCTGACAACTCTGCTAAGACACAGCCGCCAGCGATGCAGAAGTGCCGTATGACGGAACAGTTGTAAACGCAGTTCACAAGCGCTCCTTCTTCTTGACAATCCTCTTGCTCTGGTGACGGCCAATAATGTCGGCAACTTGTTGCTTGTGGGCGCCAGTCACTGATAACAACGTTGCTTGTGCTTCGTCTAACCGCGCCACAAACTGCTGACATCTTTGTATATTTCCCTGCAATGAAACACAAACTCCGATGTATTGTTGTAAAAGTAGCAACTGATCACAACATGTACGACTCTTGTAGAAATCTGACACAAATTACGAAGCAAATCGAATCGAATGTTTCTGCAATAAAATAACTGAGTGACCACAATTGTACAATTTAGTAATTAAAGAACATTATATGCAAAACCAACACAGTGAATAAGTATGATAAAATTATAACCAGAAAGATAGGGTATGTGGCCTGGAATCTGCCGGTAGTGCCATCTGTCTCTTAAATTACAAGTTACAGTTACAGTCGGTGATAAAAAAGTAAGTAAAATGTGGTGCTAGTTGTTTAAAATTTTAGCAAACAATGAATGCCAACAGCAGTATACATACCCAGCATCAAACTATTAACAAATCCAATGACGATGATAAATTAGCAACTCAGATTAGGCGAGTTTCTTGCTGACATTATTGTGCGTTTTATAAATTTATCGACTTATTTACTTACCTAATCGATCTTAATCTTGGATAAGAGGCATTAAAACTGAGCACCGAGCAGTAAAGAAATGCACATACCAGCACAAGTTCTCGCACAGCATGCAGGCCGTCGTCGTCGGCTGTGTTACAGTTGATAGACTGATGCACATCACTTGCCTCCTCCGGTACGCTGGCTTTCAGTCGGTCCAACACGTCACACTCCAACGCTCGCTGACAACAAAAGTAATACACGACCACCACTATAACGTTCACTTCAGTCAACAGTATATTCATGTAATGAAAAAATACAACAAAGTTCATAGAATAATAATTGATGATAACACAAACAATTTCTAAAATGCTGTAACATTTCAAACCATTATAAGGATGCAAGGTGTCTGATTAATACAAAAAAGCAGAGAAACAAAAATGTCTAAATAACTGATGACAACTGCAAAACAGGTTATATTGTATCTATAAATAATAAAGTTTTGTCAGATATGTATCATACAAAAAAATGACATTTTGTTGCTATGTTTAGTCAAAACTTACATCAGAGTAAAAAGTGAAGACAGCAACAAGCTGAGCATTATCAATAATCACAGAAAAAAGTCGGCCTAGTGCCAACAGACTGTGTGCCAGTGTATGGCCATCTGCCAAACTATACACCGCACTGGGCAATCCTTAATCCTGTTTAGCTGAAAAAATGAACAGTTTCCTATTGCCCTGGAGAACGTTCACACCAATTTCAGCTACTACTTTTTTATTTCTGCATTTACAAACAGGTGGGCAAGATCTGTATTGCAGCCTATTAAGGCAGAGATACAACAAATTTGCTCGTGTGGAAGGTGTTGCTGTGGATAGTACATTAAACCCTTACCAATTGCTCCAGCTGATCGGCAAAATAGTGCAAAGGCCAACCAGATGACCTTAGCTGAGCTCGCCTTGAGTTTGCCAGTTCATTTACTGATGCCCGTCGTTCTTCTACAATCACCATCATCATCATAAAATTGTGATTGAGTTAAAACAAGTAATTTGAGCAAAGCTCATGAGACGCGCGACAGCCTTAGCAGTTCCTATTCGCAGGTTGTCTTGATTTAACTCTATCCATTTTGATGCAATTCACTCTTGAAATCTACGCTGCAGCCACAAATTGCAAAAAAAAACATTAAAACCCCTATTTTAGAAATTCAAGGTCATTGATGTTTACACCAATAAAAAGCTTGTCACTATATTGCTTGTTATGATAAGCAGCATGTCTCTGCCGATCTGCAACCGTTTTCAAGCTACACGAGCCAGTAGCGGTAAAATAACTACTTGTAGATTCTTTAAAATGTACATTCTATGCTAAAAAATGTCATGCGCAAAATGTCCAGGTCTATCTTCAGCCATTTCGGCGCAATTCACTCTTAAAATGTGTGTCGCAACCAAAAATCGCAGAAAAATTTACTAAAAACCCCTATTTTGAGGGTTCAGGGTCATTCAAGGTCATCGACGTTGACAGCAATAAAAAGCTTGCCACCAGTGCCTGTTATGATAAGCAGCATGTATGTACCTATCTGCAACCGTTTTCATGCTGCACGAGATAATTGCCGTAAAATAACCACTTTTTAGGGGGGGGATAGCTGTCTTTGACGCCTGCCTGCACTGGCCTCCTTGAATCTAGGGGGTTGGGACTTGGACTGCTAAAATCTACATTCCATGCTGAAAATTTCATACGCAGGTTGTCTTGGTCTATCTCCATCCATTTCGGCGCAATTCAGTGTTGAAATATGCACAGCATCCAAAAATTGCGAAAAAATAACACTAAAAACCCCTTTTTGGGGGTTCAAGGTCGCTTAAGGTCATCGATGTTGATAAATTTCAAAAGCCTGTCACTAGTGCTTGTTATGATAAGTAGCATGTATGTACCTATCTGCAACCGTTTTCACATTGTTTGAGCCAGTAACGGCAAAATGACGTCTTTTTAAGGGGGGTACCCCTCTTTGACGCCCTCGTTCGAGGAGAATCTTTGCACCCAGTGGCACGAAATTTTGTCACGATAAACTAGACACCTTGGGGCAGCCCACAGTGAAGATTTCGTGATCCTAGCTTGCACCGTTTTGATACAGATCACGAGTGTGACGGACGGACAGACAGACAGACGGACAGACGCCCAGACGATGGCTAAGACGAGCGAAGCATTCTGCTGTCACGCGTAAAAATTCTTAAGGATTACCGTAGTCATGTGTGTAATTATTAATTTTCGTTGCCCAACTTAGAACATCATAGGTGCACATTCATTACAGATTTTGTTCATACGCCATGTCCGGAGAAAAAGGGAACCAACAGTTTTGCTTAAACAACTTCAACAAATGTAGGCACACACTATCCCAATGATATGCTTTTCTAAAAAAGTGTAAAATTTGCTTTCAAAATTTGCTCTTCACTATGTAGTGCTGACTTAATCATGATGTGATCGAAAATGCCATTTTCGGGGAAAGGTAGCATCTTATTGAGCCTTTGCAATATGAAAAAAGTCAGCTGTTCGAAAAATTAGCAATAAATAATCTGATAGTTTGAAAACATAAAAATAAATTACTTATTGCAAAAACTTGTCAACTTTAGTTTTGCTTTTTGCCACATTAAATGTGGCCATCGTGTGCACTACGGGAAAGTCGTTACAGTACAGCGGCCATTATTAGCTGGCAGCATCGTCTCTGCAGCATGCTTTAGCATCGTGGTAGTGCACATTGAAAAAAATTTAACTCAAAAGTTGGTAAATAGCAAATTTTATTACTGTTGTTTACAAATTAAGCAGCTAAGGGCTAATAAGGCTATTTTTACATTTTTTGTTTTTATTTTTGTGTAGACTTTTGTAAGAATACAAACAGTGCTTTATTTTATATGGTAGAGTAGTGTCACTAATTAGGTTAGGTGCACAATCAGCATACTAGCAACAGTTGCGCATCACTTTTCAAATGTTGCCTACCGAAAACTATAAACACTTGTTTCAATTTGTAAAAGTTATTATCTGGAATATTTACGTCTTTTTCCACCTCGCATACAATAAAAACAATGTCACCAGTAGCAAGGAATATTTAACTTTCTTACCAGTGAAATGCTCGATTCCTCTTAAAGATTCCCTGACAATTTTGTGGAAATCTAAACATTTTTCACGGAGATAAAGAATGTTATGGGTTTTTTCTGAACACAGTATATGTATCGATGTGTGCACTTGTGTTTTTCTTTCTGTGTGTGTAGTCGAGGCAGAGAGGACGGATGAGATGTCACTGCATGCAGAATGTCCAGACTGCTCTCGACTTTCTCAAACGCAAAGGGGTCTGTATAGTTTCGTCTTCTGTCATTTTCCAACAAGCGAACAACTCTCCGCTGGTATTTTCCTATTTGTGTTTCAGTGCCTGGTTTGTAGTCGGGTTTTTGTTAATATCCAACTGTCTGCAGGTGGTAGTAATAGTAACAGTAGTAGCCACGACGATGATATTGGTGATGTCGTTGTAGCAGTGCGCCGCCACTGCCAGAGTTCAGCCGGTTTATATGGCATAGATAAATTCCATGAAAAGAGACAAATTCTGTGGCATGGCTCAAAATTCTCCAGCTCTCAGAAACATAGATGTAAAACATTCCGGAAAAAAATTAAAAAGAATAGAAAACGTTGAATAGAAAACGTTAGCCCCAATCTGTTCAACTTCTTGTCAGAATGCTTTGTACTGAGGTGCAGTAGGCTATAGCTGGAACTAGCGAGTGAGCCAACTTTTTTCAGTTTCAGTTTAACTGTGTGGTCATAAGACCAAGTATCACTGGATTAACTAAGTAAACTACAACTACCATGGCCTACTGATTTATTTCTGTGGTCCTAAAAGTGCTTCTCAGAGTTCTTGATAGAATTTTCAGTAAATGTTTTCTTAATAAGAAAGAAAGTTAAAAAAATTCTAAAAAATGTTAAAAACGTGACAAGAATACAAAAAACATCAAAACGTTTATTACATCTATACTGTGGTTCTTAGTGATAATTATTGGGGGTGTCCTTGTGTCGGACTGTCGGTGTAACAGATCAAAGTGGTGAACATTCGTGCTGATGAGATCGTGGACGGCAATCCCAAACTGACACTCGGTCTTATCTGGACTTTGATTCTTCACTATCAGGTCATTCAGTCAGTGTTACATACTTTGCTGTCTGTTGGCTTGCCAGCTGAATGGATGTCATATTTGACTTATGAAGGAATGCAGCATTCAGTTTTATAACTGAATATTTTCATTCTGAATCAAAATTGCATAGATAAATAATGATAAAGCGATTTAACCGTCAGACATGCATGAACTTATCTCACCAGCTTTGCCCCCAGCCAGCTGTTTCTGCCCAATCAGAGGGGCGTATCCATGCTCAGTGCTAACATAACTTGAACTTGACATCTTTGACTGTAACGGTGAAGTATGTCTACTATATTGACTAACAGTCTACCGAATGAGGTCGTTAACTCTTGACAGTACGACATCTCTTGATAATCATTTCAGAACGAGCCGTTTCCTTCTGGTATCTTTTACGTCACTGCCGTTTTTACAAGCTTTGCGAGCTATAGTATACTGTTACTGTGTGGCCCTTCTAATGTAGTTTGCAACAGGTCCTGTCTGCCCATCCGACTGTCATGTACAGGCCCTAACTCGAACACAAAGAAGTGCAAGAAAACCGGTGCAGAAGTAATAGGTTTACGTCATTTTCACTTCAGAATGTCACAGATCAGGGCTAGGGTTAGAGTTGTGCAGTGCAGTGTATATCTTGGCGGACAACCGCATATCATGTCGGCAGGACAACCGCATATCATGTCGGCACTGGCCAGAATATTTTTTAGTTGGCTGACGCTATAGGCTAAGCTTTGGGTTGGTCGGTTGTTAGCGTTGGCTGGCAGTGTTTGGTCAGTATGTGCTGCCACCTGGTGAATGTGATTGCTGTTTGCCTGTTTCGCTGTGCACTCGGCGGGCGTTGCTGCATTGGCAAGTAGGCAGTTCGAGTTAACTGAGAGAACAAGGGAGCAGTCTATGGGGGGTCGTCTGGGGATCGTGGGGGTTGTGGATGGGCAAATCTTGTTAGGGATGGGTGCTTGCACGTGTTAGCATGTTTTTTTTTAATTTTTCGAAGCAAGTGGGCTCTCTAGAGTCTTGTGATGCACTGTTACGTTGCTGGTTACTACGCCTGGGGCCATAGCCGCCCTAGTCTCTCCCGCATCTTTCATCTTTGTCTTCTTTTTTCCCTTCTCTTTTCCATTTCTATTTATCTATTTGTTTTTTAGGGTTCAGCCTCAGCCCTCACAAGATGCATTATTCGGGTCCATTATTCCATGGAGAAAAGTTTTTTTCCCGTATTTTGTATGACGTCCGTGTGGCTTGGTAGTCTAACGGTAGCACAAACTTGTTCACCCACATATGCCTCTGTCACCAAGCAGTATAATTTTTATACCATAACAGCAGTATATGGGGGTCTGGTCCTCCTTCAACATATCTCAGTTGTGTTTGCACTCACTGCTGGCTTAGGGTCACTGGAAACGGAGAAAAACACCGCTCATGCTCGAGTCTGCTGGCTAGTTTTCATGACATAATGCATCTCGGCTTGTAAGATGCTCTTTTCATGATTTACGATATCAAGCAGAAGAGTTCTGTGG
>Ga0209367_1013658_pt1 | contig 10420 bp, 6 predicted proteins | sample WorMetLIZISLAND2_FD_187412 | JGI IMG/M metagenome (GOLD analysis project Ga0209367, IMG submission 187412) | Marine gutless worms symbiont microbial communities from Max Planck institute for Marine Microbiology, Germany - Olavius geniculatus... ...
GTGCTTAGACATTTATATCTGGCTACTGAGAACAGATTAAATGTCTAAGCACATTAGTTCGTGCTTATACTTTTTGATTTTTGCCGTTTTACATCAACGCTTATACAACATTAAATGAATTGCTTGCAGTTTTTTTATATATAACAATAAATAATATTCTTCACCAAGATTTTGACCTATGCCTAATTTAGACCATGGTCTTAACCTACAGTAGCCTACTTTGATCCAGTTTGAGTCTTTGACTTGTTACCAAATGCACTTAATGACCTTTGATCTTGAACTTGACCTTGATCTTGACATCAACCTAAATATGTCAAAAATGTACTTGATAACTTGATAACCTTTGACTTTCAACCTTGATTTTGATATGTCAAAAATAGTTTATCGTATATTTAGTGCAATCATGTTACTACTACTAATATCAAATAGCAGTTACATTTGAGAAATGTGTTAAGTAATCTCTTTTGTCACTAACGCTGATTTGTGTATCGTTTGTAGTAACGCAACGACTACAACTAAAAGACATTGATGTTAGCGCTTACCACGCGACAACACTAGCAACAAATTCACTAACGTGTGTTTCAATCGGCTTTGCATAAAATGTTGAAACTCCGTCGATTATTATTTCTGTTGGCAATCGTTGCAGGCGTTGTATATTTTATTGTTTTCAACTACTTATCGGCTTGCATAAGCTTACACAGTAAGCAGCACGCGATATGTTTGTCAGCGGTTAACCTGCAACTATTTACTGAACAACAGCAACGGAAATATAATGTAGTTGTTGTTCAGTCGGCTGGCAACTTCACAGACAGAGTTGCTACTTTCAACGCTTTTTTAACGTCAATGAGAGTTGAAAAATTAAATACATTAAGTGGTAATGCCTGGCAAGCACCATCGTCATGTGGAGCGAATGCAACGTTGCGCGCGAGAGGCAACTATTTACATCAACTATCTAACTACACACAAGTTATCACTATTGGGTTACCTTACTTAAATGTAAGCGGTAACTTTACGAGTGTTCGGTATTTCGTGCACGACCATTCCAACATGTTAATACAAACGTATTACAAAGGGTCTGCAAACCAAGAATTGTGCTCTATGATTGAAAAATCAGAGGCAAAAAGAGATATACGTGATCACAAAACGGTGTTAGGCGAAAAATGCAGCAACATTAGCGATGCAAAAATGCCATTGCCCGAACCATACTTTTATCGAACAATAATCAATGGCGAATATCGCTGGCCAATTAAAAACAACCTATGCCCGACACATGCCCACTTTTTTGCGACATTTTCTTTGGTTTCTTTTATGCACATTGTCCAAAATGCACTCATTACGCCGCAGGATATCGTTGTTGTCGAAGGTCTTCAGTTAGTTTTATACGGTTGTTTGCCCAGAGTTATGAAATCGTGTTTTTCGAATTTTGATAAATTTCCGTTGTACGACGAAGTTTTCGTTATTTGTCAAAGTTGGGGCCGGGGTATATTCCATCGTATGGTTGAGGTTTTACCACGGGTTTCTTTATTTGTCAGTTTTTTAAAATTTAATCCTGACATTCGCATTATGGTTCCTGACAAAGGTAAGCGCACTGCAGAATTGTTAAAAATCATCGGTTTGCAAAAGTCGCGTTTAGTGGTCGGAAAGATGCGAGCCAAAACTGTCTACCTACCAAAAGCAACTACGTGTGGTGGTCCCAGCGTACAAGAAAGTCAAATGTTGTCAGGGATATACCGTAAGTACATTAAACGAACATTTCCGTTTCAACCGAGAAACAGAATGATATTAATTCGTCGATCAGGATCAAGAAAAATAATTCAGCAAAAACAAATCGAGGAAGTGATGAAGAATGCAGCAACTAAATACCGCCTTAATTACACGCTGTTTTCTGACAATCCAGTGCCGTCACTAAACAAAACTATGATGATGTTTTCTTCAGCTGCAATCATTGTTGCGCCGACAGGAGCCGGTCTGTCAAACATGCTGTTTTCTCATCCAGACACATACATCATCGAGATTTCCTGCACTCCGCCGGTTTTGTGCTACTATAGGCTGGCAAGAGCACTAGGTCATCGCTGGCACGGCGTCTTAGCACGAGGTAGTTGCTACAGCAGATTTTTAGACGTCCCGGCGTTAAACTTATCTGTTGCATTAGATATATATCTTCGTATGTGGTCGTCAAAACTGTAGTAATTAATTATAGCTTGAATGTTATTTAACGGTATTGAGGTTGCTGTCAACGATTTTATTAGTCGACTTAGCAAAATTAATGACAATTTGCTTGTTTTAGTCTACCTTTTACACAGCGGTTTTATTGGTTAAATAGTGGTACAAGGACTTGCATTTTCGATAAACATTGCAAATTTTCCAGGTCAAAAAATATTATATAACTAGTGCCTAAACGTTTAATTTTGCCTCCAAATATTTTTAATCATGTTTTTTGGCAACAAATTTTAAATTTTTGGAAAAAAACTTTTTTAACAACAAATTTCTCGACAGCCCGAAAATTTATACTGTCCTTTTCACGTTGCTAGTGTTTGTACAATATTATTCACAAACTTTAGTCTACAACATTGCTTGAAATTTATAATAAGTAGATAAGTACTAATAAGTTAAGTAAAAATTCATATGCTTTAAAAATTTGTAATGTGTTTTATAGATTTTTTTGTCAATATTTCACAAAAATAGTATGTTGACGTTTGAAAGTTGAGACTCATTTTGAGTCAACTACAAACACCAGATATGTTGACAAATAAATGGCACAGTAATCTAGTGAAAAAGTGTACACAACATTTACATGTGTTAACAGCAACAGTTGATTTTTGTAATATTTTACGCAGTACATAATAACAGCTGAGCTGCTCAGTTACTGCGGTCTGCCGTCACTTTACACACACAAGTATCGTTATGTTGACATGGCATACAGCAGTAACTAATTTTTTGCTTAAATTATGGCGTATTTATACATATTTCTGCAATTGGGCTAAAAAGTTTTAAATAGCACCTAATCGATGTTAACTCATGTTGGTCAGAAAAAAATAATGTACGTATTATGCGTTTGATGTTTTTGCTAAATTCCCAAAGTCTTCATTTTTGCAGTTACTGCGGTCTGCCTTTTCACGGCAGTATAGGCTTTCGCGCGTTTCGTAAGCATCAGCCCAAATTTTTTGTAACTTTTATAAACAAAAATACATGTCTGTACGTAGTTTAGATTTAATCTAGTAAAAGCGGCATCGTGTAAGTTAGAAAAACAGGCGGCGTACAAAAGTTGCAATTTTTTGACAGACACTTAAAATTTCCGACAAATTTTTGACAAATATGCAAATTTTCGACATATCAGATTATGGGTGCTTAAAATTTTAACTTTGCTTCAAAATTTAGCAAAAGTGTATTTTCAGCGCCAAATGTTGCACATTTAAAAGCAAAAATTTCGGACAAAAGATTTCTTTTCAATTTGCTGACAACCCGAAATATATGCGGGCAGTTGTTTTTTGTCCCCCTTCTGCACTAGCTGAAGCGCGTGTACAGTTATACAAAGCGCCAAAGTTCAACTTACGTTTCGCCAGTGGATTATAATGCTTTTATTAGCCACACACCGCATTGTTTCAGCTGGAGCTGCTCCGTTCTCTCATGCACTGCCGCTGCCCTCCGAATCTTGACGCCGATTTGAGTAAAGCTACTGCGCCGGTATTTAACTTCATTTATGTAAAAAAAACTGTTTAGTTTATATACAGTGTAAAATGACATTGTGGTTGTAGATATAAAACAGCACAAGTCGCAATTTAAAAATTTAAACTTTACCATTACACAGTCAGCAAAGTTTTTCTGACATTATGTAATGATGATGTTTGAATTTTTAAATTGTGATTTGTGCTGTTTTATATCTACAACCACAATGTCACCAAAAATTATAGAGCGAGCAAAGCTCGCAAGATTGACAACTCTAGGGTAAGCGTGAAACTCCATGGACGGTGGCGTCCTCACCAGCTGGAGTTTGCGTAATAATGCCTGGAGTACTGGACAATGCATTTTGATGGTTACCACGACAAAAACAAAACGACAATTAATATTTGGTTTAAAGTTTGACCTTTATCAGACAGAATGACAAAAAAAATTCCCTGAAAAAGGCGTGGCCTAGGTCAGGTTACTTTTATAAATTTCAGCATAGAGCCTATACACCCAAAATATCTCCAATACGCGTACAGCTAGAAAGTAGATACTTGAAATTTGGCAAAGAGACACAGATAAGCAATATAAATCCTTCCAAAAAAAGAAAAAAGGCGTAGCTCAAGTCAAGTGACCCTGAAAAACTCTGGCATACCCCAGTCCATGGCATACCCCATGCAAATGTGTCTCACAAATGAGATATATGTAAAGCTTTAAATAATGAAAGTGCCAGATACGTTGTACTTTTTGCAACTCAAAATAGTAGTTTAAACTTTTTTCTAAACACCTTAGAAAAAAGTTAACTTTAAATTTTTTAAATAGTTAAAGTTTTTCAGACTTTTTGACAAGATTGACTTAGGCCTAACCTCGTCACCCGCTCACTCACGCAGAGTCAGTATCGCCCGACGACCACGAATGTCTCCCGCAGTGAATAAAAGTTAAGTCAGGGAATCTGAAATTATGCATCCAACGCTCACGTAAGCCTATGTTATCTCTAGAACAAGAGGCCCAGCTATCACTATGCAAACCGACCGTACTGGTTGTCATTTCGCAGCGTTTAACCACTCTAGCGCGTAACGGCCTTGAAGGTCATCCAAGGTGACTGATTCAATAATTTTCGTGTAATCTGAAAGAACATTATGCCACTTCTTATTAGTCATTACAGTAACCTAGCTAGGCCCTATCTATCACCGTTTTCGAGATACAGGAAATCTATCTTCAACCCCATATGACCACCCTTTTTCCAAATTGAGGGTTGGCAACCTTCAGTCAAAACTTGCATATGAAATTGCAGCCAAATGGTACCATATATAACTGCGTTGAAGGTTGAAGGTGGTGTATATAGCTCTGTATAGGAAACCCATGTCAGAGCTACGAAGCATCGCCTGTTATATGGGTTTGTATTGGCAGCCTATGGGAACTTAACAACTTCCTACCGAACATTTGCAAGGTGAAAATTTTGTGACCAAAGTCCAGTTACAATTTTACTGTGTTATTGAAAAACTACTGTTGATTTGCATTATATTTTAATTTAATTGAGTTTGTTCATTGCCTGGATTTTAATCACATGCAAGTGCTGGGCTTAGATTAGACCTGTTCTGTTTCATCTTGATGTTGAAGGGAACTAATTGTCCCCACCCCCAGTGGCCAATCAACATCTTTTTATTAGTGATGGCCGGAAGCATGCTTGCCTTGTCTCTTTGGCTTTTGTTTTGTTTTTTGTATGAAAAGGCAAGGCTAGTGTAATGTTTTCAGTGCTGGTTTGTGCTGCAGAGTGTGCACTGACGACGTTCAGTGGAACAGAATCTGCAGTGATGCAGGCTGTGACAACATGTCATAAGTACGCTCCAGATGCAAAGGGAGGTGGTGGGAGGTCAACACAACGTGATTATGTGCAGTGTTTCGTGGCCAGGTGAAAGACTCATGGACTCTTCACTGATGTTATTCTCATGTGACTTGATGTCTGTTGCATAGTCTGTGTTGCAGTATAATTAGAGACTCATTGCCTTTTCACGTTCTAAATGGATGTCGATAAATTTTTTTATAAACACGCAATGCTTTTCCAAACACGGTTATGCTATGACAATGTCCTTCATCTTTGACAATAATTTTTGGTAAACTGCGAACGCATGCGTTGAAATGTGTTTTTTTGCCAAACTTTGCATAGTTATAGAAACTTAGGTACTTGCTTGCTAAGCAATTTCTACCATAGGCGTAGCCAGACTGCACTCTACAGCAATACCTTCCAAGATGCACAAGTTGTGACAAAATGTGCACCAAGTTTTGTATGATTTTTTAAAACTTTTTCTTCTTTGTATGAAATCGCAAAATTTTCTAACTGGCTCCAGGGTGTTGATCTACCACCAGATAGTGTAAACTGTGGTCTCTTGAGGACTGACTGTACCTTGGGACCTGTGCAGGTGCACCACCCTAATGCAGGTAAAAAATATGTAAAACATTCTGTACAGAATACAGACCATACCGTACCATTTCTGAAAAAAGGCATAGCCCAGTACCATGCCGCACCCCGTACCCAAGAAGTGCTTTTACCAAGACAAATTGCCGGCTATGCTTATAATTTTTAATACCAATTTTGCACAGCTATAGCCCTCATTAGACGGACCTTGTCATTAGAAAATTTGTGGGCGGGCGGGTTGCTTTTTTTTAAAAAAAAATACGCAAACAAATAAAAATCACTTAAGATTTAACGTAAGTTTTAAGCACAATTATCGTCAAACTTTTTGCGCTGAAAACTGGTGATAAGACTTTGAAGGCTTAAAAGCAGGTGGTGGTGGGTTTGCAAAATAAGCACAACTGCAATCATACTTAGACTTGTACTAAACACAGCTTATGGTGCAGCGCGGTGTTTTTTTTCTTTGTAGAATGCTAGCCTCTCATTTCTCTGTTTTGCAAGTAGCTTAATCTGCCCATTGTTTGCTTTATGTCCATGTGTTTATCTGGCTACTATTCTCTGTTAATTACTATAAGCATTCTACATTGTGTCTGGTAAAAAAACTAATCCCTTAGTCATCGTGCAATAAAAATGTCAAATATGAATGAATCTGAATAAAGTTTCATACACTTAATTTTCAATAAATTTTTGAAGCGATTGTCAAATTTGGTTCAAAAATATTATTTTTACTAAAGTTATAGAATGCTAAATATCGATAACAAAATATATCCGCTACCAATATGGCGTTATATAAGTAAACCCTTCTGTTACTTTACATTTGCGTCACTCCAACAAACAACAGCTAATTCATACAAAGCTTTATACCAACAATGTGCCATTTGTAGCAATCAAACTGCCTTATTTCGGCTAAATCTGCTTAAGAAAACAATAGCTACAGCGGCTTTTGTGAGGTCACTCCAAAACACATCAGTTCTAGATCATTGTGGATAATGTTAAACACAAAGACTTGAAACTGAAATGTTTCAGGTGACCTCAAAAAAGTTGTTGTTGCTATTGTTTGCTTTGATAGATTTTACCGAAATTTAACATTTTGGTTGCAAACAGATGACGCACTGTCGACATAGAATTTCGTTAGAATCAGTTGTAGTTTGTTGGAGTTACGCAAGTGTTCACTATCAGAAAAGTTTACTTGTGTAACTGATAACACCATATTGGTAACGGAGATATTTTGTTATTGATATTCTACTACTAAAAACTTTGCTAAGAAATAATATTTTTCAATAAAATTTTGCAGTCGTTTTAGGATTTTATTGTGAATTAAGTGTACGAAACTTTATTTAGATTCCTTCAGATTTAACATTTTTATTGCACGATGTCTAGGGGATTAGTTTTTTTACCGGACACAGTGTATACCCCTTCCCCACATTCAAAGAAAATTCATTTTCGTATTTTTACGGACAAGACATTTGTTCTAACACAAAATGGTACTAATGTAATACTCACTTCACATGTAAACAGTTGAATACTGCAGCTCGCAGCCTAGAATGATTGTTAAAATGTTTCTGTGTATGTATTTATGCGTGTGTGTGTGTTCGAATAATTCCATCCATAGTATGTATGGCAGTGAACAGTTTTAGATGTTTGTTTTTAATTAGAGCTGTTACAGTTAACGCGTTAATTAACGTGTTAATGCGTTAATAAATTAACGCGCGTTAAAAAAATTAACGCGCGTTAAACAAATTAACGCACATGCGTAAATTTACAGCAGTAATGCTTCGCTAAAGCGTGGCTACACGCGACGATTTCCTCGGACGAGGTTTATAAACCTCGGAAGGCCCGGTCACGTCGGACAACATTTCGGACGAGGAAATTGGTGCGTGTAGCCACGGCATTACACGTTTAAGCTGAAACATTTGCGCAACATCTTTGTTTGTGTCAAATATAAGGTGTTTACACAATTCAGCAAACGTCCAGTAAACTTCCAGCAAATGTATTCAAAATACACGTGCCTATGCTGGACGTTTGCTGGATGGTGTAAACACCCCATAAGCTACCTGCAGACATAAAAAATTCTGAACACTATGCTCAACAGTTTACACACGTTTAGCGTTAAGGCAATATGGCAACAAGTACATGTATTAGAAGTCAGAGAAATAAAAAGTTAAGCAGAAGCATAGGCGACGGGAGAAGAGAAATTCTTCGTTCATGCAATTAACCGTCAAAATAAAATACTGTAATAGTTAAATAGTAAATAGTCTAAATACGTTTAAAAAATAAAAATTATATGTGTTTTTAAAACTTTTTTTTATTTTTTAACTTTCTATATTCTGCAGGCGGGTTCCATAAACGTCTAGGGCCCTGGGTAATTTATCTCCTACTCTCCATCTCGACGAGACTGGGTGCATTAATTTACGCGTTAATTAATGCATTAAAAAATTAACGCACTGCGTTAATGCGTTAAAAAATTAACGCCTTGACAGCTCTATTTTTAATTAATACTCATTTGTGTATATATTATTTTTGCGATCCACACAAAGATTGTTGTAATTTTCAGCCTAAACTTTTGCTTTAACTAATGTTGAGAGCTGTTGTATTGATTTAGCCTGCCCCATATATGAATACACTGTGTTAGTTTTTTATAGAACGTTTGTGTATGATCTCCATGGGATAATTGTGTGCAGTAGAAACTTATGCAGCCCGCAACTTTACCAAAAAGCAAGGACTTGAATCACAAAAAAGGGAACGCCTCATTTTTCACGGGGGCATGCACATTTTTTGAACAGGGGACACACTTTGTGAACGTATCACATACACACTGGCAGATCCATGGCTTGAAGAAAAAAGGGCCACATGGCAAGCACAGGAGAACGCGCTTATGGTTGTCTGTGGGCTGTGCCCTTTGCGAGGCGTAGTGGGCAAAGTTCCTGGTTAAGAGCAAATCCCTTTCTTTTGAAGCTAAAAACATTTTAGCTTCTTGAAAATGCATTGGCGTAGCCAAAAATGTGTATTGAGTGAAGGCTTCGCCTCTCTTTCTTTTCCCCTTTTTTCCTCTTTTCCTCTTTCTTCCCTCAAATGTAGGACCTCCAAAAACCAGGTACGGGTTTGGAAAAACACCGTAAAATCCCCAAGCTCTGTTCGGGGCAGAGCCCAGCCGAAATCAAATTTAGTGCATTGTAGCTTTAATATAGGAGCTCTGGTAGCAATAGTTTTAATAATTTTCTTGAAAATTAACTGACCAAATTGGCATGTTCAGCGCTTTTTAAACGTGTGCTTAAATCTTGTCTGGAGAATTAAAGAAGGCCTGCGCCTCCAGTCTCCTGCTACCCTTGTCCCCCATTTCCATAATTGCCTATGCCACAGGGAGAGCGAAAATTTGTATCTTCTGGGAGTTTTGCAATATTTTATTATAAATAATATATCACCTTACAACGTCCTTTTTTAACCATCTCCGGCTACGTGAGGTGGTGGGCCCCCAAAACAGTGGTGGAGACAAGGGGGCCCAAACCCCCCTCTAATCCTCCAGACAAAACATAAGCATATGATTAAACCACGAAATTTGCCAATTTGGTCAGTTTTTTGGGAAAGTAATTAAAATTGTTGCTATTAAATCTCATTTTTTAAAGCTAAAATGCACCAAATTTGACCGGTTGAAGATCCGCCCAGACCCTGGTGTAAGAGCTTACAGCGCTCCCCCAGATACCATAGCGGGATAGTAGGGGGTCATACGTCCAAGGAAAGGGAGGGAAAAATAAAACAGGGAGAAAAAATGGGAAGAGCAAAAAGAAGAAGGGGAGGGAAAAAAAGGGAGTCGAACCCCCCCAATTAAAATTTTTGGCTACGTCACTGCCCCAAAACCTTAAAAGGGGTGGGGCACAGCTGGATTGCCTTCTTATTGGATTTATCAGTACACGTGCATTTAACGTAAAGACAACGTAGAGTCGACGTCTAAAATTTTTAGACGTCGATCCGACGTTGTCTTTACGTTGAATGCACGTGCACTGACGGATCACTAAAATGCATTGATACGGCGACGTAGATACAACGTCGACGTTTCGACGTCGATCCAATTTGCAAATCCAACATCTTTTCAACACATCGTCGACGTCGAAGTTCGACGTTAATCCAACATTGATACAACATACGTGTGCCCATTGAGAAGTCGACAATGCGCGTTCGGCGTATGCCAATGCATTTAAGCTCAAGCCACGTCACATTGCTACCGGGGGAATTTTACCCCTTCCCTAATTTTCCCCCAATCAGACTTAAGGCGCCAGGTAGACTCACGTTGGGCTTTGCCTTAAATTTTTGGTTAATGTTTTTTTTTTTATTTTTTAATTTCAGGGG
>Ga0209367_1013659_pt1 | contig 10420 bp, 13 predicted proteins | sample WorMetLIZISLAND2_FD_187412 | JGI IMG/M metagenome (GOLD analysis project Ga0209367, IMG submission 187412) | Marine gutless worms symbiont microbial communities from Max Planck institute for Marine Microbiology, Germany - Olavius geniculatus... ...
ATTTTCCCACCACCGCACGCCGTCCCAGGGCGTGAAATTCCAGTTGCTCCGGTTTACACTCTGTCATTGAAAGGCCGCCCTTTTTCTGGTTCATAACGGATTGATTGCACAACCGTTATGCCAGAGGTGAGATATGCGGGCTAACCCAACCTACTTATTGTCAACGCACCTCGCTTACCGAAATATTCACGTGCAACGGGTATCATGTTAAATTGGCATTTCGGCATACTCTGAAAGGGCCGAGCAGATCCAGACAGCACCAAATCATTCGGGAGAGAGCCATGAGCAACATCGCGGCCTTGAAGCAAGAGAAACAATCGCTGATCGACAAGATGCTCGAGATGCAGAAGCAATTCATCGCCCACGAGCACGAGCACGGCGTCACCGGTAAGGACTATTGGGCTTCCAGCGAAGGGCTCCTCGCCGACTATCGGCAGGAATATATGGACATGGCGAATCGGGTAGTGGACCTCGCCCACGAGATCGTCGGCTCGTCGCGTGACTGAATCTCTCCCGGCGGTCCGAGGGGATGTTGACATTTATCTGGGCGATATCCTTAATCTATCCACAAACTACGCAGATTTCCACAGATTGTTTCTGTTCTTCATCGATGACCGTCTGCGTACTCTGCGGATTTGACATGTGACGCGCCCGCGGTTCCTTTCGCAACGCCCCTCTTGAGCAAGGAGAGGGACACGCGGCGAGGAAGAATCATGGGCGAAGGGTAGGCTGTGCCCACCATGGCTTCTGCAATCTCGTTTGGTGGACACAGCTCTCCCTCTGCGTTTTGTTCGTCGAGCCACGTGGCCTAATCGGGCCGGGCGCATTGAATTCGCTCGCGCCGGATAGTGGGCTTATTCTGAGAGAGCTGCGATTGGAATAAGTCACGAGGAACAGGGCCACAATGGGATCCTGAACGATGAATGTCACAACCCTTAGCATGATTTCAGGAGACACCGAGGCTACGTTTGAAGGTATGGACGCCAGAATCGAATTCGAGAAGGGTAATCGAGCTCCGGATGATTTGGAACTCGAAGCAATAACCTCTGAGGATGAAGATTACGAGAGTGCACCACCGGATTACCAGATTACGACCTATCCGGCCGACTTTACGCTGGAAGTGCTGCACCAGAAATGGAAGGCAGAAGATATCCGGATTCCTCATTTTCAACGCAGTTTCGTTTGGAAACAGGTTCAGGCGAGCAAACTGATCGAATCTTTCCTGGTGGGACTCCCGGTCCCCGCGGTATTTCTTTATAGCGAAAGAAAAAGCCAACAGTTCTTCGTTATCGATGGGCAACAACGCCTCAAGAGCATCTTTTATTTTATGGCGGGGTACTTTGCTCACGAGAACCAAGATACACGTCCTGTATTTCGGCTTACGGGATTGAGCCAAGACAGCGCATTCAGTAACAAGACATTTGAAGACCTGCGTGAGGAAGACCAGCGCAAATTAAAGAACGCCGTATTACGCGCCTTTATTATTCAGCAATTGGACCCCAATGACGATACCAGTATGTATCACATCTTCGAAAGGCTGAATACCGGTGGCACCCTGCTGACGAATCAGGAAATCCGCAACTGCGTCTACCATGGCAGCTTGATCGAATTCCTCGACGATATCAATACCTATCCTGCATGGAGGACTATCCTTGGAAAGAAGAATCCGGACACGCGCAAGAAGGATATGGAACTGTTGGTACGTTTTTATGGAATGCGGGACATCTCTGCCTACAAGAAGCCGATGAAGGATTTCCTGTCTAAGTTCATGAAAAAGAACCGGGATGCCTCAAAGGAAACCCTGACGGCGAGTCGGGAGATATTTATCCGCACCTGCGAAACGGTTGTTCAGGCGCTGGGAGAGAGACCGTTTCACATCCGTGCCGGGCTCAACGTCGCGGTATTCGATGCCGTTATGGCCGCCTTTTCCAAGCACCTGGATGAGATACCCCCGGACATCGAGGATCGGTATAAAAAGCTGGTAGGGAATAATGAGTTCGAAGAAGATACCCGGGCGTCGACGACGAATGTCGGTACGGTGAAAAGGCGCTTTCGCCAGGCGGAAAAAATGCTCTTCGCCTAGAATGTCTCTGATGCGTATCCTACGGATAGATCAGGCGTTAGAACGATGTGAAGAACACTTGACCTCCACATCTTCGTTTGGGACCGAAATTGAGAGTCTTTTGACGCATTCGCTACTTGTTCTCATGCATGCGGAGTTTGAACAGACCGTTAAATCCCTCGTGCAGGAAAAGTGCTTGTCCGTGAAGGATGAATCGATAAGAGAATTTCTCGGCTCGTGCTTGGGCAATATTAAATTAAGTCCGGATGATATTACAGGATTACTTAAACGGTTTGGGCCTGCGCACAGAGAAACATTCAGGCATAAACAAAAAGATGACCAAGCTGCCGAGTGCTTTCTCTTTTTTGATAATATCGTGACAAATCGGCACAAGGTGGCACACTCGGAAGGAAGTAATGCAACCTTTCGTGAGGTCAAACGATTTTACGAAGAAGGGCACGTCGTATTGGATTATTTTCGGGAAGCACTGATCGGGATGAATGGCAATGATGCAGGAATTTAAGGTCCTCCTCGGCAATATTGGCATGCACGGCCCACCTGAGGTATTTGATTCGTCGAGCTACGCGGTCCGGCAAAGGTGAGCGGAGGATCATTGAAACACATCCATCCCTGGGACGTTACGCCGGCACAGGCGCGGGCCATTCAGGACCGGCTCCGCGAGCAGGTGGTCAGGCAGGACGATTTTTCACACATCGAGACCGTAGCCGGGCTGGATATCGGATTCGAGGATGGGGGGAAAACCACCAGGGCCGCGGTGGTCGTGTTGCGCTTTCCCGGACTCGATCTCCTGGAACGCGCCCTGGCACGTTGTCCCACCAGCTTTCCCTATGTACCGGGACTCTTGTCCTTCCGCGAGATTCCGGCGGCGCTCGAGGCCCTCGCCAGGCTGCGGGTCGAGCCGGACCTCCTCCTGTGCGACGGTCAGGGCTATGCCCACCCGCGCCGGTTCGGTCTGGCCTGCCACCTGGGACTGCTCACCGATCTGCCGAGCATCGGCGTGGCCAAGTCACGTCTTATCGGGACGCACGGGACCCTTGATCCGCAGAAGGGGGCGCAGACCCGACTCCGGCACGACGGCGAGATCATCGGCACCCTGCTGCGCACGCGCAACGGGGTGAGACCGGTCTATGTGTCCGTGGGGCACCGGATCGGCCTGGAGACGGCGCTGGATTATGTGCTGGCCTGCACTACCCGCTATCGCCTGCCCGAGCCCACGCGCCTGGCCCACCGACTGGCATCGGACGAGAAATGACCATGGTAATCGAAGCGCCACAACTGAGACCGGTTCAGCAACGCATTCTTATCGAATTTGCTGAAGAAGCAGGGAGTGACCCACAGGCACTTCTCGATAGCCTGGTCGATCATTTTCGAGCAGGTCCGGACTACACGGCATATTGTCGTCGAATAGAGCGTGCGGAGCGGTCGCTTGACGAAGGGAAGGGGATACCACATGCTCAAGTAATGGCGGCGCTGAAAGACCGACTTTCTAAAAAGGGTAGTGGCTAAATTTCAAGTGGTGGAGTCTGCTAACCCCTATTTTTAACCTCTACCTTGTCATTCCGGCAGGGAGTGCCGGAATCCAGGGCTCTACCCCGCACTTATCGTCAGAAGGTTTGGTGGCACCAGGGTACGCCTGGATCCCACCGGCGATGGGTGCGGGGCAGGAACGGCAGAAACAGCAGGGGGTTGAACGATTATGGGGGGTGTGGTGTGTGGTGCCGCCGTCCTTTCGCGAGTCGGAAGGGGATGAGATGAATATCCTGTCCCCTATTCCTTCGGGAACAGGGGGAATTCCAACATTCACTCCTCGACAACAGTACCTCCTTATCTGATTTTTCGTCCGATGGTGGTCTGGATGGCGTCGATCTGGATGCCCTGGAAGAGCTCGAACAATCGTCCTGCCTCGAAGCTCCGAGACTTCGGATCAAGGCTCGGGGCGTTGAGATATTTGTCGAGGTTGGGAAAGGTCATGGTGTAGTCGGTCCGCCCGGGGGTACGGCAGAGGGCGATGTGCTTCCTGGGAAGAGCATGCCAGAACCCATCGGGGTTCTCAATGTTTGCTTCCACCTGCTCACGGAATTCCGAATTCTCGTATCCCAGGGTACGGTCCTCCATCAGCCGCAGTTGTACCGATAGCTGGAATTCCGACGAAGCAGCAGCAATGGGAATGTAGTCGGCGGCCAGCATCAGCTCGGTGCGGTCGACCATGAAATCCTCGAAGAAGGCACCTTGGATTGCAAAAACCTCCCGCAAGCGTTTCTCGCTTGGCTCGCCCGAGAAAATAAAGAGCAAGTCGTCCCAGCCGTCGGTCAGGAAGAGGCGGTCTTTGTCGGCATCCAGCCACCGAACGACCTGTTCGATCTGCAATTTTTCATATTCATTGTCGGAGGCATTCTTTCTGTCCTTTGCACAGTTGTCCCACGCGCGCAGTAGGCGGGAGAGTGCATCGATACGGGCGTAGCGTTGGGTCAGGGTAACTGAGAGGATCGCCAGCACGGACATGTCTTCGTTCGGAAAGGGACGCTTGGGATTCAGCCGCACCGGGACTGCCTGTTCACGGCGTATGAAAAAGGCGGGAAACTTCTCACCTTCCCATTTCGGCTCAGTAGGATCAGGTTGGGGGAATTCAGGGAGTGTGCAGCGGCACATGGGACGGGTCTTGATCCAGCTCACCAAATCGTAACGTCCTGAGACTGCTTGGTAGTAGCGATTTCCGTGTTGCCCGGATTTATCTACCTCATGCAGCGGTCGGCAGACAGTACGTTCCCCATCCCAACGGTAACCTTGCTTTGTCTTAAAACGGTCCAACCAATAGGCCATGCGATCCGGTCCTTCTTTTTGATCTGGCTCTTCTTCTCGCTCGGACCTTTCTCCCTGGGTGGGATAGCTGCCGGCGATTGCGATGCGGCCGATGAGATAATAGTCGGGCACATGGGAGTTCCTGTTGGGCCGCAACGCCTCGATCAAGCGCTGCATCCGCTCGTCCGTGCTTTCTCTTTCTGCCAAGCGGGTACTTTCCAGGTAACTAAAGAGAGGGTAAATGGGATCACCGGATTTTAACCCGTAATTTTTGTCGTACTCCCTGAAAATATCAATCAGCTGGTTCAACTTTCTGCGTAGCACCTTCTCCAGGGTGCGCAGGCGTTCTTCGTATTGCTGGGAACTAGAGTCGGGATCGACTTCGCGCCCGGAATAGAATTCCAGCCCGTGGTGCCTGAACCAGCCATAGAAATCACGCCAATCGAGCGCCGTGTGTCGCCTAGCGATTTCCTTCGCTTCTTTGTTAAAGTCCTTGCGTTTGTCTTCACCGCTCATGGAGCGGGGAGGAAGTCTACCGAACAAATCGTCGAACTTTGCAGTGTGTTTGTCCAGCCAGATTTGGTTGCGCACCAGCTTATCCTGATCGCAGCCACCCCATTCTTGTAGCTTGCCTTGCAACTTGGGATCCAACTCCGACCAACGCGGTTTGTCCTCGAATAGGCGCTCCAATTGGTGCACGACGATGAGCAGGTAGTGGTAGGCGGACTGGCTCTGATCGTAATGGACCTCAAGGGCGAGCTGATAGAACTCCCGACCCAGGGCGGCGTGGCACTGCAAATTCGTGATCCAGTTGCGGCCTTGCTTGCTCGGTCCATCCCGGCCATAGAGGAAATCGATCGATCGGGCCAGCACACACTGCCAGGCGACATCGTAAATGTGCCGGAAGATACGCGGTCTGGTCCCTTCAGTCTTGTCACCATCGAAGTAATGGCGGGAGATCCACTGCCTGATGCACTCTTCCTCTGTCATACCGTCGCAAGGGTATCCCTCCCGGGTCTTCTGCTCGACCAATCGCTTATAGAGATGCCCTCGCACGGGTTCAGGCAGGCGCCGCGAGAAGCGGGGGAATCACCAAGGGGCTCGGCTTATCCCTTGGTCCCGGTCGTTGGATTGCTTGCTAGCCTCCTCGTCACTTAGGTCGTCCTGAGAGCGACACTCGCGCCAGTCGCGGAAATCCTTGGCCGCATCGGAATACCGAGCCAAATCACACAGACGTTGGCCCAGCCTGCGCCAGTAGCGTAACCAGGAGGGGTTGGGGCTGCGCAGGCGGTCCTCCAGGAGCTCGAGCATGGCCTCCGTCAAACCAACCACTCCTTGCTCCAACTTGGTATCCAGGGGATGCGAGTCCAGGTGGTGGATCTCCTGCAGCCAGGTTACGGTGACGCGCAGTCGCAGATACCAATCGCGCTCCCGGTCCGGGAGACCGCCGTGATGATCGAGGTGATGGGCAAGCTCCAGGTCATAACACCCATCCGGACGGTCGAAGAAGATCTCCAGGCCGGCACCGGCGATCTCCTCGAACAGCGCCAGCAGATAGCCGTGGCCCTCCACGGTGGCGGCCAGCAGGTCACAGGCGAGCTCACGGATCAGAGAATGGCGGAAATGTGGGGACAGGTGTTCTTTATCCTCGCGCTTGTCGAAGCTGTCCAGGCAATGGTCGAACAGCCGCAGCAGGCGCCCGAAGGGGTCCGGGCAGCTGGTCCACGATCATTGTGATAGTAGCGGCGACTCATGGCCTCATGGGCCACTTCATGGGCGAGCACACTTTGCAAGTCAGGCCGTTCCGGCATCCAGAAGGAGGAGTTGATGAAAGAGGTGTGCTGCCCGTCCCCGTACTCGGTCGCGACCTGATGGAGATGGGTAAAGGACCGGGAAGTGAAGTCGTGATTCCAGCGGTGCATCACCGATCCCCAACTGGCGGGGGAAGGAGCGGGGACACGCTGGGAATCCAGAAGCATAGCGATCGACCGCCCGATGTCGCGGCAGCGGTCCGTCAGAAAGCCGGTATAGATCCCCTGCTCCCGGCGTCTGGTCAGGCTGGGCCGAGGGTGGTCCTGAAAGCCCATATCCAGATCGCGCTCGAACTGGGCCTGGAGATCACGCAGGCGCTGCACATAGTCGTAGATCTTACCCATCACCCCGGCACGCAGGACCATGAACCGAGCCAAACGCTGTGCCTTATCATTCTCTTTCGGGTAGGGACCGGGATCGATGACACCAAAGGCCCACAAGGCCCACCAACAGAGGGTCAAACGATCCGCAACCAAATCCGCCTTGATGTCCTGCAGGGTCCTCAAGATTCGGTAGTGACGCCGCTGGTCCAAACTCCAGTGGCCTTGGTTCCAAAATTCCTGGATCTTTTCTTGGAGTTTTTGCAATGCCTGGAACTCGTCCTGGGTCGCTCGCGTCGGGTTGTGCTCATCCTGTGATGCTTTATTATCGCCAGCGACAAAGCCCGGCGTGGGATAAGATTTGATCCATTCCGACGCGAGCTTCTTGGCGGAGAAACCCGGTCGGCACAACCCCTGGTACCAGTCATCGCCTTTGTCTCCCCCCGGCTTGCCCCAGATGTAGGATTCCTCCCGACGCAGGAGACGGTACAGAACAGGCGCACGCAGGTGATGGATCAGATTGACCTGGGTGTGACGGTACTCGACCAACAGGGTATCAATACGTTCGAAGGTATCGACCCAGGCCACGAAGCCCAGCACCTGGAGCGGATCGGTTTTTCCTGAGATAGTGTCCGTTTCTTCGTCTTCCGTCATGCGTACCCACTCCTAAGAGGCTGTCTAAAAACTAACCCACTGATTTTAAACTGGTAGGCTGGTCGAGGGATGAGACCCTGCAAACCAGGCTGGCCCCTGAACTACGCCCGACTGTGGTCTACAGCCCCTTTTTAGACAGCCTCTAAAGGGATTGACCTCGAAATCCGGCCCGCAAGCAGGCGAGGTTGGCGAGGCATAGCTGGACTTCTGAAGTTCAGCGTCGGACCGAGGCGGGTGCGGTTTTATACCTGACAAAACTCCAGGCAATAGTAGATGCGCCTTAACCCTTTTTAGCTCCTTCCCCTCGTGTTTAGGATTCCCGGAGTCGCACAACGAAGGATTAAGGTCCGATTTTTCCCTCGCTTCCATCTCCAACGGCAGGGGACTGAATGCTCGGCGTATCTGATCCGGAGTCAGAGCCAACTACCCCGATCACGGGAATGGCAAAAGTAAGATTTATGCCGGCGACGGCAACCACTAGAGGCACCGTCAACCGAGGCAGAGTTTGCTGAAGAGATTTCCCCACAACAGCCCGCCCGAGATAAGGTAAACGCGACAACTCTTCCAGGGGCAGGGACATACGGCATTCCTGCTCGAAGGCGTAGATGGCGTGCCAAAGAAAAACCGCGGCAATCCCGGTCCACACCGCAGACCATATCAGAATCGGGAGAATTGCCTCTTTCTTGTCAGTTAAAAAGGCCAATATGAGCAGACCGAGCGTGGCTATCTGACCCGCAACTACGGGGCCGCAACGGGTGAAGAGCCAGCGCAGGAAGCCACGATCACACCAGATATCGTCCGAGGAGAACTTGGAGGCGAAATAGTCCGCAAGGGCTACGCGTTCCAACGTTGCCTGGACGCTTTCGCCGTTCGCCGCAGACCGGTATTTCTTAAGGGTGAAGGGGTAGTAAGGTGAGTAGCAAGACGCTGAGCGGATACCGTTTGTCGAGCTTTATGACGTCGTGATGGCGGCGTTCCCGGCGTTTTCGGATAGCGCTAATCGAATAGCGCTTGCCGAACTTTGTGAACAACGCACACGCCTGGCTTCGCAAGGCGCTGAGCAAACGTCGTTTACCGAGCTTCGTGAGCGACACACGTGCCCGGTTTAGTAAGATGGGTAATAAGACGTAAAGCCGACGTCGCTTGACGGATTCCGTGACCAGCTCAGACGCTTGTTGGCTGTAGAATCCATCCAACTGGCGCGGCCAAGTACCCCACAGATCGGAGAGCACCTCGCGGCGCCGGACGTAAAAGACGAGGAAGGGATAGAGCCAGATCATCCAGACCAAGACACCGAGGCAGTACCAATACCAGGAGCCGGGCAGCTTGGAGCGAAGGAAAATACCCACGAAAAGCACGAGAACCAAGGCGAATCCAAGGAACCACCAGCGCAACCCGTGCGGCCACAGATAGATGGCATCCGCCCTCCTTTCGTTTGCTACGCCCCCACCCGCATCCCGCCACAGCACGAAGGGTGTGGGCCAGGAGTAGTAGCAAGCGGGGTGGCGCAAACGCAACAGCAGGCACCGAACAACCACTACAGCCCGCCAGCGCAATGCGCGCGACATTCCTTTCATTCGGGGTAAATCCAAGAGCGGTTAAGACTTACCAGTAGTGATTATATTCTAAGTGATACAGTTATGCAACTGCTGGCTTTAGTTCCAGGTTGAGGTGGTGAAGGAAGAGAGCCAAGCAGACTTCACCACTTAGAATCTAGCCACTACCGACTTGCTTATCGGCGGAAGGGGTGCTCTCGTTTCCAGCGATTCCGTGGATCAATGAACCCAGTGCCAGTGGGGACATATTGCACCGCTTCCGGTCCTCGGCCCCCACCCAAGGCCACAGCTCCCTCCACTTGATTCCTCAGTATTTCCATACGGTCTTGATCAAGGGAACGCTGCCCGCGCAGTTCGCGCATTTCCTTGCGTAATGTCTTATCCCGTTGTTTGGCCTTTTGCTCGGCGCTGTTGAAATCCTTTCGTAAACCATCGACATCCGCTCACAAATTATCAAGCCTGGGCTCAATGCGGGCCACTACTGCATCCGTCAGCTGCTGAATAGCTTTTTGATCTAACATATCAATACCTGTTTTGGTGGGGAAAATAGCAGTGGCCCCTCAGCCGCCCCGAGTCAGCGAGTGCAGCAACACGGTGTGCCGGATGAGCATAGGGAGTAGGGGGTGACAGCAGACGATTTGCAACGGTGGTCCATAGCCTCATGGGCCGTTTCATGGGCGAGCACGCTTTGCAGATCAGATCGCTCCGGCATCCAGTAGGAGGAGTTGGTGAAAGAGGTACAGCACTCTTCGCGTAGCCGTAGGAGGTATTTTGTTGGCGTGTATGTGATAGCACGCGCAAAACGCGAGGCACCCAACACGGTATCAAATCATTTGGGGAAGCCATGACACACTGCGAGGCACGTGCTGTGATAGACCCAAGGGCAAACACAGGCGACCCCAGGCAAAGACCATTGCCAATTTCTCAACTCCGAAATCGGATGGGATCTGTTCCGGATTTTGGAAAAACAACAAAACCTCGGTAGGGCTCTCCGCCAACCGAGGTATCATCGAAGCCAACAACCTCTAGCGCGGCTCTGCTACGCTCCATTCCATCCTGTATCTAAATTGGGTCTAGATAACTTTAGAGAGGATTTTCTCTCAGTAGAGTAAGTATTATATCATATAAGCTTTCCTCTCGATGATTGAATCTAAATTCACATTCTTTCAGGTGTAAATGAAAGGTTTTTCGTGGAA
>Ga0209367_1013660_pt1 | contig 10419 bp, 6 predicted proteins | sample WorMetLIZISLAND2_FD_187412 | JGI IMG/M metagenome (GOLD analysis project Ga0209367, IMG submission 187412) | Marine gutless worms symbiont microbial communities from Max Planck institute for Marine Microbiology, Germany - Olavius geniculatus... ...
GTGCAATATGTTCATTTTTGATCAAACAATATGATACCTCAGTACATGTGAATGTGCAATTATATACCCTGCTTTGAGCTTTAGTAATAGTTCAAGTGAGGCACATTTTGAAGGCAAGGGAGCCTGGATAAAACAATGCTCCATTGCTTACCAGTCACCAATGGGCAGAGTTGATGTACTAGGACTACGACACAATGCGACTACAGCCAACATCACTAGCATGTGTTTTTTGTAAACTGTAACTTAACACTTAGTTTTCTTTAACATTTAGCTTTCAGACAGACAGACACATTTTTATTGGTTGCTGCCTACTGTGCTATAATGTACTTAACTTCCTTTTATACCAAAAAGTAGAAAATGCATTCTCAGCACAATGAAGACTGCACAGAAAATGCTAAGTTTAATAAACGATGAGCTTGATTTTGCAGTACACCACAAATGGACATACATGTTTCATTTTCTCAACGACTGTCCGCATCAATGACTGGCCAGTGAATACTGTCAACTCAACTTTGTAGACATCACATAGAATCTGTACACAGGAAAAGCATAGATCATTGTTGACACACTTTGCAAAAAAACAAACATAAAACTAGTCACATAATATTTAGCATTTTAATTCCAATGTGTACTACTTTAGTTTAGTTTTATGTCTTACTTCTATATAGCAAAATTCACTGAGCAACAGTTTCAATGACACATCCAGAAAAAAATTAATAATTTTTACTATCGCAACAAAAAAATTTGAGCTAATGCTCATGAAACACGCGAAAGCCTAAAGAAGTTTCTGTTCGCAAATTGTCTTAGTCTATCTCCAGCCATTTCGTTGCAATTCACTCTTAAAATGTGTCTCACAGCCCAAAATTGCCAAAAAAATCCATAAAAACGACTATATTTTAGTGTTCAAGGTATTGCTGTTGGTGAAAATCGAAAGCCCATTTACGATTTCCTATTAGTGATTAATAGTAATCTAGGTCTTATCTCGCACACTTTCTGAGATACAGCAACTGATTGGCTAAAAATCGCAAATTTTCCCTACCCCCATCTCATTTAGCACCCTCGCTCAGTGTGACCCCTTTTAAATTTATGAAAAAGCTTTACTGATCCTAAAACTAGAGTCTTCCAGGCAGCAGACGGTGAAGATTTTGTGATCCTATCTTGCACCATTTTTGACTGATCCACCCGTGTGACAAACGGATGGACAGACAAAAATGCAACATTTGGCTAAGACACACTACAGCAGTACCTGTTTTTGTGCTTAAAAATTATCTGATGTGGATGTGGTGGAATAAATAAATCATGCACACAAAAAGCTAAACTGCCACTGGAAACATTTAAAGTTTCTCATAATTATGTGACACAACTGATCTATCCTGTACCTCCAACAGAGTCCATAATTATGTACCAAAGCAACTTAATAAAACACACAAGAACCGTATGAGCTATGTTTCTTCATCTCATATTATCTTGAGGCATAATAAACTCTTAACCAATACACCACTGTGTATGAAGTTTTAAAAAACATTCAACCTCTTTCAATGCTGCAGACGTTTCCTGCTGATCTGAACCATCACTCGCCTTGCGCTCCAGAGATTCCAGACATCGAAGCAACACGTCTGAAATGAAATGAACAATTATCATCTAATAATCACATAGCAATGGTCACACGACAAAAAACAATCAATGAATTATAGCATATCACTCATATACTATTGTTTTTTGTTTAACTGTTATACATAACTGGACTTAACAAAGACGAAATCAGGTCCCAAAAGGCAGATTGCAAAATGCCTGCAGCAGGTTCTTTCACAGGCCAGATGCCATTTCTGTCAACAACAAAACACAAGTTCTTTTGTGCACAAGGTCAACTCAGCCTTCTACCCTCCATGGGACGGTAAAATGAGTAGTAACTCATTTATATGGGTTATGGAAGGTGGTGACCTTAGTACAGCTGACTGGGGCTGCCTAGCCGGCCGCTGCGTTAGCCTGTGTCTGCAGGCTGCATGTGGTGGCCGTGCGGCTGGCGGCTCGGGTTAGTGACGAAAAGCGCATTAGAGGCATTGTACGCGAGATGCGCTATACAAATTGACACCTTTACCTTTACAATAACATGTTCTATACATTTTGTATGACATTTATAGTAAAGAAAAAGATATACCAGAGATTATGATAAATGCCTAACCGATGCAACTGGAACGGAGTCCGTCGACTAGTTCAAGAAGTCTTGTTGCTACAACGCTGTTGAGATGACGAAGAACCAACTTCTGTATCTGTAATGTGCACTCCTTAGCAATGACTAACCTCCTGCCTAGATGTGCACTGGTGATATCTGCCACATCACATTATTGCACAAACAGCATACTAACTGTATTTACAGTCTGGATGCAATAACTGAGGTGCAAATTTGAGGGACAGAAACTTAGTGTAGTTTCGGGGCCCCTGTCACTTATTTGGTATCCTGAATTTAACTGAAAATCTTATCAAACTGCATTCTGTAATGACAAAAAGCAAACTACACAAAAGGTATAATGAGCCACACAAACTATGTACCCGGTAATATAAATACAAACACAAATGACACACTTCAAGTTCAGCTATGCTGCTAGCACAAAAACTTACCAAAATGTCACAAAAAATTGTTGAAAACAAAAATTATTTACACCAGAAACTAACTATTGTTGCTATTCTGGTGTAAATAAAACAAGTAATTTGAGCAAAGGTCATGAGATGCAAGACGGCTTTAGCAGTTCCTGTTCGCTGGTTGTCTTGGTCTACCTCCAGTTATTTCATCGCAATTCAAACTTGATGTGTGCCCCGCAGCCGAAAATCACAAAAAAACACACCAAAACACCGTACTTTAGAGGTTCAAGATTATTCAAGGTCATCGACGTTAATGTTATTAAAAAGCTCGTCACCAGTGCTTGTTATCATAAGCAGCATGCCTATCTTCAACTGTTTTCACCCTAGATGAGCCAATAGCAGTAAAATAACCACTTTTCAAGGGTACCCTTCTTTGATGCTTGCATGTACCGGCCTCCTTGAACCTAGGGTGTCGTGACTTTGACAGTTAAATGCTGAAAATTTCATGTGCAGATTGTCTTGGTCTATCTCCAGCCATTTCGGCGCAATTTACTCTTGAAATGTGTGTTGCAGCCAAAAATAAAGAAAAATTCACTAAAAACCCTTATTTTGGGGTTCAAGGTCGTTCAAGGTCATCAATGTTGATACTCATACAAAGCTTGTCATCAGTGCTTGTTATGATAAGCAGCATGTCTGTGCCTATTTGCAACGGTTTTCACACTAGATGAGCCAATAGCGGTTAAATACAAACTTTTTAAGAGGGATACCCCTCTTTGATGCCCTCGTTCAAGGGGAAACCCTAAACATAGGGGCACAAAATTTTGTCACACAAAACTAGAGTCCTTGGAGCAGCCCACAGTGAAGATTCTGTGATCCTAACTTACACCGTTTTGATACAGATCCAGAGTGCGACAACTGGAGAGATGGACGCCTCGACGATATCTAAGATGTGCGAAGCATTACATGCTGTCGAGTGTAATAAACCAGAAGTGCATTCTGGCAAGAATTTCTTTACTTTGGGGGCCAGAAGCCATCACCAACAGTTTTCCATGGCCCACAACCTGAGTTCTAGTGCATCCTGGCCACTTTAACCATGACGTCGATGAGTATAGAGAGATCACATGAAACAACAATCACAACATGAGTCCAAAGTAAGTCTGCTACATATAGACGAAATACTTCTGGAAACTGAATTTGTGACATCTAGCCATTCTAAACTTTACAGCCTGCATGGAACAGATAAACAGGATGCAGTGCTGAATGCGGTTGTTAAGAGCTTAGGATATGCAAAGCAATCTGAGCAATACCATCAAACTGAAAGTCAGAAGCGAGCTGCAGAACATTGCTGCGTTCACTGCAGATTGCACTGACAATGATCTGCTGAATCTCTGATTGCTTCTTCAATGCCACTTCCATCAACTCCTTGTATAACTTCTCCTGCAAACAAGACCAGACACAGAATATACATTAATGATTGTATATTTTACTGAATTGAATACAAGTCATAAATAATGTCCTACCTAGTTCACAACTTCACATAAACTAATTATTCCAAAACAAACCATAATAATTACAAATCTGCATATATATATGGGAGAAAAAACTTCACCTGAGTAAGCAGAATGTACATATCATATACTAATATAAAAACATATAGCAAAGTAAGCATCACTGTAGTTGTACTTCACTATAATTGATGCTTAACATTTTTATACACACTAACAAAGAAATCACTGAACAAACAAATTACAGATACATAAACTGTATACTCCGACACTCTGTATAATCTGACACTCAGATGAGTTATAAAGTGCCTCTCTAATCATTTTCATAACACATTGGTTTTATTTATGCAAAGTGCCCCTTATATGCTTATGACCACTTTATTTTGACACAAGAGTCAGAATAATAAAAACTAGGCTAAATGATAATGATGATGATGAAGATGAACAAAAATTACAGATATTACAGAATAAAATGCTATGCTAAAAATCAAAGTAACCATCTAACAATCATCAAAAATCTGATGCATAAACTCATATTTGCTGTGACCGTAACAAACACAAAGTAAAATCCAGTCGGAACAGTTCAAACGTAAGCTGGACCATAACACATTATGCAAAACGGTAAGGCCACTACTTCATAAATGAAGATAAAAGTTCACACGTCTTAACATAAAAACATTGTGCAGATCTAACCTGCCTAGGCCTTTAATAAAAGCTTTAACAGACTCCCATTTGTTAAAACCAAAAATTCTCCTATAAACCGAGTTCCAGGCAGCATTCAACTCCTGCTCCTGTCGAGCTGTATATTTAACCGCTACTGCAGCACAGGTTAAAATAGGTAGGCAATAGCTTTCCTGTGACGTAAGGTGCACCACCTCATAACGGTCTTTTGCATGTGCATAGATACTGTTACATGCTGCAAAGAAAGATTGCTTGCTATTAAAAGCCAAGGACCTGCCACCCATCAGTATTTGACTGAGGTGACCCAGGATATTGGGACAGACCCCAGGCTCATGGGTTCACTGACGAGCTTGGACAGTTTCCCTATTGCCAGACAATGTGATTTATAAGCGTTGAAAGAAAGACAAACAGAATCAGCAGTAGAAACACACACATCCAGCATGGTCTGCAGACCTCTGACAGAGGGACAAATAAGTAGTAAATCATCAGCATAGAGCAGACAACCAATAAACATAGACCTTAGGTGACACCCGAAACTGAGATGTCGCAACCGCACAATAAAAACATTAATAAAAACATTAAAAATGGTAAGAGACAGAACACTTCCTTGGCGTACACCATTAAACACTGCAAAGAATTGAGAACAATGAGAACCCCATCTAACATTCATGCACAGAATGCTATACCAGTGGCGCAGGATGTTTACAATTCCATACAGTACACCCGAGGAGACAAGAGGGTCAAATAATTTGTCATGATGAACGCTGTCAAAATGGTAGCCTCATTATAATTTATGCCTTTTGATAATAAAAATACTTTCCAATAGCAGTATCTCACCTCCTGATCACGTGCATATTTGAGTCGAGCGGGAGTGCAGGCGACGTCATTCGCAGCAACAAATGTCGAGTCAATCATGACATTCAGACACTGCTGATGCTTGTCATAAAGCTGGTTTATTGCTGAGAGAAGACGTGTCTCAAGAACAAGTTTAACGAATGTCGTCAGTCGAGCGACGAAGTTTGGTGCTTCAAGCCCGTCACAGAACTCACTCAAGTCACACACTGTCAGTGCCGCAGGTCGCTGTGGTGTCACAGTTTCATCGTCACTTGATTCGACTACATCAAACCCAGCATCCATCTCAGAAAAGTTGGGACTTGAAGACAAAAAACCGAGACTTGAAAGCTGGCGCTGGATTACTGGAGATGCTCGACTGTCAGCTGATTCTAAGTCATCAGTGGTGTTCTTCTCATCAATTCCATCAGACACTTTCACAAAAAACACTGCCACCCGGCTGTTGGCTTGCACCAGATGTCGTAAAATGATAACATCCTGAACACAGCATAATAAAATATCAGCATCATAAGATTTTGTGTGTCTGCCAATGTGTGTATGTTACAACTTGTGACTGTTATGGCTACCATCTTTTGGTGAGTAAAGATGTATGTATTGCAACCATCAACCACATAAATCATGAAGGATACCAGACTTGAGTCTGAATTTACTGCCAAGTTCAGTCAGCTTTATAGAGCTACAATATATGCTTAAGACACTTTCCAGATCTTGGTCCAGGAGACCTCAATAACCAAAATCTAGCTGATTGGTCACTGGGCCATAATCTCTACAAATTTAATCAAATTCATTCATAACATGCTGTTCACCCTGTAGAAAAATAACCAGACCATAGCCAGGAAAAACCTCAGTGGGCCTCTACTGAATAAAGCTTCAGCATTAGACCTATGACTACATCTGATATCCACTACCAACACAAAATAACACACTACATAAATAAGAAACAAACAGACACAGTTACCAACACAGTTGGCAGTATTAAGTACATCTGCAGTACAAACCTGTTCAGACAGCTCGTCGCCGGACACAACAAAAATGACGACTGGAATGACATTGGCGATGGTAAACTGTACACTGTTAACATTGGCATAGTCCTCATCAGAACATATCACCAGTTGACTGCCAGCTCTCAGCAATGACTGACTCATTAATATATTCACAACGGAAGCTGTATGTGTAAATTCCGATCTCAAACTACCAGTCGAAGAAACCAACACAACTTTAGCTGCTTGGACATTTTGTGAATCTGAGTTGAGTTCTATGTCTGCCAATGGAACGTTTTTATACCACGACCAAAGCGTTTTTATGCCTGCGGTATCAACTGCGCTGAAACTACGGACACAGTCAGTATCAACAAACTGCAATGTGTGCCAAGGAACATTATCATGAGGCATTGGCAGAACATCAGGACCTAACAGCCGATTGGCAACAGCCACACGAGATGAACATGAACCACCCATGATAACAATACTTGGTGGCTTATTTGCAACAGGCTCCACAGACACATTGTTGAATGACGTGAATACATCCAAGATCTCTGTATCTGCAACATGACAACTACATTTGCAAATAATAGTTACAAATGGCATAAGTTCCATAGTTACATATAACATAGCAAATGCCATTATTTTTCATTTTATTGTTATTTTTCTTAATTTTTATGTACTATGAGTACAAGCCAATGTTACATAAATATACAAATAAATTAACAGCATGGACGCATATAAACTACACTCTTAAATAAACATTAGATGACATTACTTTATGTTCACATTAAGAACCAACACTGTCATAGACAGTTCATAAGCAACACTTATGTAGCGCCACTAAATACTTTGACTGATGCAGCTTGCAACACGAATCTCACGAAGAACATGATGTGTGTCATCAAAAACTTTCTGCAGCAGTTTTGACTGAGTCGAGTGATGCCGAAGTGCATCAATTAACAACGAAAATTCACCGGCATCCTCCACTGACGACATTGCAGCAGTTTACTTTTGTATACATACACACACACACATCACACACAAATTACAACACAACATTTGTAATAACATTAATCCAGACACCGACCCAAAGTAGGATACCTCAATTTAAGCAATATAACGTACCTCAGCCGACTCATAATGATGTTTCTTACTTATTTTTCACGTTTTTGCATGAATGTTTCAAGTTAGGGTTAGGGTTAGAGATAGGGTTAGGGTCAGGCTAGGGGTTAGGGATAGGGTTGGCATCAGGCTTGGGGACTGTTACTATTCAAGTGAGGAAAAATAATTAAATGGCCATTATTTACTTTCCCCATAATCTTATTACTAATCATGAAATTGATCTCAAATTGATCGGATGATACTGTTTTTCACATGACCCTTATCGAAAATGTCAACAAAAAATGGCCACCCTATTAGCGTTTTAGCACTGTATTGCAACCAAAATACTGAAGGTTTATGAAGGTTTATAAAGTCAATTAATTTCAAAATAACTCCACGGTTCACCATTAAAACATCAAAACTAAATGTAAAGATCCATTACGAGTCTGCTGAGGTACGTCATGTTGGTTAAATCGAGGTATCCTACTTTGAGATGGCGCCATATAAAACAGGCAAAGAAATATCACACACTACAGTATAACAATAATATTGTTGTTTTCGTGCACCAGACTGTATATTATGAATACAAATATCAATAAAATTACTATAATACCAGTCCTAACCAAAAACTATTATACACGCTAATTCGGCTGGTAATTATGTCCAGCATATCTAGCTAATTTCAGACCAGAAGACTACCTCAGAAATTATTATGTAACTCGATTTCGTTCAAACGGAGAAGCCCAGGACCGAAGTTGCGGACTTGACAGTCAGTTAGTGGCCGAGGCTCCATACACACCCGACTGACAACGTTTAGTCATGCAGTACATTAAATACATGCATTTCAGCACAGAAATGCTTCAATTAAACTTAATACGAATCCTTTATCTTCACTTTCCGTCATTTTTGCTAAACGCCGAATAACTGTAAACACATAATGACTCCGGGATTTTCCCAGACTGTTAGAGGTGCGCCTAACTGCCTAGAATGACTCAAAATCGCCAGGGTCAAAATGAATACCGGTCCGGTACGTAGGCGTAGCAGTAGCACGTCAGACGTCACGTGAAACATGACAGAAATACTTTAATAGCTCTTGTAATAAAAACAAGTAATCTGAGCAAAGCTCGCGTGACGTGCGGCAGCGTTGTTGCTACCACCTGGGGAATAATGGTGCAACGTGCAATAAAATAACAACGCGTTTTAAAACGGTACCCAAATTTCGACGTCAACGTACGAAGGACTTCTTGAACTAAAAACTAAAAACTCTGACGATTAAAATCTACGTTTTATGCTGCAAATTTTATATGCAGATTGTTTTGGTCTATTTTTAGTAATTTCGGCACAATCGACTGTTGAAATATGCGCCGTAGCCTAAAATCGCGAAACGACAAACCCAGCTGATCCTAAAAATAGTCGGCCGTTGTCAGTGACCTTCAAGGTCATCCAAGATCGATAATTTTCATGTCATTTGATAGCCAATAAGTCACTTCTAGTGATCAACACCAATTTTGGTTGTATCTCTCACCGTTTCCGAAATACCGGGTATGGCCAGTTTTCCACTAAAAACGCACATTTTTCCTACTCCCTTCTATTCAACCCCGAATTTTTAAAATGTTTATTTTTGCACTAAATCTTTGAAATATTGCATGCCTAGCTTTATGGCATAGGGGTAATTATTCTTGTAAAATGTTTTCCCTCGAGCTAACGTTTAGCCACAATACATACATCCGCGAGAGACGGCAGACAGACGACGACAGACAGACGGACAGACGGACGACAATAGGTAGGACGACAATAGGTACAAAAACCTGTTTTCTGGATTTCAAAGTCGTTTAAGGTCATCAATGTATGTGCTCCCGGAAAGCTCGTCAATAGTGCTTCTTCAGATAAGCAGCAAGTTTGTGCTTATTTGCGATTTTTTACGCCTACACTAAATTACAGCGAGAGTAAAAAATGTGCATTACGAAGAGGTACCCAAATTTGCGGCCCGTGTATAGAGGACTTCTTAAATCTATATATAGGGGTCTAAAACTTAAACTGCTGAAGTCTACAATTAATGCTCACAATTTCATACGCAAGTTGTCTTAACTCTATCTCCCGTAATTTCGACGCAATTCACTCTTGAAATGTTCGCCGCAGCCTAAAATCGCAAAAAAATCACAAAAACCCTATCCGTGGGGCATGGGCGGCGCCAGAGAGGGCAGGGGCAGCTGCCCTTCCTTGCCCTTGCCCTTGTCCCTTTAGCTGCCCTCTAGGAAAAATTTTGAAAGTGATAAAGTACCATTTGGGCTCTTTAACATGCCAAGGTGTGACTTATTAGGATTAAACGTCATTTTTGCAAAACAACACATTATATCTGTGAGCTTTTTTGCGTTTTCAAATACTAACAAGAAATTTGAGCTAATGCTCACGAGACGTGCGAAAGCCTATAGCAGTTCCGGTTCAGTAGTTGAGCTGAAAATTGGGGTGTTCACGCTAAGTCGATATACAAATACCAAATTCTCTATATGAATCACATACCGGTAACGCTAGAACCGTGGCGCCACATTGTGAATGATACAGACTTGTGTCGCAGCCCAAAATCGGCAAAAAAATCCATAAAACCCCCTATTATGGCGTTTAAGGTCATTCAAGGTCATTGAATTCGGCGCCAATCGAGAGCCAGTATACGACTTCCTATTAGTGATTAATAGTAACCTATAGGCCCTATCTCGCAC
>Ga0209367_1013661_pt1 | contig 10419 bp, 7 predicted proteins | sample WorMetLIZISLAND2_FD_187412 | JGI IMG/M metagenome (GOLD analysis project Ga0209367, IMG submission 187412) | Marine gutless worms symbiont microbial communities from Max Planck institute for Marine Microbiology, Germany - Olavius geniculatus... ...
TAAAAAAGTAATAATAATAAATCAATAATAATTGTATTTGCAGAGAGCCATACGCGAAGCTAGTAGCTACACACAGTGTTTAACAAAAGTTAATGTGTTTGTGCTTATTTTTTTACATTTACTAACCATAGAGTCGTAAATATCAGATTATCTATCCACCAGAAAAGTGCATTGTGGAGCTTAAAATGCATGAAATTCGTTTTTCGGCCAGGGCTCCGCCCCGGACCCCGCTGGGGGAGCTCACGACGCTCCCCAGCCCCCCTAATCGGCTGGGGAGGGGGAAACCCCCTTTCCATTCCCCACCCCCCTCGACGCTTACAGCGTCTCGGTCTCGCAGTCCCTGCTAATTGGGGGGGAGTGTCTCCATCCTTCAGGGGGGATGGAAGGCCCTGGTTCGCAGAGTATGTCAATGAAAAAAATTCAAAAATTGATCAATAGGTGCCGAAAATTTGGACAACAGTAAAGTGGCACGTTTTTATTGGCCCACGGTGTATATGCCCATGCATATGCCTAATGGTTCACCATTCCGTCAAATCGTCCCTTCGACCTAGATTCGAGATCTACCCAGGCCAGACCCCGATGTTAGTTCGATGGCTTCAGTTATCGAATTCAAATTCCGGAAAAGAGATTAAAACACCTCGAATGCAATACGACGCAAAACGATAAGCTATTTTTACAGCGCCGTTTACGGAAAAAGCTTTGGAACGCTAAAAACAATAACCATAATATGTTCCGCGAACCAACCACTTGGGTCAACTCAGCCTTTTATCCCTCCGGGATAGGTAAATCGAGTGCTGGCCTGTCAGGTTGGCGTTAAAGCGGGGCGCGTTCATCCGTGTCGATGGAAGTAACACGGTGTGATCCGTCATTTCGTCGCCAACACAAAACCTTTTTTTCAATCTCTGGCCATCTCTAGTGCCCCGCCTTTCCCCAGCACGTTACTTAAATTCAGCGAGTTTTTTCGCCTACATTATGTGAGCTATTTAATTTTCTTACTTACGTATACTTACTTACTAACTCATACCATACGGCAGGTAACGCTCCGTAGCTCTGAGATGGATTTTCTGTCAAGAGCTATATACACACATTTAGCATTTAACCTCTAATAACTTTACAGTACTGACTTGATTCGCAGCGCGGTCCAATGGAGTGCAGGGGACACCGGCAAATGGCCAAGTCAGCACCGTGGCCGACACAGGTCCCACCGTTATAACACGTCATGTTGTCACATGACTCCGCACTGCACTCATCTGCATGCATATATTTGCATAAGTTATCACTCCGCTGTTGCACTGAATGGAGGCATAGGCGTACTGGGACTCTTTAGCTTAGGTGGGGGGGGGGTGCAGAGAAGGCAACTTGCCTGAATATTCAGAGCCGGATGAAGGTCCCTTCGGGAAGTTCGGGCCCTGGCTTGAGAGCGACTGAGGTCCCCTCGTATATACCGGGTGGCGCTAAAAAACGTCCCGAAATTTGCGTAACTATAAGGGCGCGTATACTTTATGGAAATAAATTTCCTTTTGCACATTTGTAGACCGATATGTACTCTAACTTACTTATAAATTTTAATGACCTCGCTAATGACACCACTGAATGCCGCTTAATGACGTAAGACGAGTTAAAAGTCCAATAATGTAAAGACAGCGTATCATCACACCGCATCAAAGCAACTCAAATTTCCTTCGACACCAAACGCCCGATGTCATCAGCTCACAGAAATGCACAACACTTTCAACGGATTTGAATCTCTACATTATTTAGTTTAAGACACTTTGCAAAAACTTGTCTATGAAGAAAGGCGTAAAACGTTTTTCAAACCTCAAATATATTTATTTATTTATTTTATTTTATTTAATGACAAAGGGCCGTAGCCACTAACATGCCACAATAAAATAACAGCATACATCAATGAATGTCACTGATGACACAATACAACAATAGGTGTACTAGAAAAAATCAACTTTGCAATAACTAGCCAAGAATGTGGAAGTAATAGATCGTTTAAAGCTATTTAAATTAGAAAAGTCAGTATTTCAGCTGGCAAGTTATTCCATATTCTTCCTGTACGGTAAGTGAAAAAGTTGTGTCTGGTGTTGGATCTGCAACCTGGTAAGAATAATTTATATTTACGTCCACGATGTGTATAGTCAAGGCGTAGTTTGTTATCAGAGACAAATGGCATGATGTCGACGTCAGAAAACCACAAAAAGCCATAAAAAGGAGTGGAAAATGGTCTAGCAGCAATAGCAAAGAAAAATGGAGAACCTATTGAGCACATTTTCTGCTGATTAGTTGACGGATAATTCGGCCTAAGTACTGCGACGTTTTGGCGTAGCCTGCGTACAAGCGGCAACGCAAATGACGAACCGCTTGCAAACATTGCTTTATGCGTGTGACGCTATTTTGTTTGTACCACGACTAATACAGAAGTGTTTTAGGCGAAAATTCCTACACATATTCGAAGATGTTTGGTCATTACATATATGCCTTTGCACTTATTCATTTCGACTGCTCTGGTGAATAATGCACGCAATTGTTTGGGACGTTTTTGCGCCAAACGATATATTTGCAATATTGACTTTATTATAGCTATTTTTGTGCTGCAACCTTTTTGCTTAAACAATAAAGACAAACAAGGGCGGCGGAACAAATTTTGAAGTGGAGGTACATATAACTTGCAAGCGAAGCGAGCAGAAAAAAATGAACTGTTGTATAGGCCTACGCAGAAATGGCAGACCGCAACTGTTTACAAATTTCGCGGTCCGCTGTCCGGAACCCTGAGACTTCAACCTTATCAGCCTTATGGATGATCCGGTCCTGCAAATAATTTTCAGTCATGACGTGGTCATAGGGGGCACTGAGGAAAATGGCCTCTCAGGAGACCCGAAATAGCGATCATCTAGTGTGAAACTTTAAGCTAATTTTTTCTCACATTAGTTTCAAAATGCACCCGAACACACCAAGTTGACGCCAAAAAATCAAACTTTTTTCTGGGAAGAAATGTACGCCTTCAGTGCCCCCGCTACCAGTGGATACATTACTGGCAATGCTTTTACGCGCGACCGCACGTATTAGCTATCGTCGAAGCGTCTGTATATCCGTCCGCCTGTCCGTCCGTCCGTCATACTCTGCAATAATCAAAACAGTGCAGGCTAGATCACGAAACCTTCAATCACCTAGGCTAAGCTTTGTAAAGGACTTTAGTATAAGGATCCGTAAAGCTTTTTTCTGAAAATTCGAACTAAATCATCCCAACCAAGGGAGCTACACTGTAACTAAAGAGGGAGGAAATAGAAAAATTCCCGATTTCTAACCAATAGACCCTAGGCCTAAGTCGCCGTATGTCAAAAACGGTGTGAGATAAAGCTAAGATTACTATTGATCGCTAATAGCAAGTCGTACACGCGCTTTCGTTCGGTACCGAAAGCAATGACCTTAGATGATCTTGAACAGCAAAATAAAAATTTTATTGACTTTCGTTTTTTTGCGATTTCGGGCTGTGACTCTCACTTCAAGAGTAAATTGCGCCGATATCACTAAAGTTAAACCAGAACAACCTGAATATGAAATTTCCAGTATTAAACGTAGATTTCAACAGTCCAATTCTCGAACCCTTCTTCAAGGAAACCTGTGCATTCGGCTGCAGTACCGGGTATACAAGTTGGACAATTTTTTGCTTTTTCTGTCCCGCATTTTTTAAATATTTTTTTTTACTTTTTTATTGCCCGAATTTTTCACCGTTTTTTGCCCGCCCCCTCGCCCCTTCCCTGGCTCTTACGCCCATGAATGAAGGGTTTAATGTATATTTATATTAAATTATACCGCGATATTAAAAAATACGATACACCGATGGCTCAAAAGTTTGTGACAACGTAGCTTATGTAGTTGTTTGGTCAGACTCGGCGAAAAAAAACCCTCAGATAATCATTATGTGTAAAAAAATAAATTAACATTTTCGGAGCTAAACTGTATGTTACTACCTTGCAATAACAGTTTGATTATGCAAAAACTTTGTAGTTTGTAAACAAAAATTTAAAGATTTTTCCGTGCAGTTCGCATCTTTTTCTTACAATTTTCGTAAGTCTGAGCGGCAAACATTGTTCCGAAAACGACAGTGTTGGGGTCTGAAACATGTTTTCGCTTTATATTTTTTCTACTGTGTACATATGTTTTAATCGTATAGTTTTGGTTATAATATTTGTCTGGGTCTTATAGTTTTGGTCTCGGTCTTAGTTTTGCATAGTTTTAGTCTTCGTTTGAAGCATGGCAGTTTGGTCCTTGGACACCAAAATTAACTTACCAATTTTTCCTATAAAGCACAATTTTCTGAGAATTTTGACAGTAATATCGGCACCCAGCGTTTTGTGAACACGAAGAAACTTACATTTGAAATCGACGATCTACAAAAATGACGCAGAAAACGAGACGCCATGTTGACAGGCTGATGACGTCACCGCGTGTACCCGTACTCCCGTAGTCAACGTAAAATACGCTCAGAAACATAAGCATTATAAAAATCACATTGTCTACCTATGTACTGCTGCAGTTGTCATGCGACACAAAATTTTTTGCCATTAAAAATATTAAAATTGATTGGTAAACACTGACTGCGTCCAACCGCTGACGTCGTTTCCGGTCACGTGCCAAGATTAGGATTTTTAGCATAACATAACGTAACGCCATTTTTCTTTATATTCAGGCATTAATTTCGTACATTTATAAAGCTTAAATCATCATATTATATAGGCAAGGTGAAAATGTCTAATTGAGGTCTACATAAATTTTACAAGTGAGTTTGGCCGTGGCCATGGACCTTTAAGTTCATCACTGGATTGGAAAGCGCAACTGACCGACGTTGATTCCGTAAAGCGTGTCTCCGACGGACGGTCCTTTGCGCATGTCGTAGTCCTTGCCGTTAATCTGCAGACGTCGCACACAGCCAACAAAGCCGGTCGTCGCACCTGTCTTGGGCGCCGGCTTACTGACGTTTTTGAACCCACCGACGAACAGCTCTCGACGAAACGTCATCCGACTGAACAGACCCTGTGCGCCACGTACAGACGTAATCCACAATCATTCAAACACTGATCGGACAAATTTCATGTATTTACTATAAATGAAAGCGACGTCTGTTTCATGTTCAGCTTCTCTTGCACTATGCTTTGACAGTGAATGCCGGCATAAAAACAACGTAATAAACTTAAATTTTAAACAGCAGCATCGCGGTTAAAAAGAAGAAAAGCAAAAAGTTGCAGTTTTCTGACGAACAACTGCAAATTTCCTGCAAATAAAATAAGGCGTTAAAATTTCAATTTTGTCTCTAAATTTCTATAAATAGGGGGAATAAGAAACATGACGTCCCACCGGTTAAAATAAACAAATTAGCATGCACACGCTGGCAAAAACATCATAAAACACGAATGAAAACTGCAAGACGATGAAGAACAATACAACCAGTGGGTTCAGCCCATAAAAGCAATGCGATAATACGTAACATAAATATAGCATAAACATGGAGAGAGCTCCTACAACAAAGTTCTTGTGTCTCGCATCAGTGAAATAGTTTAAACGTGACGACCTTTGAGAGAGTTCCTGTTTCGGGTCCGTCGTTGAGCTGAACAAATCCCTTCCAGTCGTGACGTCTTACTCTCAGGTGGTTCCAGGCTCCGACCAGAACTTGGTTCTTCGTCCGCACTAGGCCCATCCCACTGCCGCAGTCATACCTGGACACACAGAAAAATAATAAACTGCTGCATTGCACCGTGCGGATGCCGAATCGGGTCACAAAACACTACTGACAATCATCCCGAAGCAATGTTTTATTTTTGTAAGCCTAATTACAGTAATTTTCATAAAAGCATTAGATAAAAACACGAGTCTTCGATCATTTTTTGCTTTTTGTTACTTCGATTTTCCTTTTTTTCCCCATTTTTACCAAGCCTTAATTTTTTTCTTCTTATGAAACGCGTCTTTCGTCTATTTACAGGGTGGTCCAAAAAAAGAATACCCAGTTTTATTTTTGGGATAACTTCGGTAATTCAGCACCGATTTCAACCATTCTTTCACTGTTACAAGCAGAAATTTACGGCGCGTAAACGTGAAGTTCTTCCGCCCACCGCACCTTTATTCTGTGACCACATTACCTAGCAAAACAAACACTACTTCTAATATCGGTGCTCAGTGTTTTGTTTTATTGACTAAACTTATCTGTCGATAGTATTAAAATGATGTGCGGCTGCTCAAGCTAAGTTGCAGTGCTCGATGTGTTCGCCGCCATTCTTGATAACAGCTTCAAGACGTTGACGCCATTCATTGATAATGTTACCAATGAAACGCTGTGAGAGTTTTTGCCACTCTGTGACCAATATTAGCAGTAGTGTTTGTTTTGCACATCGAAAACAGCAAAAATTACAAAAGGTGATATTATTCAGCAGCACATTGACACACAGTCAGTGTGATGCGGGCAATATCGCCTTTTGTAATTTTTGCTGTTTTCGATGTGCAAGTCCTTAAATGTTGCCGCTAACAAGTGTATAAACTTATGTACTGTCCGTTTATTGAAAGACTTCGCTGTTCAGCTATTATATACTGTTTCGCGAAGAAGAAGAATCACTCATGAAAGATAACAGCTTCGCTGAACTAGCAGCAAGTTCCTATGATCTAGCTGTCCGTCAATTTGTAGCAAATATGTAATGTGTAATTTGTAATGGTGTCAGACGTTCGGAAATAATTTTTCTTTTTTCTTGCTAGCCAAATTAGACAGTAGGCTAATAAAGTGCAGAACTGTTTCAAAGAAAAAATTCTTCGTTCCGTGAGAATTTACGTATCATGACAAAAATATATTTACAGTTAAACATTCATACATATACACGATCATAATTTCATTATCGCGTTTGATCGACAGTCACCAGGAGGCGTGCTATAAATTGCTCGCCAGGCAGGCAAACAAACACCCTCACATCCGAAAAATAAACAGGCCTATCTGCCATACGCGTAACTTTCCGAGCATGGTACATTAGGTACGTGTACCCGTTGTTTTTTGAGTGGGAGTAAATAGGCGAAATATACCCAAAAAAATTTGTAATCATATACCTTTCTTTCTTCATCCAGGCTTGCCGTGGATATGGATATCCATGGATATATCCATGGATATATCCATGTGTAGATATCAGACTTCAGCCATCCTGTGGAATCCATGGATATTGTGCTGTCGCATTTGCTAATTAAACTGAATAGTTAAGTGTTTTATTTTTATATAATATTTTTCTGTCTGTCTTTTTTACTCTTCATTTTCTCGTTTATTTATGTTATTGAGTCAAATGGATAATCAATGACATCAGCACGTCATTATTTAGTTAGCCTAAATTAATTTATGTGCACTATAGTAGCAACAAATCTTAATCTATGGTGCTTTAATACTGTTGTTTGGGCAACAAACGGTCTAACAATTTGTGAGATTATTTTTATTTTTTTTATCAAACGGTAATAAAATTACAAACGTTTTGTATTCCTAACGAATTTAATGCTAGTAGAAAGTACAAACCAAATGTTCTTCAAAGCGTTTACTCTACCTGTAGGCGTAGGCCTACATGAATGCAACATGCGTCATGGAGAACAAAAATCCCAGCTGTTGCTGCGATGGGCCGACTGTACTGCCTATATCTGAAAGCCAGTGCCCGACTTCCGGTTGCGGAAATATTCCAGAGTGACTGCAGTCCCATACACGATCTGGTGACGTTGCTATACTGGACGCTAAAATCAGTGCTAGGATAAGTTACGGTAATTTGGCGCACGTAAGCGACGGCTGCAGGTAAAAGCAATGCATTCAAAATTTCGGCCAAAAAGCTGCAGATAAAGACATGGTTACTTTCAACAGTTTATAGGTAGTTGTTATTGCCCTATCGAACGGCATCGCCAACACTTTACGACGTACCGTTTAGCCACAATACATTTGTTACGGTTAAAAGACGACTGAGAGACGACATATGGTACCCAAGGCTCAACGGTCGGCTATAGCAAAAGCAATAAAATAATTACGGTAGATTTTCATGACAGCCGGGAAATACTTTTCTATAATCATATTTCAGTGCAAACGTGCTTTATTTTTTACTTTTATTTATGTTTAACAGTTTCACAAAAGAAATGCCTGGGGGAATGGACGCTCTGGCACTGCTGTATTTTGCGAAAATTTAGTGGCTATATCTAGCACAATAGGCGTCTGTGGATATGAATATATTTATGGATATCCATGGATATATCCATGGATATCCACTGAAAATCTGTGGATATGGATATGGATATGGATGGCAAATTTCATATCCACGGCAAGCCTGTCTTCATCACACCTACAGGTCAGACCTCTCGGCGGATTTCTTTACGCGCGATGGCTTAAACGACACGGCCTCAATCAAAGTTCAAACCTTTCAGGGTTAAAAATTTGAAATTAATATTTAGCGTATTTATTCAAAAAAAATTTGAGAAAAAAATTACAATAGCGCCTATGGGGAAAATTAAACAATTCTTTAAACGGTCAATTGGCTGTGTATAAGATAGAGTCGTAATTTTTACGCGTGAAAGCAGCTACTGCTTTCAGCGCGTCTTAGCCATCGCAATTCTGCCTGTCTGTCCGTCTGTCCGTCACACGGGTGGATCAGGCAAAAACGGTGCAAACTAGGATCACCAAATCTTCACCATCGGCTGCCCGGAAGACTCTAGTTTCAGGAACCGTAAAGCTTTTCCATAAATTCGAAGAGGGTCACCCCGAACGAGGGCGCTAAATAATAGAGGGGTGGGCAAAATTTGCGATTTTTGGCCAATAATCGCTGTATCTCAGTAACGGTGCGAGATAGGGCCTAGGTTACTATTAATCGCTAATAGGAAGTCGTACACTGGCTTTCGATTGGCGCCAAATTCAATGACCTTGAATGACCCTAAACGACAAAATAGGGGGTTTTATGGATTTTTGCTGCGACACAAGGCTATATCATTCACAAAGTGGCGCCAGGGTACTGGCGTTGGTGGCGTGGCATAGTTGGTTACGTGTTTCGGCTGTAACGAAGTTACCCTACGCCGGGCCCGGTTAGTACTGCGATGGGTGACTGCCTGCGGGTAGGAACTACTATAGGCTTTTGCGCGTTCCGTGAGCATTAGCTCAATTTTTTTGTTGTTTCCAGGGTATGGTTTTCGGGGATGGCCAATCTAACAGTGTCATTCAAATTTACCCCGGACTTTCCCTGTTTGCCATGGCAACGACATTTGGGACAAAATGGGCTATAAGTCGGCTTTGGAGGTTTTGGGGGACGGGTTATTGAATGAGGCCAATCTAATTCCACCACAACCGACCACTGTTGCCATTTTAATGTCACGTGACCCCAAACGGTCAAGATCGTGATTGTAAAATACAGTATCTATGGCCAGATATCTCCGTAACTGATCAACTGTAAGAAAACCTTATTTTACTAATGAAACAGCAAATATAAATGTACAAAACATAAGTATTAACCGGCCACTTTCGTACATAGCCAAACCGCTGCAGGTGGTGACATGGTTAGGCCTAATATTGACAGCCTATAGGAGGTCGCCAGCGCCCTATCCGATGGTACCATCGCCGACCCCCTATGACTTACCATTTAGCCACAATTCATTTGTGACCGACGGACGACAGACGGACAACGGACGACAACCATGCCAATGGCTCGACCGTTGCTCAAGTACGGTCGGCAAAAAACGCGCATTACCTCACCAGGTGGTGGTATGTCTGCAAGCCGCATCACAGACCCGACTTCGATCACGCTAAGTGTACGAAAGTGACCGGTTAGTACTATAGACGTTATTGTGTTTCTGCGGAGATCGTCGGATGGCGAGTTCGGTCTGAGACCCATACAAAAGGTTAACGGCGAGAGTTGCTCACGGTCTTCTGGCGAGAGAATAGCCAGACGGCGTAGAATTAAGACGCTCTCTGACGTAAGATAAAGTAGAAAACACACAAGCTAAAACAACTGTAAACATTCTGTTTTGTTTTATCGCCATACGTGCAAAAAATAAAATACAACTTTTATGCAAGTCTGTGGCGCTGAGTTTCGCTTTGTGAACTCATAAGCAGTAAACGAAGTCAACGGTGACAATTCATCGCTGTTTTAGTTCGTTATTACTTTATCGCAAGGTTCACATTAATCACTACGATAAAAACATAAGTTGCAGTCAGTCAATTAACCAATCAGTCAAATCAGTCAGTAAAAACAGCTATTCACGCAAAATGAGCAGAGATTATGTCCGATATCTAAGATATCTATCTATATCTGATCTCCAGTCTTCAGATCTCATAACTAATCCACCTACACTTCTTGACTCTCTCCTCCCATCCTACAATTCCACTCTCTCTGCACTCCTTGACAAACACGCTCCGGTCATTTCCAAGCT
>Ga0209367_1013662_pt1 | contig 10418 bp, 10 predicted proteins | sample WorMetLIZISLAND2_FD_187412 | JGI IMG/M metagenome (GOLD analysis project Ga0209367, IMG submission 187412) | Marine gutless worms symbiont microbial communities from Max Planck institute for Marine Microbiology, Germany - Olavius geniculatus... ...
CGAAATAAACGAGATCTTTAATTTTGTATTTTTTCGTAAAACCTTGAACCAAATTATTCTTATGCTGCCATACTCTTTTAACCAAATCAGAGCTCATACCCGTATATAGCGTTCCATTGCGTCTGCTTGCCAGAATGTAGACGTAAAATTGTTTGTTCATTTTATATCTGGATTCCCGCCTGCGCGGGAATGACATCTGGATTCCCGCCTGCGCGGGAATGACATCTGGATCCCCGCCTGCGCGGGAATGACATCTGTTTTAGACCTCCCAGGGCCACATCAGCGCCATCCCGCTGCCGCGAAACCAGATGCATGTGACCGTCAGAACCATAAACGCAACCAGCATCAGAATAAAAACAGCCTGAACGGCTTCGTTGTTGGCGGCGCCGTACTTTTTTTTCATAAACCAGTAAAAGGCGAGGAGGCCTGTCAGAACCAGTGCCGCCGGTATTACGCCGTTGCTGACACCTGCAGGAAAAACCGGCAACCAGGCGGCCCAATCGATAAGGTATTCATCGGCCACGACATATAAAATGGTCAAAACAGCGGCAAGCAGCGCAGCCGCTACGGCGGTTTTCCGTCCCCGGTAAGAAACGAACCATATGCCGGCGGATTCGGTATCATATCGCAGGTAAGGCAGCATGAACAGCATCCCCAACGTGACGACCGGAATGATCAGCACTGCGAACAGCGGATGAAAATGCAGCAGCAGCTCCTGCAACCCGGCGAAATACCAGGGGGCTTTCGTGGGATTGGGACTGAGGCCCGGGTTGGCCTTTTCACCCAGCGGTGCGTCAACCAGAACCGCAGCAACCAGAATCAGCGCAACCAGTACGGCGGCGACCGCCAGTTCGCGCACTATCAGGTTGGGTATGGCGGCGACCATTGACCCCCGGTCGTGCGGATCTTCCTGAGGTCTGCGGGGTATCACAAGGCCGCCGGACTTGCGCACGCGCCAGAAATGAAAAGGCATCAGCATGAGCAAACCGGCGGGAATCAGGGCGGTGTGGATGGCATAAAAGTTGGACAGGGTTGCCGGTCCGATATCGGCCCCTCCCCGGACGAGCTTCTGCAATCCGGCACCGATGCCGGGAATGTATTCCAGCATGCCGGTACAGATGGTAATCGCCCAGTAGGCCAGCTGATCCCACGGCAGCAGATATCCGGTAAAGTTCGATCCCAAAACGAGAAGGAACATCGCCAGAACGATGACCCAGTTAAACTGCCGGGGCGAGTGAAATGCACCGCTGAAAAACACCCTTAAAAAATGCAGAAAAGCAACCAGCAATAAGGCATTGCCGCTCCAGTGATGAATGTTGCGGATCAGCCGGCCGAAAAGGATGGTGTCCTGCAGGTGGATGATGGAGGCGTAGGCGCGATCGGGTACCGGCTGGTAGATCAGCTTCATCATCAACCCGGTTGCAAAAAGGCCCACGACGAGCACAACTGCCATTCCACCCAACCCCCAGGTCAGCGTAAATTTCAGGGTGCGCTCGGGAAGTGAGCGCGGACGAAAATGCAGGATCAATCCATTGAACAGACTGCGGTAGTTCCTCTGCTCGGCAGGTTTTTGGAAGGTTCCGGGAAAAATGGAATACCAGAAGCGTTGAAAAAGATTCATCCGGATGCGTTGATTAAGGTTGACCCGGTCCGGTGTCGCCTGTGCAGGGGGCATAATGAATGCGTTTTCCAGACTAGCAGTAAAGGTTCAATGGTTTCGAACTGCAAATTCTGTATTGATAGCCTATCGCTGAAATTCCGTCAATAGCATGCCGACAAAGGAATAGACGCAGGACGGCATCCAATGATGAAACCTTGAATAGACGAAATCCTAAAGTGGGGTGATAAACATCTGCGGCAGGATTCTGATGGGGGGCCGAGAATTAATTTAGAGGGTCAGAGAAACGTTGCGGCAACGATCAAAACACAGGTGGCGACTACGGCTGCCAGAGACAGCCAGTCGCGGCGGTGTAAAGCCAGATCGGGATCGGTCCGATCTTCTGAAAATCCCCGCGCTTCCATGGCCGCCACCAGGCAATCTGCGCGCTCAAAGGTCCGTCTTATTAGGGGGAATCCCAGTTTGATCAGTCGATAGAGCGGGTTTTTGCGGTTTTGCACACAGCGGGCATTTTGGGCCGCAACGGTGTCAGCGGCCTGGTCGAAAATCACCGGCACGAACCGCAAGATCAACCCCATCATGACGGCGACTTTTTGCTCCGGAATGAAGGGAAGCGGCTTTAGAAACCACTGCACGGCCGCCTTGATCTCCGAGGGCCGGGTGGTCGAGACAAGGGTGAAGCCCAACAACACGATAAATGCCAGGCGCCAGCATACCAGCAGCCCGGCGTACAGCCCCTGCCGGGAGATTAAAAAAAATCTGAAATCCGCCAAGGGTTCCCCGGCGGTGGAGACAACGCGGGCAATAAAAACGAGCAGCAGCAATACGAAAAAATAGCGCAGTTCCCTGATTCCTGCCATCAGCGGCAGCCGGGCATGCACAATCACCGCCAGCAGCAGAAACGTGAGCACGCCCTGGGGTGCCATATCAAGATTCAAGCACACCAGGCTGAGCAGGATCATACTAATCAGCTTGAACCTCGCGTCGAGGCGATGGAGCAGCGAGTCCCCCGGGGTATAGCCGAAGGATGTCAATTCAGCCATGAACCACCCGCCTCTCCCGGTCGATAACCTCCGGGCTCGGCCACACCATAGCGTTCGAGGTGGCCGGCAACCTCTGCCGGAGTTCCGTCCCGCACAATTTTGCCGCGCTGCATGACAATCACGCGATCGGTGTGGGCTATAATCTTGTCCAGATCATGGGTGCTTATCAGAATCGTATGGCCGGACCGATGCAGAGCGAGGATGTGCTTCAGGATCTGCTTGACTCCGGCATAATCCAGGCTGGTAAAAGGTTCGTCGAAAACGATCACGCGGGGCTGCATGGCAAGCACGCCGGCAATGGCCAGCCGGCGCTTTTCACCGCCCGACAGAAGATGCGGCCGCCGGTCGGCCAGTTCCTGCAATCCGACGATTTGCAGCGCCTGATTAACCCGTTTTTCTATTTCAGCGCGTTGCAGGCGCAGATTTTCGGGTCCGAAGGCCACATCCTCGCAGGCGGTCTCGCCCACGATCTGACTGTCGGCATCCTGAAACATCATTCCCACGAACTGGCGCGCTCTCAACAGATCCTCCCCGACCGGCACACCCGCCAGGCGGACCACCCCTTCGGTAGGCAGAAGCAGGCCGTTGAGATGCCTCAACAACGTTGTTTTACCGCAGCCGTTGTGCCCGGCAATCACCACCAGCGAGCCCTCCCGGAGAGTGAGATCGATACCGTCTAACCCGACAGTGCCGTCGGCGAAGCGATGGGTGAGGTTTTCTATTTCGATTATGTTCATTGCGGGTAGCGAGTTGCGTATTACGGGTTACGGGTTACGGGTTGCGGGTTGCGGGTTGCGGGTTACGAGTTGCGGGTTGCGGGTTACGGGTTGCGGGTTACGGGTTGCGGGTTGTTTTCCCAAGGCCGGCCCCCCTCAACACGTTCGAATCGGGCCGAACATCAACCCGGAACACGTGTCCCGTAACCCGCAACCCGAATGACCGGTCTTGTCGCCCGGGCAATGGCGGCCGCAGCCACTATTTTTAAGGCATCGCCGATCAGAAATGGAGACATGGCGACCGCCAGCGTTAGCCACGGCTTATCGGTCAGGTTTTGGAGCCAGGTCACGCCGCAGGCATACAAAATAACGGTGCCGGCGGCCATTGCCAGCAAATCATATCCAAACCGCAGGGCGCCCTTTTCTGAAATGTATCCGACGATAAAGACCGCTGGCAGATAACCGATCAAAAAACCGCCGGTAGGTCCCACGATACGACCGATGCCGCCCGTTCCACCGGCGAAAACGGGCAGTCCGCAGGCCCCGGCCAATAGATAAACAGCAACGCTGGCAAGTCCCCAGCGTTTACCCAGCAGGAGGCCGGCCAGAAAAACAAACATGTTTTGCAGGACAATTGGCACCGGCCCCACCGGAATGGATATATAGGCGCCGGCGGTCATCAAAGCGGCCATCAGCGAGGCAAATACCAGCATCCGAAGTTGACTTGAAGCATTCATTGGTGAAAGCAATCTCCATAAAGAATAGTTTTGGTTGTTCCATCTGACAGTTCCAACACCAGGGCGCCGCTCTCATCAACATCAACGGCCAGGCCCTCCGAGACCTCTTTTCGGGTAACGATTTTGACCTGTCGTCCCAACGTGACCGTGTAGCGTTTCCACTGCGAGACAACGTTATCAAAGTCCGCCGTATTCAGACGGTCTTCGAAGTCGTCCAGAAATCGCGACAAAAGCCTGATCCGCGAGATCCTGCGCCCCAGGATATTTTTTAAAGATACGGCTCCCGGTTCAACGGCAGTCGGATCGTTGTTGACGTTGACTCCCATGCCGATGTTGATGAAAAAGACCCGATCGGCTTCGGCCTCCAGTTCCGAGAGCATTCCTGAAAGCTTGCGGTTATGCACCAATATGTCATTGGGCCACTTGACGGCCGCCTCGATCCGGTACATTTCCCGCAGCACCCGGGCCAGGGTCAAGGACGCCAGAAAATTCACCCTCGAGCTGATCGGTACTGGGATATCGGGGCGCAGAACCAGGGTAAAATAAAGTCCGCCGTCAGCCGATACCCACCGGCGGTTCAATCGTCCCCGGCCCTGTGTCTGGCGGCCGGCCACAACCACCGTAAAATCGGGACAGTTTTTGCGGGCCAGATCCCGGGCAGCATCCATGGTGGAAGACAGTTCGGGAAAATAATGCATGCGTGATTCACGTCCCGGAAATTCCCACGGGAAGAGAATATCGGGCGAATCCAAAAGCTGATATCCTTTGGGTGCAGACAGGATATTATAGCCGAGATCCTGAAGCCTGTGGATGTGCTTCCACACCGAAACCCTTGAGATACCCAGGGTGGCGCTTAAATGTTCTCCGGATACAATATCCTTGCGGGACCGCAGTTCTTTCAAAATTTGTTGTTTCATGGATTGTTCTGCAAAACTCGTTAACCCCAAAAAAATGAGAGGGTAACGAATTGGTTAAAAAAAGTCAATTGCTAGAATCGAAACAAGCCACTGAATATCAATTGCCGTCGGTTGCCGATCCCGCCCTCGGCCACGACCTGCCATCTCTTGTTGATCTCCCATTGGCCGCCCATTAAAAAATTCCATGGTTCCTCGTTTTCGATGTCGATCTCGAACTCGAGCTCCACCGACGGCAGGCCCGGATCGAGTTCTTTCAGGTTTATACTGTCGGTGACCGTCTGCTTGTAGTCCATGTACATCGCTCCAATCCAAAAGGCAAACGAGCCCTTGATGGAGGCCGGATCTACCAGCACACCCAGCCGTGGGGAGATGGTCAGGGTCTCGATGTCACCATCGACCACGTCGATGTCCGAATAAGAGTAGTTGGCGTCCAGGCTGCCGAAAATGTTCTTGTAACCGCCCGCCAGGGTGATGCCGCCCCCGACGGTGGTGCCGGTGTAGTCGATGTCGAATTTTAATGTGGCCGGATCGACAATCGGCTGCGGACCGAAACCCGGCACATCGATAGTAATACCGGGAAGGTTGACGTCAAGCTGCGCTTCGCCGTCGAGATAGCCGAGAATGCCGTAGATGTTGGCAAAGGGCAGCAGCCACACGTCCAGCCGGGCGGCGGCGGCTTTGTCCTCTGCGCTGGCATTGCTGAACGACACCCAACTAATTTCCCGGGTGGGGCCGCCAAAGCCGATTTTAAGGTTCCTGATATCAATTCCCTGGTCCATATAGACCAGATTTACGCCCGCGCCAAAGGGCAGCGGCAGTTCATAGCCCATATCCCGAATTTTTTCGCCCCAGATCGGAACTGCGCGCGTGACGGGTTCAACCGCCGCACCAGTGCCGTCCGGTTTCTCATCCCCGCCGAAAAGTTGTTCATCATTAATGGTGTATTCCGACTGGGATAGCAGTGTCGATCCGCGGACGTCATTCAGTCCGGAATCCGGTTCCCCGGAGATTTTGCTGGGTTCTTTTTTCAAGCCATAAGAACTACGATATTCAGGCGTTGAAACTATCGACGCCGCTTCGCAGGGAATTACCACCAGGCCCGACAAGACGGCAGTATGCAAAGAGAAGATCAGAAAAAAGCAGGAACTCAGACAACCGGCTGTATGCCGTAGATAACACATCACACTCACTTAGAAACCTCTGAAGATGAAATATACAAGTCTCGGTCAATCCGAGATCTGTTGGGAAATACAGAATCTCAAACTTTATAATGTCTGTCAATTCGATTCATCCCCAAATTAGGTGGGTGTACATTAAATGTGGAATTGAAAATGCGCCCAGTTGCCACCATGTGTTTAACTGTTTTTAGAGCCCGAAGAACTTTCTTCTTGGAAAGATAATTCTCCGGTCGTGCCTGGTTGTTTGACATCCTGATATATCGATTCAGAATCCTTGTCAGCGCAGACATAGTAACGACAGGCACAAAATATGACAATGATTGGCGCCATTATTGACGAAATCCGGCAACTACTCTCAAATTTTCATCCCATCTCACCTATAACTACCTGTTATACAACAGTTTTTTTCAACTCATGATTGAGTGGCATATTTTTTGCTGAACTCAATATTAATAATTGGCAGGAGAATTCCACATGAAAATCATAACCGGAAGTCATTTGAAAATACCAGGTTTGCAAAGAAAAAATTTTCAAAGAAATGCCGGACACTGCGGTGTCCGAGCTTGCCGGGGTTTTACATTGATGGAGTTAATGATAACCATAGCCATCCTTGGAATATTGGCCGCCATTGCCATTCCAAACTTTATGGCTTACAGAAATAAGGCATACTGCAGATCGGCCGAATCAGATGCCGACAGCATTGTGGATGTCCTGGCGGATTACTTCGCTATCCCTGAAAACACGACCTTACCCCTTAGTTCCGATGTTTCCACATATCAAGGCTATCAGCTTTCCAACAAGGGTGGTCAAAACACCGTCACTGTTACGGGAACTGCAGACGATACGATTACGATTGCCGTTACGGACGGGTCCGGGCGATGCGATACAGCCTATAAAGCCGCCAGTGCCGCCAATACCTTAGCGTCCACTAAATGGACCGGCGCCAATTCTGACACCTTCACAACATACCTGGAATAATTGTCGGAAATAGCTGAATTTGGGGAACGTATCCAGATGGTGCGCTTTACACTGAATTGACAAAATTTTGCCCTATTTTTGGCGCTATACGGCAGCCCGGGTCATGTTTTCAGGGTAATACCTCCTTAACGACTTGATATATAACCATTTTTTTATTCCATCACCAAACGGCACAATTATTGCGTTGGAACGTATTATTATTAGGCAAAATCGACTATCATGGCAGTCCTTGGGGAGGAGATTCGGATATGTCAGTATTTCAACGCATCAATATTCAAAAAAAAGCGGACCGGGACGGTACCGGGACCTGTCAGGGTTTTACCTTGATGGAGTTAATGGTAACCATCGCCATCGTCGGAATTTTGGCCACCATTGCCATACCCAACTACCTCAGTTATCGCAAAAAGGCCAAAATCACCAGCATGGTAGCCACTTTTAAGAATTTTGAAAATGGTTTCTGGAATTATGCCATCGACATGGGTGACTTCCCCATCGACTCGCATATAACCTTACCGCCCGTACCGTCGATAGAAAGGTATATTAATCCGGTCGAATGGGGTAAGACCACACCCCTGGGGGGCACGTACAATTGGGAAGGACCGAACAACTATCCCTATGCCGGAATCGCTGTATTTCAGGGAACCGCACCGCAAAAGGACTTCAGGTTGCTGGACAGCATGTTCGACGACGGGGACCTGACCACGGGAAATTTTCGTCAAACGCCCAACGGCCGCTACACGTATATCATCGATGAATAGTTAAAAAAATAGATGCCTTTATTCTGCCTGATTTAGCTCACCACCGGGAGGCTGTTCCAGCGGCTTCGAAACGGTATGTGGTGAATCTTCTTTTTCCTGCATTCCTATTCAAATTGCACGCCATGTTTTCTTAGCAGCGGATCATCGCTCAACCGCCAAAGGGGCACGGCGTAGTTGCCTTTGCCGTAATGGCCGCCGTAGTGCAGAGCAATGACTTTTGAAGTGGCCATGTCCAGCACGGCGGAACCCGAGTTGCCCCCCAATGTCGCACAGTCATGGAACAATATCGGCTCTGTCGGTGCGCCTTTATAGTCGGCCACACCAAACCCGCGCAGTTTTCCCGGCTGCAGGCGCTTGCAGTTGTAGATATTGTCGAAAATGCGTTCCAGTTCCTTGGGGTCATTGCGTTTATCATCTTTTGCGGGATAGCCGACGACGTAGACGAACTGATCTTCCAGGCTCTCCGGCCGGGCAGCCATTATTCTCAGGGGTGGTGGCGGCTCCTCTCCCTTGTCCCCACGGGGCACTACCCGCAACAGCGCCAGGTCGTAAACATCATGAACGCCCAGGACCTCTTCGATTTTGAACTCAACACTGTTGGGGCGATCACGCTCCTCCTTGTAGTCAATGCGTGCGGAGATGAAAGGCATTAAGTTCCAGCGGCCGTCTTTTTGCACGGCGAAGGCCTGAGCGACATGGCGGTTGGTCATGACAAGTTCCGGGCCCACTAGAAATCCTGTACCGATATGGGGCAAGCCTTCCAGGGCAAATTCGACCCTGCCGATACTGGGAAGATTCGAGGTAATTTCGGAGCGTTTGAATGCCAGCATGGCCCAGTTCGGTGGAGGTTGACCGAAATCATCATCTTGCACAAGCAGCGCCGGCCGGCCGTACAGGATGACCACTGCCTCGGCAGCCAGCGCCTCATCCGCTTCCAGGGGGACACCTTTTTTAATTTTCTCCGCGGCCTTCTCAAAAGGTTTGATGACGGCCTTGATTTCCTCGCGTGCATGCGGTTGACCATCCGGATTGCTCATTGAGCGCATCGTGCTCCAATGCGGCAGATCAAGGGGATTACTGCCGGCACTCTCCACCTCATTCAGATCGGTCTGCGTCAGGCCGACCAGATCTTCGATTTCCTGCCCATAGTATGAAGCCAATACGCTGCGTTCTTCTCCGTCCTGCGAAATTCCCATGACTCCTCCCGGGTTGAGGCCGGGGTGCCGGTCTAAGATGGCCGGCATCCCCCTGGCCTCGTATAAGTTTGTTCATACTTTAAATCTGCGACTTGATGCCATCATAGGTTGCAGAACCGATCAGGGAGCCGCCTGCGCCGATGAGCAGACCGCCGCCGACACCCTCGTGGGGCACATCGGACCCGGCGCTCTCTTCTATCTTTTCCTGGATGAGGATACCCAGATCCTTGACGGATATTCCCTCCTCGATTTTCTGCAGTACCAGCGCTACGAGTTCTTTAGCTGCTTCCTCTCCTAAAGATTGGGCAAGCTGGGCCTGGGCACTTTCCATAAGTTCACTCATTTTTTTCTCCTTTCACTTTAATGGGTGTTTAGGCCGGTTTCGGGATGCCATCTAAAAACCGCTTCGGGCAGATTTCAAGAAGGCATTTAAACCGGCCGCCTATACGTTGCTCTTAAAAAAATCCACCTGCAGATCGAGCAGTGCCCGAAGCCCCGAAAACATAAAAATTTTGGCCAGCTGCTGTCGGGCGGTTTTAGGAATCACGGGATTTTGTGAAAATCCCATGAAAGGGCACTGCGACAGTACAATCTCGGTGCGGCCTTCGGCCGCATTGCGCATGATCGCCTGTTTATGCGCTTCCTCGAGTCGATTTCGGAGAACAGCGGGATCATCCCCCACCTGCCCGATGGGCTGCCCATGGCGGCAAACCCTCACCAGCCCTGAACCATCGATTTCGATACGGCTCGTAGAGAGACAGGGCGGAACATTTTCCGCCAGGCGATCGCCATGGGCGATATGGGGAGGAAAGGGCAAAATTGAGCTTAATTTTTTTATATCGGCGCCCAAAAGGGCGGTCGCCAGGCGGTCCCAACCTTCCGGTTCGGACAACAAGTGATCAAGAGAACAGGTATCGACGGCAACGGCATGGCCGCCCAACCATTTAAAAAGCGAATCAGCGCCGCAATCCTCCCGCATGGTGACCAATTCGGGGTAGTGGGCTTCCAATGCGTGGGATACGCCGGAAACCAAGAGCCATTGCCGGGTCTGTCCGTTGGCCTTTTTCAGTACGAGCTGCAGAAGATCACGCGCCGGTACGACCTCGGCTTCGAGTAAATCCCGGTAACTGTTGAGTCGTTCGCGTTGTTGGTAAAGAGTGGCATCGCCGGTCACCTGCAAAATATGCCCACCGATGGTCAGATGAGCCGCCAACCAGCGCGCCGTGGCCCGGTCGATGCGATCAGAACGTATTACGACCAGGCTGAAAGGTTTATCG
>Ga0209367_1013663_pt1 | contig 10418 bp, 5 predicted proteins | sample WorMetLIZISLAND2_FD_187412 | JGI IMG/M metagenome (GOLD analysis project Ga0209367, IMG submission 187412) | Marine gutless worms symbiont microbial communities from Max Planck institute for Marine Microbiology, Germany - Olavius geniculatus... ...
TTTAAAAATTATTACTGGTAAACAAAGTAAATAATCACAATATGACGTAACAATGACGTCACAAGGCACTACTGCGAATAAGTAAGTAAGCTTTTTATGCTACGAAATTGATATCTTTATGTGCTGCCTGTTCTCCGAGACCACTGTAGCTCTGACAGTGTTTGTTTTGCTAGGTAATGTGGTCACACAATAAAGGTGCGGTGGGCGGAAGAACGTCACGTTTAAGCGCCATAAATTTCTGCTTGTAACAGTGAAAGAATGGTTAAAATCGGTGCTGAATTACCGAAGTTATCCCAAAAAAACTGGGGGTCCGTTTTTTTGGACCACCCTGTATACGCACAGATTTGTCAATAAAACGTGAAAAATGCACTATACAGGTAGTCTTAATGCTTTATTCCCTTATAAGCTTAATATGAACTCGCGCTATAAACTGCCACCATTTCTCGTACCGTTTATCGGTTTGCCATTTTAAAGAGCCGGTCAACGGAAACGAACAAGAAATCCGAACTAATGCTCATGAGACGCGCGAGAGTCTATAGCAGTTCCTATTCACAAGTAATCTTGGTCTATCTCTATCCATTTCGTCGCAATTCACTCTTTTGCAGCCGAAAATCGCCTAAAAATCACTAAAAACTAATATTTTTAAGGCTCAAGGTTATTTAAGGTCATCGATGTTGACATTTTTAAGAAGCTCGTCGCTAGTGCTTGTTATAAGCAGCATGTCTGTGCATATCTGCAACTATTTTCACGCTAGACAAGACAACAACGGATTAATAACCACTTTTAAAAATGGTACCCCTCTTTGATACCCGCTTGCGCAACCCTCCTTGAACGTAGAGGGTTCGGACTTGAACTGCTGAAATCTACATTCAATGCTGAAAATTTCATATGCAAATTGTTTTGGTCTCTCTCCAGCCATTTTGGCGCAATTTACTCTTGAATTGCGTGTCGCAGCCCGAAATCCCGAAAAATTCACTAAAACCCGCTACTTTGAGGGTTCAAGGTCATTCAACGTCATTGATGTTGACATTTCTAAGAAGCTCTACGCCAGTGGTTGTTATGATAAGCAGCATGTCTGTGCTTATGTGCAACCATTTTTACGTTAGACGAGCCTATAACGGTAAAATAACGCTTTTTAAGGGGGTTCCCCTTTTCGCCTTTTCGTTCGAGGGGATCCCCTTTAACCAGCGGGATGAAATTTTGTCACGAAATACTAGAGACAATAGGCTATCATATGGTAAAAACCCGAAGTCCCTATCTCGCCTGGTCTTGAATTGGTACCGGGCCGTGACCGTCAGACGGACAGAGGGACGGACAGACAGAATTACCGTAGCTAATACGCGCTAGCTCTCGCGCGTAAAAATGGCCGCTAAACATTATGTTAAGAGTGGTTTCGTTTTCAAAATTATGTGTTTTGCGGTTTACTGAATGTTGGATGTATTTTGTGCAATTTTATATATTCAATGGGCTTGTGCTGCACGGTGAAACTGTTGTGAAATTGGAACTGCCTATTCGTACTGCCTTCACGAGTGTGAACAAGTTGAGCAACCAATTCACGCCAAAATATTTAGGCCGCAGGCCTACGTTCTTGGTGAATTCAAAGCTATTCGGGCGACTGAAAATGCAGGACTTATCAAATGCAATACTGTGACAATGACGGACCAAATCGCACCCGTGGAATTTGCGAAACCTGTCATAAAAAATGGCGCCTGGAGTAAAAAAAGCGTGCAAAATTTTTGAAAGTATAGATGCTGAGCAACTTCTGTTGCTTTTGACGACTTCAAAAGTTGCACGACGGCCAGCGACTCAGTAGGTCTAACAGTGTAGACCTATGCATCTCGTCGTTGACGTGACCGACTAAACTAAACTCAGTTACTAGGCCTATGCTTTGCATAGTTATACTGAACAGTGCACCTCAGTCATTTTCTAGATTTTGCAAATTACATCTCTGCGATTTGGTCCGTCATTTTTCAGCTATTGCAATTTCCAGTCATTGTTTTTTTGTGGTCCGTCATTTTCATGTACTGCAAATTCAGCGCCCTCTTCAAAGCGACAAAAATGAACCAAAAGAAATGAACTGCAATATGTCAATGCAGTACATGTATACATTGTAATTTAGTTTAGTTGATTTCTGTCGCTTTTAGACTTGGTTGTTGTTTGTTGAGGCGATGAACATTCTGATAGTCAATCAGAGCATCCTGGACATGTGTGCATCTTTCTTCACGCTAGCGACGGCTGTTGTCGAAGTGGATGAGGCTCGCATGTCACGTGACAGCATCTATGATCAGTTTGTATGTCGCGTGTGGCCGCCAAAAGCCCCGTTCTGGGCGATATCGATTACGTCGAGCTACGGACTTCTCATCATGGCATTCGAGCGTTACTTTGCTGTCATCCACCCTCACTGGTACAATGTAAGCAATGACAAATCATCTCACGAAACAAACAGTAGTGTCGTGGCAGTAACAAACTGAGAAGATAGGGGGCAATTGTTCTCCCCTAAATCTTAGCCCGTCAAACTATTTTTATTTCCAAAATACAAAATGTGGAGCTGAAAATCTCCCATTATAAATAATTAAAGAAAAACGTTACACTTTTGAGCACGCACAATTTTTTCTGTCGAAAAATTGTCGCGGTTTGTTAGAAAATTGCAAAGCAAAAAATATTTATGATAATTTTTAATTCACCGATGACGGTAGAAAAACGCAATAGCAACACACAAAAAAGACAAAAATACATATTCATACAAACCCTAGTCCACAACTGTGACAATATTATTGAGAAGCATTTTATCAGCAGCCGGATCAATAGCTTAGTGACTAGGCTATTGATACAGCAATCAGATAAATAAACCTATCCGTTTATACTCGGACCGGTTATCCGACCTCTGACTTGGACGGCCTTAGCCGGTGCTAAGGCGTGTCTCCGAAGTCTTCAACCGATGATGTCACGTGATCCCAAAAGGTCAAGGTCGTGACCTTATTATCTTTAGGGGCCATAACTCCATAACAATGCAAGATTGACGCATGGACACAACGGACTACCCATAGAAAATGGAAGACGGACATCTCCCCCGGACGTTTCCCCCCCGCTTTTTTGCATACCCGGACATTTTCCTCCAAGCCTACAGCACATCAAAAAATTTTTCAGCCTGAGCCTGGGCAAAAATTCTTTTGCAACGCTTAACGCAACTCAATTTTTGCGATTGTCGCCGTTGAGTATATTTTAAACCCATGCAACTTAGTCGGACTTGACATTTCTGCGGCGCAGCAGTTAACAACAATTACGTGATTCAAGTAGTTAAGGTAGCTGCTCAATTGCTGCTCAACTCTACCCGACGATCTAAGCTTGTTTGCTCCAACCAAGTAAATGCCGCTTTGAAGTCGCTGCCGTGGACTATATTTCAAAAACACGAGAAGACTGAATTCGACTCGATGTCGACCAAACAAGGAGAGTAAAACTAATTAACTAATTAATTAGTAGACTTCTAGAGCAAGAGTAGTGTAGTCATCGAAAAAAGTTAAATCGAAAATGGACTTTGTTAAATGCGCTCGAGGAGGTTTTAAGTTGTGTCACGACGGCTTTGCTTACTTAATATCGCTTTTTTCCTTTTAAATTACTTTTCAGTGACATTTGAATTACTAGCTGGGTGGTGTATATAACTGTTTATATGTTGTATATATTTTATGTTGCGAAATCAATACATTTGGGTATTTGCTATTTGGTCAGGAATGTATACGACTGACACAGCATAGGAAGGGGGAATGTCCGGGTATGCAAAACAGGGGGGAAACGTCCGGGCAGGAAAAATGTCCGGGGGGGAACGTCCAAGGGGGAAATGTCCTACATCCTAGAAAATAGCCCACTGGGAGTTGAACGGTCAGATGACCGATAATGTCAGGTGACCTCAGAAGGTCAAGGTTGTGACCGCATTAACTAAGCTTAGTTTTTCATCTTTCTACAACTGTTAAGTTAGGAATTAGTTTGTTATGTTGACCATCTATAGAAACCGCTTATCAAACCGAAGTTCGATTGCTTTGTGATCGACGATGTTAATTGTTTAGTTATAATAATAGTGAAATATGACAATAACCTTGCTGCAGTATAATTTGAAATTAAACTTTTATTTTTTTTTACCACTGGACACAGCTCACTGATTGATTTCATTTATACGGACTTACATGTATACTGTAAGCAATCGAGATGCATTGGACCGACTCCGTGTTCGTTTAAACCTTAGGCTTATCTAATATTTTGTTGTTTACCAGTATTTGAATGAAAATATCATGCTGATTGTAGCAAAACGCCAAGAAACGCGCAGTGCGTGTTTCCGTCGTGCTTGCGATCTGGATTATCGTCCCAGCGTACTATATCACAATGGCGGCTCTCTCCAGTCAGATCATCGAGGGAGTCTGTGTAGCATGGAGTGCATTCTCTAGCGTCGTTGCAATGAATTTGTTTTACACGACCTCGTTTTTGATTCTGTACTTTCTGCCATTATCGCTCATGATTTTCTGCTATTCTCGCATTGTCCACTCTCTACGAACCAAGGTAACAAGACAATGTCTTCATCGTGTAAAGTAAACGCCTATGTATAGGCCTATTTATTTGCCACAGAAAGAAATAAAACATCACGACAGAGTGCATGCAGAGAGAGTGCAGTGCTAAAGAGAAAGGCCCCGGCCCGGGGAGGGGGTAAGGGGCGATTCTATTTCGTGACACCGGCTGGCCTGGATGGGGTTAAGGCGAGGCAAGTTCACTTGCGTGAGCTGTGTGATCCCGTATGACAGGTGATGCTTAGAGTAGGCGAATGACCAAACAAAGCCAGATTTAGTCGTCTCTCAATTCAAGAGTGCGTTTGAATGATGTTGCTGGCGCTAATTCAGGTGAGCACTGCATCGAGTTCAGGCGTGAACGCAGCAGGACGCAACGCCGTCGTGACGTCACTGATGACGGCGTGGTGACGTCACTGATAATCTGCTGCGGCTTCATCGTGTGCTGGACGCCGACCGGCATCTTCGACTTACCATAGATATATCAAACAACTGTAAGATTGCTGCAAAACTTAAACGTGAACCTAAGACAGTGGCATCTTCGAGTTGCTGGTGCTGGTCGGCGTCATTAGGGAAGTGTCGGGCTTGTATCCCAACGTGAACATGACAATGGCGATGATGAATTGCTGCATTAACCCTTTCATCTACGCCGCCAAGTATCGCGAGTTCCAGACGGGCATCAGATGCCTGCTGCGTATACAGGTTGTTGAGCCGTATGTTCAGGCTCAGCCCGTGGAGAGAGAGACACAGGTCATTGGTAGCGTCGCTGGACGTTCACCGAACACTGATCGACCGTAGCAGTTTGCTGTACTTTAGTTCTAAACTTCGGGACCTGTTTACTTCTTTAATTTTTGGGCAATCCCCCCAATTTTCACTTTTACTCAAAAATATCCGAATTTTATGCCTTAAATTTTTATCGACTTTGCACGCACGGAGTATATTCCCTGAAAAAAAATCATCACCATATATCGAGGAAATTTTTTGCTATAGTCTCCCAAAGTTACCCACTGCTGGCGATTTGTTAAATTTTGACACTTTGGCGTCACATAACGAGCTTATTTGTAAACCTAGTATCTTTACGTTAGCACCAAACCAGGCCAAGGTTCTCCATGCTTTTTTTACAATTTTTTTTCTAGAAGTCGCCGTTAACCCATATACCGGCAACGGGAGGGGGGTAAAATGACCTTCAGGCCGGTTTTTGCCCGAAATTTTGTAGACGGTGAAGGAATGAAGCAGTTGTTCTCTGTGACATTATAGCAGACTTTTTGGCCTTTCGAAAGCAGCAAAGTGTATATTTATATCTAATAATAATAATAATAATAATAATAAATAATATATCTACTTATGATTTTGCGTAGTCGGTTTGGCTCTAACGTCTAACAGTCTAACTGGCCGATTGTGCGAATGCCGGCATTGTTCGCCCGCGTAGCAAGTAAACTTCACACACTTGATATTTTGAATGTTGGAGACCAAAAGTGACTGCGTATAGGAGTGCAGACAACAGTATTTGTTCATTTTTAAAATTTAAGCACATAACCGGAAGTACTAATAGCACAACATTCAGAAGTAGGCCTATATAGCGGCAATGTAGGCCTACACCTCAGCGTGTCAGCGGACAAACTCAGCATGTCGCCGACGAACATAACCGGCTGATGTGCTGTTGAAAGTTCGACGCCTTTTCCAGAAAGGCAACTCAGTTGAAGAACATTACGTTCAGTACAGATTAGTACTTCTGGTTAGTCGGCTGTAATTTTTGGATTTTCGGCACAAGGTTGCATCGGCCATGGTCGCTGTAAATTTCTAAAGATGTTCTTGGCGTAGTGGAAAACACCTATGTCGTCTTTGGAACGACATGTCTATGTGTTACAGCAGCAAAATAATTACTACTTCCGTTTAGCCAGCCGCCATCTTGAATTTTCGACATAACGTTGCATCGGCCAATATCGTTCAAGATTAGAGTGTTTCTTACACAATCATAAACCCTTATGCTGTCGTTAAAGCGACACATGTATCTGTAAAACCGGCGACATTGATATTACTTACGGTTTTGTTGCCGCCATCTTGAATATCGACCTTTCTCGACGTAGGCCATGGTCGCTGGAGATTTACATGTTTTGTGCTTAGTGAAAACCACCCATATCGTTCAAAGTTCTTCAATTTTTTTTTGTTCAACGCAAAAGAGAAAATAGTTTATAACGCCGTTTACCGCTTGTTTACCGCTTGTCGATAGCTCCATCCGTTCCAGAAATATCGGTGCTCAAAATCATAAGTTGTTCTAAATCGAGCAGAATTTTGGACGTTTTTGCCCTCCCAAATTTCGATGGGGCGTTGCCCCCCCAAAAAAGTTGTACATGGGTTAACACTCCCGTCTAGCGGCACATCACGTGGCAAAGTTTCTTGGGGCTATTCTCCTTAGCTCCAAAGTTATGGTGGCTCATACGCTACATTTTAAGCCAATTTTGACACCCCTTTTGCCAAAAAATTGTAAAAAGAGCCCCGTCTCTGGTAGGGTGTGGACTAGCAAGACTTGGACATTCTATAGCGCGTGTAAGAATTTCGGGGCGCAGCACCCCCTAAGAGCCGATATGATTTTCCGAAAAAGTCAATCTTCTGGGTAGGCTATAATTGCGCCTCTAAATCTCTGTGGTTAGTGGACCGAAGTTCACCAAACTTTTTCGTTGACGCGGGAGGAAACGCTGCCGACTACCTTTTTCTCCGATTTTGGATACATTTATTCGTTCCGAAAATATTCGCGCTTAAAGTGGGAAGGGGTCCGAAATTAAGCCAAATTAAGCATGTTTTGGCCCCAAAAATTTGTTTGGGGACAGGCCCAAATTTGTGTCAGTTATTATAAAATTGAACATGATTCCGAGTATGGTGCAAAATTTCGCGGCGATCGGCCAAGGGACCTCGGATATCTCTCGGTGAGAAAAAGGAAAAACTGCAGCGAAACATAAGACCTTCCGGGAGCTACCGTTCCGGGCGGCCTAATAACCGTATTGATGCTAAATTTGATAAAGTATGACCACTGCTTTCTAAATGAGTGCCGGTGAGATGTACTGGACAAAATAGCAGCCGAACTTGCCTCCGACGATCGGTCCGTAGAAGTTTCCAAAGCCCTGAGCGAAGATGACGAGCCCGATGCCGAGTGATGCTTGGGAGGGTTGAACGAGCTCGTTGACACTGGTCGCCCGCTGACTGTGAGCTCCACCCTCGAGCACCGCCACCAAGCAGGTGATCGCCGCCAGCCAGACGTAGCCGCTGACCGTCGCCATCAGCGCCGCGACGGCTCCAAACGACGCCGCGACCGCCGTGTAGAGATAGGCGCGTCGCCGACGTACTGGACGAGTGTCAAACACGAAGCCGAAGATGAACCGGCCAGCCATGTCACACGCGCCTGACACCCGCACACCAAACTGTGCTGCGTTTTTGCATACCGGGTAGGCCAATTTAGCCTACCGTGTACAAAGTGAGTTAGAAAGTGGCAGCTTTGTAACTAACAATCAATTAATCAGTCAGTCAAAAAATTGTACAACGCCTCCTACACAGTGCTAAACAGCAGCGCTTATATTACAAACAATATAAGAATAAAACTGACATCGATATAATAGGCCTCCCATATAAACTGCAAAATATCCGAGATTTATGCGATGTAAACATTTTTAACATTTTTTAATTGCTCGCAGTTTGAATATGCTCGTTTAGCCTATTGAAGACATTTTCGTACTTTTTCGAATCCGCAGTGTTTCTCGAGTTTAAAACTTTGTCGAGCCGAGTTTTAAGTTTGAACTCAAAACCGCAACTCGAAGCCTAACTTTAATCTTATTTATTTATTCCATGAGGCAGTATCCAGAACAATTACAGTGTAACATCACAGCTGGACATCCAGGCACAAATAAATGAACGCTAACAGTTGCCCAGCTGGTGCATAAGAAATCCAACACTAAAACACAAAAGCTAGGCTACCAACATGGCTAGTAACATCGCAAATATGCTGACAAGTCTTTAAGAGATTGGCAAGCAGCCTGAGAACTGAAGCAGACCGAGTCAGGCAAAGAATTCCAAATATTGTTTTGGCGAATACTCTTAGTACGTCTTGTTTTGTACAGCTTGAAAACGTGGCCCCGTGTATTAAAGTATGAATTAAATAAAAAGAGACTACCAACATTAATGTCTATTAATGCCGGAAAACTACTCTATTACTGACCCTAATCCTAATCTTAACCCCTGTCTCAAGTCTGAGCCCTACGCCTACAAGAACTCGACAGTTTGAAGCTAAAAATCATCGAGTATCGTACTCGATGTTTCGCAATTCGACGATGCCATCGAACAAAAGCGTGTCCCAGAAAACACGAAACTCTACTTAGAATTTTCTGTACTCGACGATTGTGTGTTCACTCAAGTCGAACGCACCGAACAACGTGAGTAGAAGGGCTGCGGCACTTGGACCCGCGCCGAGCTCAGAGCCTCGGACTGGAAGGAAGATGAGCACTGACTGGATACAGCCCTGCACGGCTGCGACGACCAAACAGTAGACGATGAATGGACAATTTGTACACACTGACGAGCGCAGAGCACGCAGACATTTCTTGTTACCGTGGTCCTCACCGTCGCTTCTTTCACTGCAGTCATCAGTTTTCTACAACGCACCACCAGTACTATAACATAAATAAATTTTTAATTTTATTTGAAACGTTTAATGGTTTATGTTTTCACTACATTAAGTGCTCCAATACAATGCTCACCTATATGCTTTGAATATCAGACGCAATCGCTCTTGCAGCGCAAGCCATTCTGCGGATTTCCGCCTATTCCTACACATTTCTCCGTAACGTTGTCCGTCGCCTGTCACATTCGAGCACACTGCTTAAACTGTTGCATGGATTTGACGTTATTTGGCTGGTTGCACTAGGGGGTCCAGTGACTCATACACAATTGTGGGGTCCTTGACCTTAGGAAAACGAGAAATTTGGCCAAACATCCAAACATTATGGGCTACGATGCCTGATACAAATAAAAAAAACAAATAAACAAATAAATATGCCAGTCTTATGCTGTCGACTGGCGAATACAAACGATGAGTGATTACGCATTTTCCAAAATTACTCTGATCCTTGTTTTTAAGCCGCAGTAAAGCGTGTGAAGTTGCGAACCCTCAACGCACTACGTACGCCAGTGGCGTTTTCAGTCGATTGGTGCTGTAACGTTGGCTCAGTGATGTTGCTGGATACCGGAGTCGCATCATCTTCCTTGCTCGTCTTTACTGCGCCATTCTCTGCCGCTGACGCAGTGTCAGAAATTCTTGTTGAACGACAGTTCTCTTCCTAAAAACAGCGTGTAATTACCGCGTTGTGCACGTAATGCAAGACGCACGTATTGATGCTGTAAGTTAATGTCAGTCCGTCTAATCGTCCGTCTGTCTGTAACGTTGACAATGCTCACTAAAAGCCAATTTATATTCAAACTATATTTACAACATTAAAAAACTATAAGCCTAGATTATCCTGTTATTAATAAATAAAATTATTTTATAATTAGGCTGAGAGACTGCACAGACTGCAATAGAATAAACGCAGCTAATTAACATAAGCTATTGTGAAGTGAACAACATGAACAATACCAAACAATGTAAAGAAACATGTAGTTTATTGGCTGAAATTACGTTTCTTGGCTGTCTTCTCTCTATTTCATGTTCATCAGCGTCTGCGTTGCCATTACTTAGACCTCTTTGCGGCGGCGTTGCAGGCGGTGCTCGGTAGAGAGCGCCACCGACAGAGTTGTTGAACAACAGCGCGCCAACAATGAGCATCGTGCCGAAGTAGTTGAACTGGTCGACAAGCAACGCAATCAGCGGCGCCATACAGACAC
>Ga0209367_1013668_pt1 | contig 10415 bp, 7 predicted proteins | sample WorMetLIZISLAND2_FD_187412 | JGI IMG/M metagenome (GOLD analysis project Ga0209367, IMG submission 187412) | Marine gutless worms symbiont microbial communities from Max Planck institute for Marine Microbiology, Germany - Olavius geniculatus... ...
ACCGGTCAGTGGCGTTGCAGGCTTGAGTGCGTCATCTGATATTTCACGAGGTAGTGTAGCGACACATTTGAGGTGTGGTGGGATCTGTAATGACAGTTTCATTACAAATTGTCTCCTGATTCTGAAAGTAAAAAAAAATTGAAAATCGGTTGATATTTGGTGAAGTTACGAGATATACAAAAAAACTGTGCCATTTTTTTTGGCCCACCCTGTATATAAAGGCTATGCGGCTGCTGAGGCTGGTGATTGAGATAATTGACATCTGCGATGATGGAGAACTCATCACTGCCCGATGATGTCACTTGCAACAGCACCATGACCGTCGTGCCGCCCGGAGATAACAGGTTGGTGTCGAATCTTTTCTTCGTGAGTGTCCTCGCAATGAAAATCATCTACATCATGATCGGAGCTGTCGGCCTCCTGGACAACCTGTTCGTTATCATTGTTTTTATCTTCTTCATCAAGATCGCTGACAAGGTAGGCCTACTAATGGCATTATTAGCATTGTCACAATTATCACGCGTACATCATCTGATAATCTTTATTCACACAAGACAGTGTAGAACGGAACAGCGACAGACACAGAGAATAATACAATCAATAAACCTAAGTTATGTAAGCATAGAAAGCGTGCCAAACACAAGCTTTAAAATGACCATAAGATCGTCTGTGTAAAGAGTAAGCTAAACATAATTTGTTAAGCTCATAAAAACACATCATAAAAAGTATTGAGGTCAGAAATAATATAAGTACTTTGTTTAAACAGAAAACATAATTTACGTAAATCGAACACATAGGATATAAACAAAATACCAAGACAACATTGCGCATACAACAGATTAACCTTATCATTCAATTTAAAAACTTTGTACAAGGCAGTTTTCCAAGTAACATATAGGGTTTGGAGATTAACATTAGAAATAATAACAGCTTCAAGACCACATAATAAAATCGGCAAACAGTAAGTATGAAGTAAACAACACAATAACATTGGAGAGGCAGTAGACCCAACACAGGCATATATACATGGTGATCCAAAAAACGGCACAAAGTTTATGGCACCATAATTTTGCAACCGTACATCACAGAGTTATGCGGTTTTTAGCAAAATGTTCTAAATGAAATTCTTTACATGACCAAAGTCAGTGTTTAAATACATAATTAAATATTCTTTGTTTTGCTGCTGGCAAGTAAACTACTGAAAAACAACATTACCTTCAATGTACCTTGGTCCATAAAAACATGCCACTATTTCATTGACCGATTTCAATAATTTTGGCATGCGACATCAAAAAGTAACTTGACGCTAAGGTCTGTAGTTTCGGCCACATCACCTTAACGTTGACGCTACACTGCCATGTGAAATGCAGAAGTCGCAGTTTGGCCATTGACAACAATGAATTCCTACCGAGTAGCGTATGCGTCGGCTAAGAAATTATTAAATAAATAGTGACAAACGCAATTGGCAATTATTATCACTCAAAAAGTCACATGTGTCACATCACATCATCTTCAGCACGTTCAGCATTTGCATGACTCATGCGGCCCACTCGCCGTTGATGTATCATTTCAGTTTGTCGACTTACGAGTACAGGTTTAAAATAAAGACAAAGCAACAGATTTTCAGTGATTTTGTGGTCTCAGTAATTTTCTGAGCTAACGCATGCACTACCCAGTATGAATTCATTGTTGTCAATGGTCTAACTACGACTTCTGCATTTTACAGGGTACGTAGCGACAACCTTAGGGCGAGGTGGCGAAAACTACAAACATTGGCGTCAAGTTTCTTTTTAGTGTCGCGTGCCAAAAATTCTTAAAATCGGCCAATGTTTCACGAAGCTATTAAACAAATAAAAGTGACACGTTTTTATGGACCACGGTGTCGAGGATAATACTGTTTTGCATAGTTAAATTGTAAGTAAGTCTTATTTGTACGATTTGGTATGTTTTATAATGTTCCACTACTTCTGCGACAGTCGAAATTTTTAAAGTAGACTTAGTTAAGTAATATTTGCAGTAAGCGTTTTTTATTTAATTTTGTATGCAGATTAGAATGTTTACGATGTCTGGCATTTTAAACGACTTAACTTAGGTCGAAAATTTAACTATTATTTTTCTTCATTATTGGCTTTTTGTAATCGATCACGCAAATAATCGTTAATTGTCGCAGCTGTTTGCAGTAACGCGTGTTGTGTTTTATCGAACACATGAACTTTAAAGCTGTAATTTAAAACCATTCACTGAAACGAAGTGTTGTTGATTAACGCGCGGCTTACATTACCGGCATACTGCTGTAGCCTGCGACAGAAAAACCGTCTTGACTGTTTGTCGTGACTCGTGACGGCTGTCAGCCAGCCGTCAGCAAATAATAATTATTATGGTTCGCACTGAAAATTACGATTACCTTTGCAATGTGTTGACCTGAGTACTGAAATTGAATATAAAGCTGTCATGGTGTAATTCATTTATGATAACTACATGTAGGCCTATGATGTGGTGCGCTGCTGACTGGTGACTCATGCTACAGTGATAGTGACATTTGACATAGGAGTCTCCGCCTAACCTAAATTATTTTTATCATTTGCCTATTGCCAGACTGAGCTAAGCCATCATTTGTACTTTGATCACTGACGCTCAAGGCTGAGCATCAGAGTGCCCGAATGTCAAAAAATGACTGCTTAAGTCGGTCTGGCACGAAATGCTTTTAGCTGTACCAATATGCAACTATGAGCATCAAAATAATGTTAATGATAAGACTAATTGACATAACCGTCTAATTTTTGGCGGCTAATTTTGTCTTGGTTTCATCTATAAGCCGTGACTAAACACCATAAGCCATCAGTACTTTTTTTAAGCCATGGCTTAAGCTGGCTAGCCAGCCAAAAAGATTGTAAACCAGCCGTCTGAAACTTAAAGCCACCGCTTGGGGATCTACACGAGCCGTAATGACGTTAGTAGCTGGTTTTCGTTAGTTATTTATGATTCTGAGTTTTCTGTGACGTTTGTCCTGTTTCACTGAAAGCATTTAATATCTGTAACACTAAATACAAAGCATATGAAGACTTTTGTAGACGATGAACATTCTGATCGTGAACCAGAGCGTGATTGACCTGCTGGCTTCATTCTTCAGTTTCTTTCTTGCCATGGATAGAAACATGTCCGGACTGTCACACGACAGCTCTTATGACCAGTTCGTGTGTCGTTTCTGGCTTACCAAAAGACCGCTCTGGTGCATGCTGGTTACGTCAACCTACGGCATCGTTCTCATGACGCTCAGTCGATACATTGCCGTCATTCACCCGATACAGTACAAGATTGTAAGATTTTAATAATATTATGATTGATTTGTAAATTTATTGAAACACTTTTGTCCGTCGACGAATTGTATATCATTTCCTGTTGCATGCGACGTAATTTGAGCAAAAATAGCATAATAATTTTTTAACAAAGCAGAATTCTGCAGGGGTAATATTGCAAAATGTCAGTTTTATTATTACTTTTTGTTTCATAAGACTGTTCTGTAAAGCATTTGTAGATAATTTATTTTAAAACCCGAAAAAATATATGCCCAAGTGTTTACTTTGCTAATTACATTTTAATAAAGAAACGCCGGTGTTTTTTCGTTTCGTTACAAACTATTTCGGTAACATCGAAGTACGTAAGTCAGTCAAAATAGTTCCACAGTTGCGGCGTCAGTAATAGATCTCAGCTTGGTTCCGTGCGTGTGGACCAGCGTAGAAAAAAAGAACTCTAAACTCACTCATACGGCGGGAAACGCAAGTCTGTTTATCATCGGCGAACAGATAAAACTGATCACCACGTCGGCTAAATACATCACTCTGTAACATATTTATTACTAAACAGACGTTGACCTATAATAGATTTATTACAATTACCAGACAAACTGTCAAAACTGAGCATTTTGCAGCTGAAGATCAAAAAGCGTTTCGTCTATGGAGCAATCGCATTCATCTGGATCGTCATTCCTGCAACTGAGATCACGTTCACCTCTGTGACTTCTGACATCGTGAAGGAAACCTGCGTAGCGTTCGGCGTCTACAGAAGCTATGCCATGAAGCAAAGCATTGGATTTTTCGCGCTGGTCATCGCCTACTTTCTGCCGTTGGCAATCCTGGTGTTCTGCTACGCTCGCATTGTTTACAGACTTCGTTCAAAGGTTATTAAATTTTTCGTTGCACTAAGATCATTAGTGTTGTTTTTGAGGTTAACTGAAAAAATCGCCGGCGACGCGACTAAGTTCAGCTGATGCAACATTCTAAACGCAGCTGGTGGGTGAGTCTTTTCATGTGTAAACGTTAGACAAACAAGCTTTCAAAGTTATTCGACGAATTGTAACAAAGTTTAATAACGGATATAAACGCACAGAAGACCTATGTTGTAGGTGATGCCGATGGAAACTGCGGCAATGCACAAATCAAGTCGCAACGCTCTCGTAACGTCAATGACCGTATGCATTGGATTCGTTCTGTGCTGGTCGTCAAACGAGATCGCATATTTCCTGCGTTTCATCGGATTCGGCTACGCGGTGAATCGCAGCCAGTGGTTTCGCTCTGCCAGCGTTCTGCTTGTCTACTGCAACAGCTGTATCAACCCTTTACAAAAAAAAACAAACTTGGACTGTCTATTTTGCATAGTTTCTTGACCGCCAGTTTTTATAATAATTCTTTGTATCAACCCTTTCATATACGCGGCCAAGTACGGCGAGTTTCAGAACGGCATCAGACGCATGGTTGCTCGTGTCAGTGGAAAGTCGCAGCACACCGACATTGGTGAAGCGATCGCAAGCTCCAGCGCTCAACACGCAGGCACCAGCGTTGTCAACTGAGATTGAATGGGTGACGGACTTCTCATTCCCAGCTATAACTTTTTTCATTAACTATTTGAAATACACAAACACCTACTATTGGACATTGATCGCGTTTATCGTAACATTTCTACGCTTAGTTCACAGTTTTTTAACTGTCACTTTTTTCAGTTTAAAAATAAAAAAAAATTTTGGGAATGATAAGTCCTGACACAGATATGTGCGTCGTGGGATAGGCCTACAAAGTAAGTGAGGGCAGAAAGTTACAATTTCCGACAAACAGCTGCAAATTTTTGACGCAAAAAGATTATGGGTGCTCAAAATTCTAATTTTGCCATGTTTTTTACCAAAGTGGGGTTTTAGTCTCAAATCTGGCATTTTTGGATGACAATTTACCAAAAACAAGAAATTTTATCGTCAATATTCTGACAGCCAAGAATTTAAAGTGCAGGCAACTGTCCCCCTGCGTCTCTCCATGCCACGACGTCATTGCTAGTAGATGACAAACTCATCAGCAACAGCATCACAAGTTGTTCTTTGCAATGTGATGTGTTGTAGAATTCATTGACGTATGTTGTTGATATTACTGGCATGGTGTGCAATTGAAAATTCAGCAAAAGTCAGCAAAACACACGATACAGATACATGATGCATAGAGCCTTCGGTTTGATAAAATGTTACATTATGCAGCAGCTGCAACTTGGATTATGGTTTCACGTCAGTGGTAACGCGTGGCTGGTCTCGATCACCGAAGTTACCAACGCCGGGCCCGGTTAGTACTGGGATGGGCGACCGTCTGTGCGAACAGGCAAGCCGTTTCGGTGTGTAGGTTAACCACTAACTAGCCACCAGAAAAACTCAGCCTTCTACCCTCCATGGGATGGTTAGGTATATCAGATTCTGTACTGAGTAGTGATAAATGGTGGTGGTTGATGTAGTCATTATAGCTGCCGATTGTATTGGTTCGTTAAATCGGCAGCTGCCTGTCGCTGCAGCGCTGCATTGAACAAATGAACCGGGCGAACTCTCGCAATGGCTGTGCCACACATGACAGCACCATAAAGCTGTCATGTTTGTTAATATGTCACTACTATTATGATCTACAACACTGTGATGTATACGAAAATGCATCAGGCATATTCAAGTTTACTGCTCTGTATAGTAGTACGCTCACTAGTTTTTTTTATTAATGTGTTGCTGAAAACTAGCTTTATTCGGCCTTGTGTGGTGATAAACAGTAGAAATGTGTTTGTTAAACCTAGTCGTTTACACGCATAGTGATGACCAATGTACACCATACTGAACACCTATTTTACAACGTCATACATTAACGGTATGAAAAAAGTGTGACCGCTGCATTTTGCAATGTTTTTCATATTCTACTGTTATAAGTTAAATTAAATACACTTTTGTGTACATTATCGTACTACAATGTTGCTTTAGTTATTGCATTTCTGATTGCACCAGTTACGTTATTACACTGTTTGAATGTATGTGAAGTTTTTCTTCTTACTGTACTGATTAAGTTTCCTTCACCTACGCAACTATAAAGCACTGGCGAAAATTGATAACGTATATTTTTAATGGCGATACAATAGGCATCAAAATAACGTTCGGAAAAAAGAATATTTTTGATTAACAGCACGAAAATGTACTGCCAGAAGTAAACTGATAAAACTGTTCACATTTTTATCCACCCGTAAGAGGCACTCATAAGCCTTGGCTACTACACGCTTACCCGGTACTCGCACTATGCACGTTCTGCGCAGCAGATCTATAGCCTACTGGTAACGCGGTAATCTCCATGATCGTTATGACGTGACCATGACCGCATATTTCCTGCGACTGCTGCATCGGTCTGGAACAGTTTGCCGGAGTCAGTCCGGTCATCGCCGGCGTTGCAAGTTTTCCGCAGCAGACTGAAAACCGAACTTTTTGCCCGGTCTTACAGACATGACTAAGAACGTCGCATTGCACTGACTACTATTACGTGACTTCACTGTTTAAGCTTATTGTTACGTGTCCTTGTAGTCTTAGGACTTAACGCCACACTAAAGTTTATTCGTCCTTCGTCATTATCATTATCATCATCATGAATGTACAATAATGTAGCCTACATCGGGCCCATTAAATGTTATTTTTCCTACCTGAGGAAAAAATGTTTTGGGCACAAAAAGTCCCGACACATATGACTGGAGCTTTGTTGACATGAGCTTGTTCTTCGAGTTGTTGCGTTGGTGCATGGTGTAATCAATATCACGTGTAATTTTGGAATGTTTGACTATGACCCTCGGTCATGTGCATTTGTTTGCGGTTTTCTTGCCGGTTATTTTTGTGTCAGTGATTATTTGCATTTTTGCACCAGGAAGGGCGTGTGCATGTTGTATGTTTACGAACATTATAAACATAGCACTTTATCATTTACATGATAGTATCATAGTCAACATGCAACTCCGTATGTACGTAGCTTATAATACGTCGTATGTTAGTCTCGTAGCAGTCAAAGTTAAATTAGGCTGAAATGTCATGTGGCATATCAATTTTATGTTGTCGCTTTTTGCATACCGCACAGCGTACTTTTATATTTGAATCGTTTTAAAGCTTCGTGTTTTGTTGTGGAATTGAGCCAAATAACAAAATAACATTATGATTACTGAATACCGACAGTCTGATTTACGCTTTTAGACTGAAAGAAGCAAATAGAGGAAAATTATTATGACGTCATGAATGTTGACACTGTTGGCGAAAAAGTCACATACTTAGACGTTTCAAAAAGGTTCGTTTCAGGTGAATGTACAATCCTATGCGACATACTGAACGATCACTCAGTGACGGTTTAATGAGCAAACGACACTCGGTTGGTTACACATACACGTCATCATTAAAAATGTATTAAGCCTTAGGTTTTGACTATAGTGGACGATAAAGAGAAATGCGATAATCGCGAGTAATGTAATGTTTATAATTTGATGTGGACTTTCGATCAGCTTGTCATGTATTTGTTGTATCGTACACTTTTTGTGACTGGCAGTCTGACATCGTGCAACAATCGCAGTAAGCCTTAGTGGAGTTTCAGCAGTAGACATAAGAAACACGTGTTTATTTTGCTTCTGTGCTATGGCACGAAAGGGCAAAACTGAAGGAACCCAGCAAATCATCGCAGAAAGACTCGTCAGTTGAAAATCGATTTATGCTGCGAAGCTTAAGTTAGTATAGTGAAGCTAGACGGAACGCATCTAAAAAGCCCAGTCATACACAAAAACAAATAGGCCTACACGTTTAATTAGGTGATTAAATTACCAAACGGTAGTTATCGTATTTTTCACAATTTTTGGCAGACAAATTATTGTTTAGCGCACTAACTATACAAAAGTAGAAAACAATTACTTTTACTTTAAATTCATGCTTTACCCGCTGTCATTACTTCTTTATTGCCTTGTTGTGTTATCTCTTTGACTGTTACTGTTTTTCGTTGCATTGTAACGAATACAAACAAAAAATTTAAGCTAATGCTCATGAGACGCGCTAGAGCCTATGAAAGTTTTTGTTCGCCGGTTGTATTGGTCCACATGTCCATCCACTTCGTAGCAACCCGATGTACTGCAGTCGAAAATCGCAAAAAAAAACACTAAAAATTTTTATTTTGGGGGTTTAAGGTGATTCAAAATAATTCAAAATCATCGATGTCGATACCACTAAAACACGTCACTAGTGCTTGTTATGATAAGCAGCATTTTTACGTTAGACGCCCAATAGCGGAAAAATAACCACATTTTAGAGGGTAAGCTTACTCTTTGACACCTGCGTCGCAGGCCCATTGAACGTAAAGAGTCGGGACTTGGACTGCTAAAATCTGCATTTAATGCTGAAAATTCCATATGCAGATTATCTTCGTTTATCTCCAGCCATTTCGGCGCAGTTCACTCTTGGCATGTGTGTCGCAGCCCGAAATCGCCAAAAATCACTAAAACCCTTTATTTTGAAAGTTCAGTGTCATTCAAGGTCATCGATGTTGACACTTTTAGGAAGCTTGCCACCAGTGCTTGTTATGATAAGCAGCATGTATGTGCCTATCTGCAACCATATTACGCTAGACAAGCCAACAGCGGTAAAATAACGTCTTTTAAGAAGGACCCTCTATTTCTATCTTTCGTTCGAGTGGACCCCTTTCACCCAGCCAGGGGCGTCTACACCACATAAACCTTGGAGCAAATGCTCCAAGAAAAAAAATAGGGGGGAAGGTTTTTTGGGAAGTTAGGGGGGAAATTAAATATTATAATTCTCCATGTTTGATATATTGCATGCTATATCAGAAATGCAAAATTATAATTTTTAACTTTCCCCCTAACATTCCAAAAACCTTTCATCTCCGGGGGGAGTTTTTTTGAAAAGTTAGGGGGGGAAGTTGAATATTTTATGTCTGCTTTTCTGATATATTGCATGTTATATTAGAAATGCTAAATCATAGTATTTAACTTTCCCCCTAATTTGCCCACAAAACCTTCCCCCTTGGAATGTTTTGCATGTATATGCAATATATCATTAATGCAGAATTATAATATTCAACTTCCCCCTCCTAACTTTCCGAAAAGCCTTTTTCAGGGGGGAAGATTTTCAGGAAAGTTAGGGGGAAGTTGAATATTTTATGTCTGCATTTTTGATATATTGCCACAATTTGCATGTTATGTTAAAAATGCAGAATCATAATACTTAACTTCCCCCTCCTAATTTTTTGGGAAGGTGAGGGAAGTTAAATATTATAATATTGCAATTTTGATATGAGTATTGCATTTATATGCATTATATCAGAAATGCAAAATTATAATATTTAACTTTCCCCCATAATTTTTCAAAATCCTCCTTGGAAGATTTTTGGGGAAATTTAGTGGGTGGGAGTTGAATATTATAATTCGGCATTTTTGACATGGGTACTACGTCATGTAAATGCAATATATCATAGATGCATAATTAATAATAAGCTTATTCAACTTCACCCTAATTTCCCCCAAAATCATTTTCCCTTACACATGTGTTTTCAGAACAGTGAAACTCACGAAAAAGTAAAGTGCATGCAAACGGAGTTGTAGGCTACAGTAAAATGCAAACTAAAACGTTTAACGTTTCACGCGGCCGTCGTAATCAGGCCAAGTTAAGAGCGTTGCGCGCATGTTTTCCAACGGAAAACTGGCCATATCTCGGAAACGGTGAAAGATACGGCTTAACGCACATTTTTACTACACCCCTTCATTCAACTCCTAGTTTGAAATGTTTCCCTTAAAGTAGACGACTGAAATTTTGCATGCCCGAGCTTAAGCCCCATGACTAAATATTCGCATAAAAAGTTTTCCCTTACGCCCTATCCGTTAGCCACTGTACATCCGTTACAGACAGACAGACGGACAAACAGATGGAAGGACGACAACTCATGCCAATAACTTGTCACTCAAATCTTCCTGTCTTACTAAACATTGAGCGAGTCACATCAGCAAAATTACTTGGTATATATATACAAAGTAACTTTAGTTGTGATATACACTTTAATCATATAATGACAGTCTCCAGTCAAAGGTTACATATCTTGAAGGTCCTT
>Ga0209367_1013669_pt1 | contig 10415 bp, 7 predicted proteins | sample WorMetLIZISLAND2_FD_187412 | JGI IMG/M metagenome (GOLD analysis project Ga0209367, IMG submission 187412) | Marine gutless worms symbiont microbial communities from Max Planck institute for Marine Microbiology, Germany - Olavius geniculatus... ...
ACACTTCGAACATTCACAGTGACAATGGAATTTTGGCATCTGATCATTAGTTAACTGTGTTGTTTGACTTGTTTCAACGATGTTATTGAACTGGTGTTAGAGCTTGAACATTTTTCCACGCTGAAAAATCGGTAAGCGGTTATGTTAAAATATCTGTAACTTCGTCATTTTTCAATGGAATCAAATTTTATTTTGTATTTTGCCGTAGAGCAATTTAGTATATAAATCTGTAAATTTTCAAATTAAAATGCTAAACGGCTGCTAAGAAAACAACAAAAAACTTTAGGGGCTACTTTTTTCTGCCGCACCCTGTACACTGTGTCCCAAAAAGTATCCCCGACATCTCCGATTGTAACCTGAAAACCAATTAACAGATTTTGATAATTTTTGGTACGAATATTCCTGACACACATTGCTATAAAATGGCTGTTTCAGTTTCCCACTTCACCCAATGTGTGCTTCTGCAATCACTTACGAAAAGTAGATCAAGCGAAATATGTGTTAAAATAAACAAAAAAAAACCCAGAAAAAACATCCCCCAATATTATCGATCGTAATTTGAATGAAGATTAGCAGATTTTAATATTTTTTTGGAAAAGTATTTTTGACACAACTGGCTATTAAATAAATGTTTTAGTTTTCACCTCACCCAACGTCTGCTTTTGCACTACCTGTTAAAATACATGTTAAAATGAATGAAAAAGCGTCAATAAATTTTATCTACCCTAATCTGTGGGCTCCAACAAGCAGTCTGTTACAAGGTTTGACCGTCGTGCAGCAGTATGTCTACCAGATAAAGTTTAGACATGTTTGTGAAGTACAGAAGCGACTAGTACTTTGGTCTGGAACAGAACATTATCGATACATTATCAATGAATGGAGAAAGCGTTTCCTTGCCTGTGTTCGCATGCATAGAGGGCCAACACTTCAAGCAATTTTACCGCAGGCAATTGAAAAATGGACAACTAGATAAACTGTCAGCCAAAGTGTCAGAAATGTAAACAAAATGTGTTTACGTGTTATGTTAATTAAGCGATCATATTGCATTGGATTAAAAAGTGATATTTCGCTGGTTGTGTTTTCCCCAGATAGTGCCGAAACAAACGTTAGGTGAAGTGGAAAACTAAATAGTCGTTTGATGGCAAGTTGTGTCAGGAATATTTCCACCAAAAAATTGTAAGAATCTGATAATTGATTTTCAAGTTACAGTCGAAAATGTCGGGGATGGTTTTTTGGGACACAGTGTAATTTCTTATCGGCCAAAGAGCGGAGATGCTTTAAGGCTGGATAGGCAAAAGCGAGCCTGGGACAAAAGTAATGGCATCTTACCCACTGGTAAACCTTATGACTGACATAGCGGATCAAAATTTATTAATCCCGCCCGCCTCTGTCAGCGGGCGGCATTGGTATTAGATATTTGTAATTATCAATTAGCGCGTGGAGCGATCCGCCCCTCTCGTGATGCGCGCCGATGCTACTACTGCCACTGCTGCTGAATCCAAGCACATTTCATAGTTCACAGGCCGGCCGGGACGCTTTGAAGTGATGTGTCTAACCGTGTAGTCAGCATCGACACGCTTTATTAATCGAATTCAATCGCCACGCCACTACCGCAAGATACGCTCCAACAAGATACGCAAGATACGCTCCATGGCTAGTTAACCCTGTTAACCCTAGCTCACTATTGACCCACTGACATTTTGGCTATACTTTGTTGCGCTTCTGTCAACTCGAATTCTTCGCATTTTAGATCAATTACGTCAAATAAAACAGCGCTCCTCTCATTCGGCAGTTATTAGGCTAGTATGATGTCGCCATTTCGCTGCTTCTCTTTGCAATCGTCAGTAATACTGTATAGCATAAAAAACTTTACCGTGACCGAGAATGTGCCATTTTAGTTGTTCAAAAGATTTTAACTGCATGTTTTTATATGGTTAGAAAAATTATTCAAAAATTATTCATTAAAGAAAGCAAAACATTGAAACGCGTGAAATATAGCGAAGATCAAGAGCAATAATGAATTTCTTATAGACTATACTCTAATTAGGAGCTTGACAGTTGAGACCACACGGCACACACATCTTTTCCTAGTTCCTATCGAGACAGCAGGCTCGCGGGGTCATCAAGCCATAAAGCTGGTGCAAGAGATCGGGAGACGCATCACTAATATCACTGAGGAAGCAGGGAAACCATTTCAGAAGCTGTGCGTTGCTCCACAAAGAGAATACGCGGTCATAGGCACTTTTCCGTTCGATTATTCCAACAGCATAATTTGTAGCCTAGAGCACTATCTGCGGGGAAAACGCCCAAGACAAGTATATAGGGCGATGTGTCGGTTTGTAATAATTTAACAGCGCGTTCGACCGCCCGAGGGCCTGTGGCGACACGACATAATAATTCGTTTGTGAATGGCGTGTATAGGTCTACGTGTCGTTATGTCTTAAGTTTCAGGCGGCCGAACAGTCAACAAGTGTCAGTCATGCAGTCAGCTGCGTTTGTTCTGCACCGCGTCTTACAGAGGCACGTATATACGTAAGGACGTCAGGCCGCCCGCCTGCCAGTATAATCGACCTTTCTCTTTCTGATGAGAATACCGTATTTGTCGATCGGTGATGCCAGTTTGAAAAGCACGCGGCATTGAAACAACATCGAGAGCTGTGCGTTGCTGCTGCTGCTGCAGCTGCTGTTGCCGACGGCGCTGCCACAATACGCTTTCTGCCCGCAGATGCTAAATACCTCCAGTATATCCACACATTGGTCGCAGAGAGTAAAACAGAGAGGGGTTAGTGCTACTGGATGACCGGCCGCAGGAATGACAGCTACATGACACGCTCATAGCCGCCAGCTGACGTTGTCAACGCAGCGTAATTGTATTTACGTTGAGAAACTTTGCAGCGCATGGCGGTGGCACTTTGTGGCACATCCTGAATGCACAATCGACAATGCAGACCCGCCGTGCCGCTATATAGCTTTAGTTCAGCATCGCACAGTCGCAAATGCCCATATTATCACTCGAATACTTGCATCTCGTTTATAACGATTCACGACAGTCGTGCACACTATAGTGACAATAATGTGTCGTGTAATAGTACAAAAATAAGCTACGAAATATATAATTTACAACCAAAGTTAATTGCACGCTGTGTGTTCCTGTAATTTGTTTTTTTCCTCTTTTTCAAGCACTCAAAATTATTTGTACGAAATAATGCTGCTCACACGATGCATGGATGAATTAAAGCGTAAAGCGACAGTCCTCAATGCAACAACCTGCTGCAACAAATGTTAAAGCGGTCGCTTTTGTGTTTTGTGCAAAAAAATGAAAATTTTTCTAAAGCGACTGTAATTATTTGTCCAAAGCGCGTGGTCTTGCACTTGTCTTATCTCCGATTACAGTAAATGTGCTTGCGTGTATATAGGCCTAAATTGCATGGCAGTATAGACCTATACAAACAACGGCAGGTTGTACGTATGGCGGTGCAAGAAATTATTGCAAGAAATTATATGTTATATGCAACAACTTCGACAGCGATGCATCATCATCATTGTCATCATCACTTACGCAGCCCGAGTCGTACATAAACCAGCATCGCTCCACTTGATTGCCTTGGCCGTATCAGACGGAGAGAAAAGCTGTCATGAAACTATATGCACTGCAACGACCACGCACGCCGCACTGACTCCAGTCCAATCTAGCCGCGGAGATTAACATTGCAGCATGATTGCACATTACCAGAGCATGCAGCTAATCATCTTTGAACCCAATTTACCGCAGCAGTCGAAGAACTGACGGAAATTAGTTTTACACAATGACGTTTGAGGTACACGGAACATGACGATAACAATCGGTTAAGATAATATACAAAAGGCCATATGCCGAGCTCGAAGATAACCTATATAGGCATATAGGGGCCTACCGCGCAACGCTGCAATGCATTATAATTATACTGCTCGTCCATTGGTTAGTTCAGTTTAGCTCAGTTACGTCGCTCTGTATATACGCGCCTTTGAGCGTCCAACGCAATGCACGCAACGGACACAACGCAAGTCACTTATATTTTTGACGCAAAAACGCGTATACAGAGCGACGTAGGCCTATAACTGAACTGACCTGATATATACGGTTTGACGAACTGACCAACGGGCAAGCAGGGCGAGGCCATTGGTCATTGGTTGACGTGTACGTGAGCGAATGCCATCGACGCCGTTAGATGGTGCCTACTGTAGTGTTATTATTACTGCTTGCCTACTGGCCAGTTCAGTTCATTTACGTCGTTATGTACGCGTTTTAACGCAGGCAAGCGAGATTACGCAAGATAAGTACGCGTTACGCAACGAACGCAACAGACGCAGATGACGCAAGCGACGCTACGACCAAAAAGCAATGATGGAAGCGGTGTATAGACACACACAGCTTCTAATCTATCCTTGCACTGCATTTGTTCATTTTTTGCGTCCGTTGCGTCGTTTTCGTTGCCGTTATGTGAGTTGCGCAGCGCCATCGTGCATGGGTTAAAACGTAAGCGGGACAGACGCCGGCAGAAAATTTGCAATTTTTCAACACACTGCTAATTTCCGAAAAAAGTCCGACAAACAGCTGTTAATTAAATTCCGACAGAAGAGACATGAGTGCTCAAAGTTTCAATGTTGGACCCCGCAATTCCCCCCCCCCTCAAACGGGATTTTTAGTTTCAAATTTTGCATTTCTAGACATTTTTTCAACAAAAAGATTTTCCGATAATTTTCCAACAGTCAAAAAATTTAGGGCGGGGAAAGGGACGGGGGTAATATCCCCTGCCCCCGGGCCACAACAGCACGGCGTTGCGCGCGGTGCGTATAGGCTGCGCGATATAGCGCAGCACTGTTGTAAGGGTGACCAGCCATTTCAATGGCAGAAACCAAAATTTGACCCTCCGTATATCCTAAACCCCTTAATTGTTTTACATAAAATTTTGCACAGATGATTGCGTCTGGCATATCTCCCGACATGCAATATTTGGTAATTTTTTTCACAGGGGGCTTCCCCACGAATAGGTGAAATATAACGTCTGCGTGACTTTCTGTGCCTTTCCTTCCCTCTCCTTTTTTTCTTGCCGTCCTCTATATACAGGAAAAACAACAAACTTGACCTGTCTTTCGGTGAGATCGAGTGCAACGGCGATCTCGTAGCGACGCAGTCTCGTCAGGTAATTGTGCGCCGTGAAATCCTTCTCGAGTTCGCGGATCTGTTGCTTCGTGAAAGCCGTGCGCTCCTTGCGCGGTTTCTGCCGTCGCGATGCTGACGTCTCGTCGTTTGATTGCTGACGGGAAGAGACCGACTTATCGCTCGCAGCCAGGCAACGACCTGCAGCGATACGATCCAACTAATAATCATCACATATACAGAGCTGTATGCGACAATCAACGAGTAATTACATAAATTAATCGTTAACAAATTCAGAGATTAAAATTAAGATTCGACCGACTTAAGAAAGAAACGAAATAAGTATACATTTTTATTGAAGCACTGTGTACAAAGCCATAAACCATTAATATCAACTCGCGCGTCGCAAAATAAAAATGCCTTTATTTTTTTAAATCTCAGATAAGCATGATAGTAACTTACAACGTAATATAACACGTTTTGACTTAAATAAGGAAAGAGGGTTTTGTCCTTGAAGGAAGAAGTTGTCCTACAGGAGGGGAAGAGTTCGTCATACTTCGGCGGTAGAGGGGGTTCTTTCTTGGGGGTTATGTCCAGGGGTTATGTCTAAACATCAAGCGGAATACCAGTATATACATGTAGAAAAAAAGAACAGACTGTTGTGTGATGTGGCAGCGCGCATGTCAACCCCATGCTTAGGTCCTTGACCTTGACTCAGTGTTTGACCTTGGCGTCGGCAGCTGTTGTAGGGCTTGCCGTTGCTCTGTGCCACGGAGGAGGACGATCTCCGGCCAATGGTCGTCCATTCATCTACAAAAATAATTAATATTTTAACTTTTTAATTTATAACAGCGGTCAAAATTACAAATTTAGTCACAAACATGCAAAATATCCTACACGAAAACAAAAAGCGAATTCGGACATTTTCTGCAGGAAATAATGTAAATTGATTTTTGATATAAAATATTGTTACGAATATTTCTAAAAAGGTTTAAAGTTTAGCAGGGTAAAAGCAATCTGCTTACCTTTTTTTAAGCTTGTGCAGCACTTCAACGGCGTTTCTCAGCTTTGGAAATTCATGAGAAGTTTGATACATTTCGGTTCCAAAAATCAAACATTGAATTTTATGTTGTATATCACTTCGCCAAATTTTATTAACTAAATGCTGACATTAGCGCCCAGAATTAGTGGTACTCTTTGATAGTCGAGGTGTCCATCGTGCATTGCTGTCACGGAATTAAACAATCGGCATCTATAATGACTATTGTGCCGTAAGCGGCTAAAATACAAATTTGGATGCTTATATATAGGCTAAGTCAATAAACTATAATAAGAAACACCATTTGCGAAACGGTAAACATAATAAAAAACAAGAAATATTGGGCAAAGCCCAACGTGAGGCCACCCGGCGCCGTAAGTCCAATTGGGGGACAGTTAAAAAGTTGAAATTCCGTTCGCAGCAAAATCACGTGGCCCGAACGCAATTGCTTCATGCAAGCACAATGTTGAACTTGGGTGGTTCGAAATGAAACAACAGAACTTTGTTATTTGTGAACCCATGTTCACCAAATTTTTGGCGTTCGACGGGGAATAAATAGATCGCAGTTGAAATCGTCGTTTTTTTATTGATCCATTCCCAATAAATGCGCGATCAAAGTCTAAAGTTGTCCGAAAATGCACGCACTGTCGATTTTGGGTAGGTCGAAACAACTTTTGTTAGTCTACCAAAGTTCATAAAATTTTCTTTGTTCAATGTGAGAGGAAAAGTAATTAATAATGCCCTTTACCGCTTGTTGGCAGTTCCATCCATTCCAAAGATATATGCGATTAAAAGTTGTACGAAATCGCACAGTGTTTTGGACGTCTTTTGCTCTTCCAAATTTTAAGAAGGCGGTGCCCTCCTCCCCCCAAAAATTGTACCCGCTTTATTACCCCTATATACCTAGCAACACATCACGTGCATGGTAAAGTTTCGTGAGGCTCTCCTTAGCTCCAAAGTTTATAGAGGCCCATACATACGCTACAATTAAAAAAATTACCCCTTTTGTGAAAAATTGTTGGGGGAACCCTTATCCTCGGTGGGGTGTGCGTTAGCAAGACTTGGCCATTTTGTAGCGAGTGTAAAAATTTGGGAACGCACATCCTCTAGTGGGCGAAATATGATCTTCCGAAAAAGTCAATTTTGTGGGTAAACATTAGCCGCGTACACGATGTGGTTAGTGGACCAAAGTTCACCAAACTTTTTTCATCTAACGCGGGAGGAATAGTAGTCGACAACTTAGTTTACCGATTTTGAATATCTTCATCCGTTCCGGAGATATTCGCGGTCAAATTTTTAAGTCGTTCAAAATCGGGTCAAATTTAGCATGTTTTTGCCTCCGAAATTTTTGGGCCCCCCAAATTTTTGGACCGGGATTATAAAATCGAACACACTTTCCGTCATGTGGCAAGATTTCGCGGCGATCGGCAGACGGACCTCGGAGATCTCGTGGCGAAAAAAAACCGCAGTGAAACATTAGGCCTTCCCGAACTATCGTTTTTTTCCGGGCGGCCTAAAAACTTAAATGCGCGAAATTGCTGAAATTTCGTACTACTGACGGCCACTTTTAGTTTTTTTCGTAGCTCTAAAGCTGCCGAAGAACGCAAAGCTTGAATTTGGGCCACTTTTGACACCCCCATGCACGTGCAATCGGCTAAACAAATTTCGATGTGCACATGTAGACCTATGCCGGCCGGAGACAGTCCAGCGACCACGCTGCTGTTGCTGCCTGCAGAGCTGCCGTCGCGGCTTGTGTTGTCTGCAGTCGTGCCGCAGCCAGCGCCCACTGACGCGTCGAACGGTAGACCGCGAAGACACGCGCCTGCAACGATCGACAAAGAAAAAACGTCATATCTTTTAAACGTGAAAAAAGTAAATATGCATGTATTGTCTATACACCTACGAAGAAGATGTGTTTTTGATGCGCTACAGCTATGCCGTAGACGTCTATATGGCACGATATATCGTCTGTCTGTCTAGCTTATCCATCGTCGTCTGTCACAGATGTAATGTGGCTAAACGGTGCGAGATAGGGCCTAGATTGCTGCTGATCACTAATAAGTAGTCGCATATTGGCTTTCAAATGACATAAAAAAATCATTGACCTTGGATGACCTTGAATGTCAGATACTGCAACAGGAACTGTATAGGCTATAGCGCATCTTCTCTAGCGCCAGCTGGGCTTTCTTGTGCACATACGGTACACATACACAGTGCAGTGTCAGTTATAACTTCAGTATAATATCGAATGCCTAAATCGCGATTAATTTGTCATTTCTGGCACAATGCTGCAATAAAGTGAAGTTTACTTCGCGAACTGTAGAAAAAAGTAAGAAACCCAGCTGTCGCTAAAATGGTTTAGGTGGGCCGCGCTTAATAACTAAAAATTTGCGAAACAAGAAAATACATTTTCTTTATGGCATGCATAACCCATTGACCGCTGTTAGCTTTTCGTCGAACTCGAAGTCAATTAACGATTATCCGGTAATTGGTCTCATTGCTAATTTTTGTCTAGTTAATTACTAAAAATTTAATCGTTAAATGTGTCGATTGTTATTATATAGGCTATAATTCTTACTGGCGAGTTGGTTTGGCGTTGTCGTGCTTGACGTCGTTGTTACGTCACGGCGTCCTGCTGAGCCGTCCTTCCACCGCGGCTGCTGCTGCTGTTGCTGCTGATGATGATGATGACTGAACGCTGACCCCTGCAGCTTGGAGGACTGATGCAGAATCCAGTCGGCCTCAGTCTGGTGATGATAGGCGTAGAACGACAGTGGCGAGTGATGATGTCTCCCCCACGCGTCTGGAACTGCAGTGCCCTGCAGCGTGCCGCCACCGGCATAGTACGGGTTCACGGGTGCGGTGGTGGACAGTCGGCATCCTGCACCGTAGACCAGCTGATGGGCGGCGGCCGAGGGAGGCCCGGTGCATGACGGGTAGTTGTAGCCGACAGCGGTCAGTGACGACAATCCGGGGTATTCGACAGGTGGCAGGGTGAGCGCAGTCCTCGAATTGCTCAGTGCCGACGCCATCGTTTCCGTCTTTTTGCAATAATTACTTCTCTTGTATCAGATAGCGTATATAAAACTTGCTCTCAAGAAATAAAGAACACCGTAAAATAAATCTACATCATTCCATTAAGAAGAGTTCTCGTAGTCAAAAGTCGGCTGCACGATGCTCGTTTATTTCCGGCATTTATTTCTTGCATCGATTCGATTCCTTGTTGTCTCCTGCATACATGACGTAATAATAATAATAATAATAATAATAATCATCATCATCCATACAGTGTTGGCAATAACAAAACCCTTATGAACAAATTTCATTTTTCGCTACATATACTAATATTTTTTTATAAAATTTTCAGAAATTATTTTCGACACATTTTGCCGTTATTGCTGCAAATTTTCAATTTTGTCATCTTATCTTTCGTTGTTCAAAAGCATCACAGCTTCGAATATGAAAGATGATATTTTTTCAACTACCATCATCATCATCGACGCGAAGCGTTCAGCCGTAGCATTCCGCCGTTGCGATTTGTCGCCAGAACGAGCGATCTTCTGCCAGCTGTAGAGCGTCGGTCACTGATATTCCCGTGTCTCGGCAGATCTGATAGATCCAAGTGATAGGAGGTCGACCACGAGCGCGTTTCCAATCAGGAAATGGTCGGGCACTGTCTTGTGCTTCACAGCAAGTCCGAAGGATCTGGTTTGCTGGAACGTCCTCTGTGAGTCTGGCAACATGACCGAACAGTCCGAGTCTTCGCTTGCGAACGATGGAAGAGGCTGCCAGGAGACCGGTCCGGCGTAAGACTTCATTGTTAGATACGGAATCGTACCATCTAATGTGAAGTATCCGTCGCTGACACCGTGTGTGAAAGGAGTCCAATCGTTTCCAGTCTGCTTGTGTAAGGGTCCAGGTTTCTGAGCCATAGAGGAGAACTGCCAGCACGCATGTGGAATATATACGAATTTTCGTTGGCATGGTGAGATTCGGTTGATTCCAGATGTGGTCTAGGCGTTTCATTACTCCAGCGGCAAGTCCAATACGTCGGGTACATTCGGAACTGGAATTTCTGTTGCTCGTTTGGATGCTGCCCAGGTATGTGAAGTCTTGTACTGGCTCGACAGTGTTACCATTGACTACTACTGGAGAAGGTGTCGGCCCACAGCCGAGGTTCTGGATCTTCGTTTTGCTCCAGGAAACGTGAAGGCCGAACTTTGAGGCTTCCTCGTC
>Ga0209367_1013671_pt1 | contig 10415 bp, 4 predicted proteins | sample WorMetLIZISLAND2_FD_187412 | JGI IMG/M metagenome (GOLD analysis project Ga0209367, IMG submission 187412) | Marine gutless worms symbiont microbial communities from Max Planck institute for Marine Microbiology, Germany - Olavius geniculatus... ...
TGTGAAAACGGTTGCAGATAGGTGCATACATGCTGCTTATCATAACAAGCACTGGTGACAGGCTTTTTGGATTTATCAACATCGATGACCTTGAACGACCATGAACCCCTCAAAAAGAGGTTTTTAGTGAATTTTTTGCAATTTTTGGATGCAGCGCACATTTCAACACCGAATTGCAACGAAATGGCTGGCGATAGACCACGACAATCTACGAATGAAATTTTCAGCATTCAACGTAGACTTTAGCAGTTCAAGTCCTGACCCCCTAGGTTCAAGGAGGCCAGCGCAGGCGGGCGTCAAAGACAGCTACCCCCCCTAAAAAGTGGATATTTTAGCGCAATTATCTCGTGTAGCGTGAACACGGTTGCAGATAGGCACACACATGCTGCTTATCATAACAAGCACTGGTGACAGGCTTTTTGAATTCATCAACAGTGATGACCTTGAATGACCTTAAACCCTAAAAATATTGATTTAATGTGATTTGGCGATTTTTGGCTGCAAAAGAGTGAATTACGACGAAATGGATGGAGATAAACTACGATTACCTGCGAACAGGAACTGCTATAGGCTTTCACGCGTGTCGTGAGCTTTGCTCAAATTACTTGTTTTTATTTTCTTGAACACAGTACGGACCACGGTTTTCAATAACGTCATGACTTCCAAGCTAAAAAATTTGGACGGCAGTGTACGAAATCTGAAAAGTCATGCAGTGAGCCTGCAAGAAACCTGAAGCAAAAAAATTAATATAATGCAAAAAATACATACTTACTACGTGTTCCACTTCAACACCACCAACATAGACATTGGTTTTGACAACAAGCAACATTTAATTCGAGCTTTTTGGAAAACGAAGAATGCAGTTTGTGCATCAGAAAAAGTTACAAATGTGCAAAGTTCAATATTGTTCACAGACTGAGAACAAGTTAATTCTGTTCGTAAACAATTCAACACAAAACGAATAAAACGAACAAAGCTCATACAGTATGGACTAGGCGCATTTTGTTAGGCCTATGACCCATGCTGCAAAACAAACAAAAAACCCAATCGTGGCTAGGATAGCCAACCGTACTGATTGTCAGTGACCTTCAAGGTCATTCAAGGTCCATCTCATCTGAAAGGGTGTATGCAATTCTATTTCCTATTAGTGATCAATAGCAATCTTGCTCTATCTCTCAGCGTTTTCGAGATACAGCCACTTTTGAAACTTTCCATTAAAAATTGCGGCCAAACTGCTGCAAATGAAAACATGATCACTACTGACAGCCTACGGGAAGTTGCCAGCGCCTTATCCGACAGTACCATCACCGACCCCCTACGACTTACCATTTAGCCACAATACAGCATGATTGGCATACCTTAGTGCATTATGACCCTTCAAAGCATACCAAGGTCAATGATTTTCATGTAATCTGAAAGGGCGTATGTTACTTTCTATTAGTGATTAATAGTAACCTTAGCAATATCTCTAACCGTTTTCGAGATATGGCCAGTTTTCCATTGAATTTCTTACCTTCCCCCTTCATGGCCTTCATTCAACCCCAAATTTGAAAATGTTTGCTGTGCATTAGATCGTTGAAATTTTGCATGCCTAGGTTTACGACATGAGTTATTTATGTAAAAAGCTTTCCCACTATGACCTAATGCTTAGTCACAATACATCTGTTACAGACAACAGATGATGGACGACGACGGATGGATAACAACCGTATGATAAGCTTCGGCTAAAAACTGCGATTTTTGTTTTCCATGGCAGAAAATAGTGACAGTGACACAGTTGCCGTGGCACATTTATATGAAAAATGTATGCATAAACATGACAGTAAACAGAAGTTATTGGACTAAAGAAACATTCGAGAACAGATTCTGATGTCAAGTTTATTATAGAGAAATAAACATAATAAGAGGGCAACGGTTTGATTTGGACGTCGTGACGTCCATGTCTTAAAATTTGGGCTTACGGGCTGAAATTTTTGGGTGTATTTACGCCCAAACGCCCGCTGTTGAAAACCCTGGTATGGACATATCGTAAACTCTGTTGAAACTAATCAACCTACTACTCTTAGCTGACGTTTCTTTTGCTGTTTATTTTGTCCACTGCTTTTGCTTTCGCTCTCTCTGTTGTCTCTGTATTTTGTCTCACAGCTGCATAACTACAAATGATGTACAGGGTGGTCTAAAAAAACGGATACCCAGTTTTATTTCTGGGATAACTTCGGTAATTCAGCACCGATTTTAACCATTTTTTCACTGTTACAAGCAAAAATTTATGGCGCGTAAACGTGAAGTTCTTCCACCCACTGCACCTTTATTGTGTGACCACATTACCTAGCAAAACAAACACTGTCAAAGCTACGGTGGTCTCGGAAAACAGGCAACACATAAAGATATCAATTTCATAGCATAAAATAGTTAAGCTTACTTACTTATTCGCAGTATTGCCTTGTGACGTCATTGTTACGTCGTATTGTGTTTATTTACTTTGTTTACCAGTAATAATTTTTAGAATAAATCATTTGATATGGCCAGAATAACAAAGGATGATCGCTGTTTGATCATGGGCTTACGAACTGAAAACTGTTTTGCTAGGTAATGTGGTCACACAATTAAGGTGCGGTGGATGGAAGAACTTCATGTTTACGTGCCATAAATTTCATGCTTGTAACAGTGAAAGAATGGTTAAAATCAGTGCTGAATTACCAAAGTTATCCCAAAAATAAAACTGGGTATCCATTTTTTTTTGGACCACCCTGTACATTAATACACATTAACTCACTAACACGGGAATAAGTTGCCTGGTAGCACTGTAATGTTACACAGCAAAAAGAAATAAAAAGCAAATGTCAGAAGTCTGCAAATGGCAGGAAGGCAAGAACCATACCGACTGTACTTGGTACAGTTTGTCGGCAGATCTGTCACAAGTCATTTTGATCGGTGGAGATCCGGAAGCATGACCCAGCATCAGGGGGGCTTTGCGCTTCAGTCCGGCGTTTAGTTGATGTTTCTGATTACCAACGATTGACACCAAGAACTGGATTAGCTGTCACCAAATCACAAACTTTACTCTCACAACATAATTTCATATTTACACTACCAGTATTCATAACTTGAAATAACAACAGGCCTATAAACTTGTGTTCAAAATCTTTAGCCTTGACTTTCATGTTCTTTGCCTTATATTCTCGTAACATTGTGGACAGGGCCAGATGCTTTTTTAGAAAAGGTCTTATTTGTCTTTGGCATTCAAAACCGACTACAAGTCCTAAGACCCCCCCATAACCAGGCCCGTATATTAGCAACACAATCGCGGCGAACACCCTTTGACTCGATTACTGATGATCATGATTTTTGCACTTTTATATCTTCAACCACAATGTCACACAGGCCACTGAACAGCCAATAAATTTAGTGTATTTTGGCCTTAAAATATTAAATCTGGTGGCAACAATTTCAATCATTTTCGTAACAATCAACTGACCACCTGTGATGCAATATAAACAGATTGTGACCAAAATAGGAGACATCGTCGGCAAGTCTGCAGGTGATAAATCGATGACTGACTTTGCTGGGGTGACGAGTTTCAATTGCAGGTGTTACTCGCTCAATGCGAGTGACTTGGCAGGCCTGCATAATCATGTCGACTTTACATAACGGGGCACAAGCAGAGACATAGCCAGGAATTTGTCTTTGGGGCATTTTTAAGTCTCCTCCCAGGGCCTTCCCTTTCAACTCCCTCTCTTCCCTTTCTGCTTTCTTTTCATGCCATTTCCTTATATCTCTTCCCCAAATCCATCTAGGGGATCTGTGATAGAGCTGTGAGATGTCTTAACGTAGTCCGGGGCAAAGCCTCAGCCGCAAACATATTTTTTTGCAGTTTGGACTCTCAAAAATGCATCTCATGGCTAGGGTGCATCAAACCCCGCATGATTTTTTGAAGTTCTGAATTTTTATTCGGCCCTACCACTGCAGTGTTCCACTTTATGAAAAAAAATTCTAGCAAATTTTCAGAAATTTCTGTAGCCATTTACTGGGTCCACATGAAGCACAAAAATTTGAAATTCTGGATTTTTCGTAAATATTTGCAAATACAACTTTTGTTTGCTTTTGCATGTTTTATTCACACAATATTAGTACAAAACAGTCTAAAAGCTGCTAGAACATTTAAAAATTGCTGTCTGGCTATGCTGTAAGCAAGATTTAAGTGTCACTTAGTAACTATTTACTGGTTTTAATGAGTGTTCAGTTGTTCACCATAATCAGCCATCATCATCAGCTTGACGTCTGCATTTGCAGATCTATTTGATTTTAAATGTGTACATTGAACAAACTGCAAAAGCCAGTTTCAGAATGTTTCTGTGATGTTTAGTCACATCAGGATTCAACACTCATTGTTCAGTCAGTTATCTTGACCAGTCCTTGAACAGAATGGATACTTCTTTCTAGGGGAGATTTGCATATTGTATTTTGACCACCCTCCTCCCAATATGATGTCGAGTAGCAGTACTGCAGTGCAGACCCCTCAAATTATATAACAAGCTGGCCTAACAACTCTTCCCCTTTGTGAACATCATGAGATGTGGGGCCACAAACACTAGCTAATGGAACAGCATGCTCATAATACAAGTAAATATGTGTAAACTCAGCATGATAAAACTGAATACAGCAAAGCACATGACTATCAGCTTAAGGCAAACACAAAATGTTTTTGCTCTATTAGTTAAACTACACTTTAAATGCATGATAATAATGTTTAATCTTATAGTTGCCAAAGTGATGGTTTTCATTATTATAACAATAGACAACGACCCTCGCTTTCAAAATATGCAGCACATAACAAAGCTTCAACGTCCCTCCCCTTGACCTGGGTGTTTTATAATTTGCGGATGGCCGGTTTGGTTTTGTACCAGATGAAATATGCACTGTTTCTGATCTTCATTTGTTGTTAAAACTGCACTGTGTTGCTGAATCAAAGCAACTGCCATCTCAGCTGAGTCACTAACTGTTATCACTAGTGTTGCTTATCTGAAATCTTAGCAGGATGGATCATCAGCCCGGTCTTGAAGATCCTTTTGCAGGAAACCACCCGCCTCAGAAATGATCCTGGTATGAAAAAGAAAACTTTCATTCTGTGTGCACCATCCAGCAGAAGCAAACACAGTCTTAAGAATTCTCTATAGTCCTACTTTCGTTGGACACTTCCAAAGCCATGTGGCAAAATGTCACCATTTTCGCTAACAGACCCCAGGTGTGTGCATACAACACATTGTCTCTAGCAACATCATATCCTGGTCAAGGCATGGCCATCTTTACTGGAATCTCTTGAACATGGCAACTTCAGGCCATACAGTTGCTCAAAATAAACTGCTGAAAACACTTGTAAGCATAAGTTCCATGATCCGATGGAGCAAGTCGCCCGATCGAGTTTCAGCCGAAGCTGGTAACGTCATTAGTCAAGTCAACAAAGAAAACCTACACCATTTGTCCTTGAATGGGCAACCTTCTTTAGATGAGTACAGGTAAACCATGTTATAGACAAATAAGTAACCAAATAACCATGTTCTCAGGCCATCCCCCACAGGTAAGCATAATGTGTACCACTAACAGCTTAGGACATAAACAGGCACACTGCATTATGCACTGGCCCCATATCTGTGGTGGGACTGTGTAAGCTGGTGTCTCGCTGAGAGCTAAGGAACAAAATAGAACAGATTTAAACTTGTGCAGACTTGTCACGGTTAAGATGAATCTGTCTTGTGGACCATTCTGGGAAGAATTGTGCATTAGTAAGACACAGTAAAAGCTTTTTTCAGTCCCAGTGAAAATGACCGAAAAACACCGGAAAACTCAGCATAAGAGCAAATTTCATGTCTCATGTGGACCTCATAGGAGTTGTCATATTTTAATGATATTTCATTACTTTCATAAAAAGAACACAAAAATCATAGGGCCGTACTTAATTTCTACTATGAGGGGGTTTGATGCACCCTACTCATGGCAACATACTAAGTCGTTCATGTACAATGAGAATGGCTGATGCAAAAATTTTTTTCGTCTACTCTGTGGGCGTGGGCCTATTTCACCAATGGACCGAATGCTGCAGCATCCTCAGCACGATCCCCCTTAATCCGAACTGAGGATGGAGACTTGTTAGCGCCACAACCAACAACTGTGCTTACTGTGACGGATTGTGGCAACACCGCCAAGAAAATATTACATTGAGAAAAATCTTGCAGCTCTAACAACTTAAGTACACAGTACACAGTACAAGTATAAGTATACAGTATAAGTACAGTACACGTGACACATAACAGTGAATATTAACTTTATTTTATTACATGCATATGCATATACCAATAACAAAAAAGTACATACAGAAATAATAAATAATAATAGAATGCATTACCTTGCTGACAACATGCTGTTGCTTCATGTGCATTTGTCTGAGTGAAGCAACTTCTCTCCACAGCACCTGGTTTTCTCTACAGAACAAATATAACTAAACTCCCTCCACACACACATTCAATCTGTCTACAACATTATTTTCACATGGGAAATATTGCTAAATACAACAAAAAAATTTGAGCTAATGCTCACGAGACTAGCGAAAGTCTATAGCAGTTCCTGTTCGCAAACTGTCAGTCTATCTCCAGCCACTTCGTCGCAGTTCATTCCTGGAGTGCACGCTGCAGCCGATAATCGCAAAAAGCAATAAAAACCCCTTATTTGGGAAGTTCAGGGTCTTTCAAAGTCATCGATGTTGATACGACTAAAAAATAAGATTTGGTCATTCTCTAGAGCACGTAGAAATTTGGGGTGCAGCACCCCCTAGGAGCCAAAATATGGCTATCCGAAAAAGTCAATTTGAGTGTGTAAATATTAGCCGCGTAATCGCTGGTGTTAGTGGACCAAAGTTCACCAATTTTTTATTCAACGCGGAATTAATTGTGCTTGATAATGCTGTTTACCACTTGTCAATATCTCTATCCAGTCCCGAGATATTCGCAGTCAAAGTCGAAAGTTGTCATAAAACGTACTAAATTTTGGACGTTCCTTGTTCACCCAAATTTTTAGGGGGTGATGCCCCCAAAAGTTGTACCCACGTTATCACTTCCATCTAGCAGCACGTCAGGTGGCAAAGTTTCATGAAGCTACTCCATTTGACTCCAAAGTTCTCACAGCTAATATGCTACATTTTAAGCCAATTTTGGACTCCCTTAGAAAAAAATTGTAAGGGGACCCACGTCCCTGGTGGGGGTGTGCTAGCAAGACTTGGTCATTCTTTAGCGCGTGTAAAAATTTGGGGTGCAGCACCCCCTAGGGGCCGAAATATGGTTTTCCGAAAAAGGTGCATGACCCAACATTTGATTTTTTGAGCTAAAACTAGTACTCCCTACAAAGTTCAGTTAAGTTTTGTGCATCTTTCTGTGTTCGAGCTGAGAATACAGAAAGGTGGGACAGATGGATGGGCAGATGCACTCAGACAGACAAGCAAGTACTGCAGTAATGTAGCCTGTTGGAATGGAACGGAATGGGTGCACAACAGTGGAGACTTACAGTTTGAGATTGTCGAGCCTCACTGTCATGTTGTCCTGTCGGCTCTTGACTTCACTGACCTCAGTCAGCACGGTGCGTGCATCGTCCGTTCTCAGCGCGTCATCCACCGACAACGCAACACCACCCACGTGCATCTTGGACGTCGGCACCTGCAAAGTGGAACGTAATGTTACACGTCATGACAAACAACCAGCATTCTAGAGTAGACTGCTAACTTAGCACTACTTCAATGTTAATTGTGGTATCAATGATAAGTAACATTTATCTGCTTTCAGAGCAATAGTTTGTCACAATCCTTAAATTTTGAACGTGGAACACAAAATACAAACAACTTATTATACAAAAATGCTTTTAACTATATGTTTGATTACGTTTTACTAAAAGTTTTTGCATAGTATTTTTGGTTTTTATCCAGCTGCAAAGCCTACAAAACATAATAAAGACGTTTCGTGTTTTTGTTCACTGTCATACAAAATCACTTAAAACTGCTAATTACTACTTGAAGTTAGCAGTTTCAAATAAAACTACGAATGATATAGTATATAATTTTTTCTGCTTTCAAATCACTGATTAAGTTGGGGCATCATTAGGCTTTTGACATTTTACTTTGCCACCCACCAGTCACAAAGAATCAGATCAGTCAAACGTTAGGGTGGGAACAACTGAAAACTAGTTTTGTTAATGCATTAAACTGTTTTAGCAATTTAATTTTTCAATCATATTTAATTCCTTAACACACTCATGTGTTTGTTGGTGCGTTGACTCAACCTTGGACAGCTTAATTGAAAAGCAATATTTAAACAAAATTATGCAAAGTCACAGTAATAAATTTTAAATTTATACCCATTTCTGTACACTGAGTACAATTTTTTAATAACTTTAATAAAAATGCAGCTAAAAAACATACATCACTCTCAAAAACTAACTCTTTAAATAGCAGTGTTACGATTTCACACTAGCTGAAGTCGATTGATTTCGGTTCAGTTTTAGGGAAAAAACTGTGGTTTTGGTACCGTTCGGTTTTCTGATCTCCACCAGAGCCGGCAGGAACGTCCAACGATGGCACGCCCCGCCAGGTGCAGCCGGACGCCTGCTAGATGCAAACTCCATGGGTGGACGGGCGATGAAGCAATGCTGAGAGAGTGGATGAGACACTCACGGTGCCAACTAATGAGGCATGGTTAGTTCAGGCCCGGGCAATTTGACAGCGTGCATGCGTGGTATAAGACCACAACCCCAGTACCTAACAGACGACCGTGTAAAGACTGACCCACAGATGGTGGCTGTGAGAGCATCAGTGACTGAGATGGCTGGGCGAGGAGACGCAAATGCACACTGCTCAGAACGACTGAGCTCCAGTCAGCGTCAGTCGACTAAGAAAAGGAAAAAGATCAAAAACACATGCAAAAACACATGCTGAGTCAGTTGATGGGTCGATCACTGTGAACAACGTTGGCCCCGGATTAGGCCTACAAGCAAGTAGGCTCTAGTCACATGTGCACACTAACTTCATTTACGCACTCATGCCAATACGCTGGGCTTAGGTTGTTGATAGCAGTGCCACAATGAGTGACTACATGATACCGCCGCAGTGCCGCCGCCATCCATGGACAGTATAATAATCCTTGTCGCTTGCCACTGTTGCAATAAATACCTATTACGTAACTGGTCACGCCATCTCGCCATGGCACGCAGTGCCACACACTGTCATATCACCAGCACAACCGGTGTTGTCAAACGCCACTTCACTGTCTGGCAGTAATTAGCAACATACCAACAGTCCCCTGCCTCTTCACACGCGGGACACAGTGCCGCTGGCAATTTTAGTTTGGATCCAGAATGGAAACACCAGCAATGAGAGGAGCAGGTGAGACGAGTCGCGGTGCCACTCCTGTACGGCTTGTCTTGCTGTGACGAGCGTATGCGTACTACTAACATTCACTGCACAGCCAAGACACTAGAGCTGCTCCACTTCATAAAAACCGAAACCATCAACAGAGAGGCAAAAACTGCGGTTTTGATACAACTCGATGTTGCTAAAAACCATGGTTTCAGTGCCAATTTCAATAACCGTAACAACACTATCTTTAAAACCAAAAAAGCACAACCTTTCGCTTTATAAACTCCAGTAGACGTTCCTGTCCTTGGACAAAGTACTGATGTGCAAATACCATATCATCCTTGTCCATCTTAAGGTTCACAGCTTCATTTGAGATAACTTTTCTGAAACCATCTGACAACAAAAATCACCATGTTCATAGTTATGACATAAATGAAGGAAATAATCATACACTAATTGCTTCAACAAAAAATTCCAAAATTCAAAAGTTCTCTAAAATAAAAAAATACTTACACATATTCAGCTGACGAATAAAGCTGGCAATGTTGTTGTGTTTAAAGTAAAGTGGCAAAATTTCTCTTGCAAACCGAGCTTGATCGAAGACATGAAAACTCCTTCCATTCTGTGAAACACACCATATCTAATAACCTTTATACTTTGCATCAATTCTTCTAGTTTTCTGCCTTCTGTAGATCATCTGACATCTCCTCAACTTGTTTATATTGTGCTATTACAAATACATATAAGCTAAAATGGAAAATATGACAAGTTAGCACAGAACGAAAAGAAAGGTAAAAATGTATATTACAACCGGAACCGTAGCCACTTCTTTCTGCTAATCATCGAATTCACCAAATTCACCGAATTCACCGAAGCCACCAGAACTACTGGTGGTCTAAGTAAGCACAGGCAAAAGCCATATAACGCTTACTATCCTAATAACTAGATTAACTGTGTGTTTCCGGTTGCAATTCCCGTTTCAAACAATTTTTAAATTGATTTATTGTATTACTGGTTACAC
>Ga0209367_1013672_pt1 | contig 10414 bp, 10 predicted proteins | sample WorMetLIZISLAND2_FD_187412 | JGI IMG/M metagenome (GOLD analysis project Ga0209367, IMG submission 187412) | Marine gutless worms symbiont microbial communities from Max Planck institute for Marine Microbiology, Germany - Olavius geniculatus... ...
ACTGTAAACTAGGCTAATAGTCGTAACCGTTTTAGACCTAACTTACTGTCAACGCCTGAGATGCTCAGCAACAGAAGGACGGCCGCATATTATGTCGACATCCAACACTGACATCTTTTCTTGACTGACCACTTTTCGAGCAAAAACTGTGAACTCATCTACGACTACTGTGTAAAATTCCAAAAAAATGAGACCAAATATATGAGACCAAAACGAAAAAATAGCTGAAACGTGCTACAAAACACGTATAGCTTATTTCTCGAATAAACAAGATAAGCTTATCTAATTTGTTCACGCACGTATTATGACAAATTTTATGCAAAAAATATTTCCATACGTGCAGATAACTCGTTAAAAGTATCTGGACGTACGAAGACATAACACATGAACTCGTAGATGCCAAATTCAAAGTGATTACCTGAAAGGCCACTGCTGTCACCGGATAACAAGTCACGTCCTTGATAAATGTAAGCTCGGAGTTGGTAACGATATGGTTCTGCATTTGAACACAACAACGCCTAGTGTTTATCCCCCAAAATTTACCATAAAATACCAAATTGATGACCAGTTTAAAGCAGTCATCAAAGAGTTTTTGACTACCTATAGATTACATCACTATAATGAGATACCGTTTGAACAATAAAGCTTATACGACTTACTGTATGTTTCATTTTGTGATTCTGCACTTTTGTCCTAATAGATAAGCTTAATAAATGACTGCTTGAGAAAACTATTATGTAGGTTTATTACACATTAAATACCACAATGCAGATAAGACGTGCTACAAAACACGCTTTGCTCGATCACACTCACGGAGTCCTACAGGATATGACAAATAGACTGCATGGGCTCGGGAAAAAAGTCGGGCTACGAATTAGCGATGGCAAGACGAAAACGATGACAGTAGGAAAACAACATGTTATGCCACCGATCACTCTCGACAATCAGAACATAGAGAATGTGCACAAATTCCAATATCTCGGAAGTTATATGGCCGAAGATGGAGATGTAGAGGTGGACATTCGGACAAGGATAGGTAAAGCTTCATCTGTTTTCCAACGTCTACAGCCAATCTACAGCAAACATATCAAATTACAGCTATATTCTTCCATCGTAGTTCCAACAGCAACTTACGCCTGTGAAACATGGAAGACAACAGCAAGAGCTACCAAGATGATTGATGTGTTTCAACATCATTGCCTTAGGAGGATCCTTGGGATTTCATGGCGTGATCACATCACAAACGATGAAGCAATGACACGCTCTGGACAAAAGGCATTGCACGACATAGTAGCAACGAGAAGAAGACGTTTCATCAAACACATCCTACGACTTCCACCAGCGAGGCTAGCCAGCCTGGCCATAGAATGGAGACCTGAAGATGGCAACAGGAACATTGGAAGACCCAAGAGGACATGGCAGGACACATTAAAAAAGATCTGGAGGTGATGGGCATAGACTGGAGCGACAAGACGACTGCTGCCAGCGATTGTGCCAACTGGAGACGAATCGTCGACCAGAGTTCTGCACGGAACTAGAGGAACTAAGTCTAAGTAAGTAAATACCACAAAAGCAACTATCGCACAAGTAAGGTTATACAGACGAATGCAGACAAAACGTACTTCCGCAGACGAGAAACATCCGAGGAGTTGTTGTCACCATCGACTCAGGATCTTCACTTCCTTTATCCTTGTACAAATAACCACAGTATGAAATAAACTGATCTTGCTTATACTACATAACAAATATGTTAAACTCAGTCATTATATTCTTTTATTTTATTTATACTTTCATTTTGAGACGTAACCTTTTTTCATATCACTACACAACTCAAAAATAAAGCATACCTAGACAAAGTTAAATGCCTATGTAAAGGCAACAGCCTACGACAAATGACACAAAACAATGCCATGTTACAGAAAAAAATAAGGTACATAGAACAAACATTCAGACAGTTTTTAAAAAATTAGCGTCGACTAGGCCTATTGCTGTGAATTGGGATAGTCATGCTGAACACTTGAACACTTCGTTGAAATGATCGAGACTAATCGTTTTCCAAATCATTTTCGCTCGATCAACTCGTTAATGCGTCACCGTGTACAATGCAGACAGACGGAGTGACGGACCTTCTTAGAAGCGATGTGGAAAACGCAACGTGACCCGGCCGTGACGTCATCGGTGACGGCAACCATCTTGCGATGCCAGCGCCGTCTCCTCACGAGGTCGATGCGTCGTTCCTTGAAGTGAAACTTCATCGTGAACAGCGGCGCGTATTCCCAGCCCTCAGACTCCGCAGCCTTTCTCACCTGCACAAAGTCGTCGCAATAATAATCAGTGCGTTTTGTTATTCTACTTTTCAGTATTATAATCAACAGTATCGCCTCGTTGTAGTTCTGCTTTTTTTCTGTTTTTCTGTTACTGGATTAGACCAAATAAACTTACTAATTATGCGGCAGTCCTATAGGGTGCTTTATGAGTCTTGCACAGAATAAATGTCCATCTGTCTGTCTGTCTGTCTGTCTGTCCGTACGTTTGTCCTAACCCGAGAAGAAGAAAAACCAAAAAAAAACACAGAATTGTTATAAACGTTCTTTGCAGTTTAGGAGTAAGCAGCATGCCAATTTTCAGTTCAAAAAGTCACCGGACGTCAAAATACGCACAAAAAATGGCGCAGGCTGTATCCGGCATCAATGCTTTAAAAACTTACATATGAGAACAAACGACGCACTGACCATTGGTTTAGCACGTTAAGCAGCTTCAGCGCCGACTGCAAACTGAGCCTAACCACTGTTAGTTACTAAGACCCTCGGCAACTGAACGGATGGCCGCATTTGTGTAGGCACTCAGCGCCCACATCTTTAATTCTTTTGGCGTTTCTTTGATTGCAAAGTTCATAAGACCATTCCCGGGCAGAAAAGTACAAAACAAGGCAAACTAATGCAACCTACCTTTTCTTCGCTGTCTACTTTGGCCTTGGACGGCTGGACCAGTTGCCGCTGTCGAACTAAGCGTCGTCGCCGACACAAGTGATAGGCCTTCTCGACGGCGCCATAGCCGCCCAGTGTCGCTTCTACCGAGTACTCCCAGCCTGCACCGGTGACACAACTGACTGACTGCACATTAACTGCATGTATTGACAAGCAACGCTCAGCTACGCCTACTGAAGACAAGCAGCAGATTCTAGGAGAAACTGCGGTGTATTTAAATGAAAAAATCACGCAGTTAAAACAACCAAAAGCAAAATCCGTATAACAATCATGCATGTTTGATTTTGCGTGTGTGTGCGTGTTTGCATACTGTTTGTTTTATTTTTCATTTTAGCTTTTTCATTTTATTGTTATTTTTGAATGTACACTACGGTGACTATTTAATACTGAATAAATAAATAAATGATACTCGTACATAAAGAGAAAGCTAACAAAGTGACACAGCGCGTGTGTTCACAATGTTTCGCAACGTACGCGAGAAAGTACGCAACAGACGCAACGGAAGCAGCTGACGCAACGTCCCAACATGCAAAAATAACAGCGGTGTCTGTTCTTGCGTAGCGTCCGTTGCGTGTGCGTGCGTTGGGCGGAACGTACCGTATTCGTCAACAGCTCGGTTAAGGTCGACCTGCCAATCTTCTTTCCACTGCCAGCCGGCAGGGATCTCGACCTCGTCCTTGGCTGTCGTCGCGTCACCTTTCTATAGCAAAACAGAAACATCGCCAACTGTGCCAACTGTGACCCATCTGCTTCTGACCAGCAGCGTCGCGGATTAGAAAGTAGGCGGGACAGAAAGTAGAAATTTTCCGACAGAAAGGTGCAAATGACCAACAGAGGGGGATTGTGGGTGCTCAAAATTTTAATTTTGCCCCTAAATTTTCCAAAAATGAGCAGTTTTCAGTCCCATAAGCTTATTTTGCATTCTGAACGAAAATTTTCAGACAAGTAGATTTTCTGGCAATTTTGCTATAGCCCAAAATTTACGGGAATGACAGTTGACCTCCGTGCCACGACGCCACTTCGAAATATTGAGTTACAAAGCAATGTGTACAATTCAAAAGCTGGCTTATTTTATTACGCATTTTCCATGTCACGAAAATAACATTTTTAACCATTACTGTTTACAAGTTTACCGCTGATTTGACCTGTGAGAAAAATTAGGAAATCTGTTAATATTTGATGAAGTTATGAATGTATCTTATCTTAGGGATTTAGGAGGCCACCCGGCACGGAAGTGTATCAGTAATAAACGTACGACATCAGTCCAGGGTACGGTGGCTGCTGTCCAGTTGGTTCCTGGAAGACGTGATTGACATTCATAGATGTCCTCCATGAACAGCGTGTGACCAGCGTCCTTGTCAAACAGCATGCTAACCACACAACACAACGCCATTTATTATGCGGCCGTCCTAAAAGCCGCATTATCGGTCTTGTCCGTCCGACCGTTTGTCTGTATGTCTGTCTGTCTCGTACGAACTTCTAAGTCGAAAACAAAAAAAATCACATTAAATGCAAACGTTTCCCAGAGCAGAAGTAACCGGTGTGTCAATTTTCAACTCAAAAAGTCAATGATTAAAACCAACATACGTTAAAAAAACCTCCAGAAAGATGCTCGCGGCAGCATCGTGAGATATGAGTAAACATCGGACGCAGTGGTGGCAAAGTAAAAGTAGACTTTCAACAAAAATTCAAAATAAAATGGCCTAAGCGGTGTACGAGTATATCAATAGCTAAACGGGCAGTCGCATAATATTTCTGCACTGGACCTACATGATTTTCTAGTTCGCCACGGAATACCTCATAAAATCAACACGCAAAGCAACACTGACTGCAAAACATTTGAAAACTTGTTTCTTAACGGCCAGTGTGAATTACTGTAACTTCGACAGACTGACACTCTGTGGCACTAAAAATAAGTAAGTCTTAAATTTGACCGTAGTTTTACAAAAATCCAATATTATTTCACTTGATTACAACCACGTGGCCAGAGTGTATCTGGACAATTTTTGATCCGTAGATGTAAAACATATTTATTTCGGACAGTGCAATATACATTGACCTTCTAAGGGTTAGACCTTCTAACCAAAGACTGTACATGCAGTCCTTGTCTTTTACAGTCTTGAACGTAAGTAGGCCTACGTGCAAGCTGTGTGGCCGAAGCAAATGTGTTTGGGACCGTAAATACATCGCTGAAAAAAAATCACCGTTGTCGCCGTGTGTCTACGCTACTGTGGCTAATGTGACTCGTGGTGTGTGTCAGTCACCTGAGCTCAGGACTAATGTACCAGTCGGTATCCCAGCGCCAGCCCGGCGGCAACTGAAAGTCGTCCTTGTTCAGCTCCAGCTGAAAGCAGTTCAACACAACACTTCAGGCCAACTGCGCATAAAAATATAAAAGTCGACGACAGAAAAAAAACAGAAAACAGAAAACCACGCATAGCATAACACGACGTCTGCCATTCACAACCACAAGTCATCTAATCTCTTCTCCAAATCTTTTCCTCCGCAGTTTGGCAGAACTCACGTATCACCGACAAGCTCGTCTTAGAAGTCTTTGGCAATTGTTAACATTGGTAAGGCGTGGCAGATTAAGCCAACTCAGCTAGCTTTTGAGCGCACTATAAATGTCTATTTAATTAGGCCTACTTACTTACTTACCAACTTCAAGTTTAGCATATGGCTATTAGTTTACATATTGTCAAAAAATGTCAATACAAAAAGGAAACCAAGGAAACAGAACGTAAGACAAACCTTTCCAGTGGCATCACTCCATTTTGGCCTGCTGAGCGCCGGGCCTTTGTTCGTCCATTTGCCCAGTATGCTGACTTGGTTCTCATACTAGCAACAAAACAGCAGGGCTTACTGGAAAAACAGTCAGCAGCAAATATGACAATAACGTACTTAAAATACAAATTATTAGGCGCCACTTTATAAACTACGCTATCTTGTGCGTACAGCGTTTGTCACTTGCAAGTGATATATGCATGTTGGATACTCAATTCCTAAACTTTACTAAGTGATTACTCCAATTGTTCAACAAAAATCTACAAATTTTCCGCAGAAGACAATAATTAGTGACAGCTAAAAAAATAAAATTCGGTAGCACGTGAACAGTTGGATCAATTATGTTTGCACATCTCTATGGCGTGCACAAGGCGTGAATTTTGTGCGCATGATGGCAGATTGCAAATGAACGCCTTGGTTTCGGCCTCGACGTTGGTTTTTGGCCAGAGTTTTTTTTTGCAAATGTAGATTAACGTACTTATCAAATTACTTAGTTGTGCTCAAAAAAATATGGCAACAATCAACCAATCTCCTTGAAAAACGTCAGCAACACTCTCCGACTGACAACTGGAAAAATTACAGCATTCTATGACAAACACGTTAAACACGCTGCTAAGGTGAGGCAAGTGTTGCTTACTGTTTCGGCGTAGACGGACAGCGTCCCCTCCGTCTGCAGCTTGTGCCAGTCGGCCTCGTACTGTTCCAGTCCCAGCCATATCTTAAGTCGAAGCAGAGCAGGAATTGCCGTCAGATTATCCTTCTCCGCCTTGCTGCCTGGATACTGAACAGCAAATACACGAAATGACGATGTTGGATGTTTGTAAGTTTAGAATAACGTCGCCCGACCAACGTGCGGAATGAAGAGATTACCGCTCGCACTGGTCTCCCCTCCCTATCTACCACCATTTGTTTGTTGTCGTCGCTCAGCCATCTTTGGACACCTAGCGAGGCTCGGCGACGAAGTACCAGCTCACAAGGCACTCCACAGTTGCGTCAGGTTGTCTCAGGGACGCCTCCCAGACCCTACATGGAAACGTTGTCCCGGTCGTCCACGTGGCAGGTGGATAGACCACCTCCGAAGAGACAACAACCGCCCACCTGCTGATCAATGGAAGCTGGCTATCAGGCGTGGTCACGGCGGAAGAGCGACGCTATGGTCCAACGACTACGCGACTACCTGACCTGACCTGACCTGACCAACATAAAGCTACGTCCTCGTCATCTTGTATGTGATATTCAAAAAAAACCTCAGCAGGATTAACAACTTGTCATGGAAATAACACTGTATGTGAAGGTAGAAATTATGGCTTTGTATAAATGTTTCAAAAGTTCAAAGTTTCTACATGTATTACAGCAATTAACATAACAAGAAATAATTTGGAATTTGGATTGTAACCAATCTAATGTATACTCCGTGCACATTAAATGCCGATAGCACAAACCCTATTACTGCTACTACTGCAACTAAAGATCCGGAACATAAACCATATACAAGCTGAATTATAGCCCATTTTGTCTCAAATTTTGTTGCCATGGCAACGAGAGACGGTGGGGGTAAAATTTGATTCACAACATTCGATGGCCCAACCACAAACACCCTATAAATGCTAAGATCTCGCAGATATCTCTCATAAAAACCGAGATATAACCCACTTTGTCCCACATTTCGTTTCCATGGCAACGGGAGACAGTGGAGGAAAAATTTGATTGGCAGCATTCGATGGCGCAACCGCGAATATTCCTCCCCTTAGACGCAAAGATCTCGCAGATATCTCTTACAGAAGCCGAGATAGCCCATTTTGTCTTAATTTTCGTTGCTATGGCAATAAAGGACGGTCGCGGTAAAATTTCATTGGCAGCATTTGATGGCCCAACCCCGAAAAACCCCCTATAGACGAAAAAATCGCTCAAATATTTCTTGCACAAGCTGAATTATAGCCCATTTTGTCCCAAATTATGTTGCTATGGCAACGAGGGCCAGTTGGGCGTGAATATAAATGGCACTGTTAAATTGGCTGACCCCGATTACCCCACCCTAAAACCAAATCGGATGCTGAGATATGGCCATTTGAAGTTTTTTTCCAGAAAGGCTCTTTCAGGAACGGAGGTCAATCGGTCGTCGGTCGGTCGTTGGTCGGTCCTCAATATTATACTGATCTCATATACTCTTCTTCGCTACGTTAGGAATGTAGCGTGCTCGAAGTTAAAATGTAGGCTACATATCGTTTCAGCGTTATTTATGCAAAAAAATAATTCACGGTAACATGCCAGAGGGAAAACGCTCAAACCTGCATAATACCAAATGTGTAACAAAAAACTTAAGGCAAAGTACGAAATACATGTAATCACTATCAAACAAATCAAAATGCACTCAATCTAATAACAATATCTACGATTTAAGCCACATTAATTATGCGCCGTTATCACTGCTGTTAAAATAAATATTTAAAAAAATGATATTACTTATTGTTGCCGTTGTAAAAAAAATCATTAAAACGGGCAGTTACCTTCAGCTGTACTGTTTCTAGTTTTCCTGCGAATTTGCCTCTGCAGTCAGGGTTTGAAGACCACAGAACGAGGTTGGCAGGACAGCGGTAGTATGCAATGCGTTTGCCAGCAGTAATCATCCAAATGAATACATCCGGAATACTGTTCTGGGGCTGCAATTTCAATCCATAACAGTGTTGCTAAGAATTTAGGTCAAAACTGCTTGTTGCAATATAACTGAGATAGTTTTCATACAGTGTAAGTTAACATTATAATGAAGCACAAAAATTTAACATTTAAAACTTTACACGGATACTTTAGGACAAGGCTGGGGTGTCCGAATATCTCCATGAAAGTAGGCAGGTTTGACAAAAAAATTAGGCGTAGTGGTAATTTCTGCAAGAAATGAAGGTTATTCTTCTATTACTTTTTCGCCAGACTGCAACTGAAAGCACAGGAATGTTATAGGCGTTATAGTGCAAGCACATGCAGTATGTTACCAATCACCTCGACGGCGAGGTTACTGAGGGTTGCCAGGAAGCGTTCAAGTTTCGTCAGAGCCTTGTCAACACTGGTCTCCGTGTCCCGCAGTGCAGCAGCGTCGGCAGCAATGCGCGCCATCTCAGTTTCGCGGCAACTGCGCAGGTAACGGTCCAGCTCATTGACGGCGTGAATAGACGACTTCAACTCAGGCAACGACTTCCTGTTCACACGCAAACATAAAGAGAGAACTACTGAAGCAATTCTGACTACCTGGTTGACTAATTGATTGATCGACAAAAAGAACATCACCGTCAAGCCGATACATTCACTTTCGCAGAAAGCATAATTACTGATCAAATGAAACTAGACGAGATATATTTCGGGTCTGATGCTTGAAACAGCAAAAGGAAAAACCGACAAAGCAGACCAAGCAGAAAATGGTAAAGCAGAATACCTAATGAGTAATGAATACGATGTCGTCATATCGGTGAGAATCGGAGAGCGTCAAAGACACTGTCAACCGGACACGTGACAAATGTTCATGGAAGCAATTAATCGACAACGTGCAATGAGCCCATGAATCAAATGATGATGATGATGACCACGACATCATAAAAGCCAAAAATCAAAGGTCGTCTACAGCTCTTAATGGTAATCAATCCCAGAGCTACGGAGCGTCACCTGCCATATGGGATCGTACAGTGTTATCTGCCACCCGACACCAATTAACGCGCCCAGCCTTAACCCCAGCCAAGCATGCCGGTACTCGACTTACCTGCCCCGGAGGGATGAAAGACTGAGTTTACCTTGGTGTTGGTTATATACCGAGATGGTTTAACAATCCGCCGACAATCACTCATTCAAGCAGTAGCCACTTGATAGAGACCCGGCCAGGAGTTGAAGACACGACGTCTCGACCGGAAGTCCAGCGTGCTAACCGTTACGTCACTTGTTGGCAATGTCGAATGCAAACAATGTCATGCTACGGGCAGTTATTGGTGAATGCAGCAAGCGCTCGTCAAGAAACATATGGTCATACCGACAGTCGACAATCAGCTGGTCGACAACGGTTATCGTCAGCTGTGCCAGTTCTTCCTTTGGCAAGTTCGCCTGCTGACCAATCTTCACTTTTTCAATGTTGTTCTCCTATACGTTGTGTACGTCCACGTGCGAACACATACAGACTAAAGTTTGCAACGACTGATACAAAATATGAAAATGATAAAAAAGTGAAAACTAAAAAGCAATAAACGTCGGCCTAAACATGCGTAATAAAATCACTCCATTTTGTCACCACTTTTCAAGTTATAATAATTGCTATAACCTCAAAAATTTTCTTCTTCTTCTTTTCATTCTATCACTACTAGTAGCAGTAGAGTAGCAGTCAATTACTAACTACTACTATACTGCATATGTAGGCCTAATAGTAGTCACAGTACAGGGTGGTCCAAAAAAACGGATACCCAGTTTCATTTTGGGATAACTTCGGTAATTCAGCACCAATTTTAACCATTCTTTCACTGTTACAAGCAGAAATTTATGGCGCGTAAGGTAAAGTTCTTTCACCCATTGCACCTTTATTGTGTGACCACATTACCTAGCAAAACAGTTCTCAGTTCGTAAGCCCATGATCAAACAGCGATCATCCTTTGTTATTCTGCCCATATCAAACG
>Ga0209367_1013675_pt1 | contig 10413 bp, 4 predicted proteins | sample WorMetLIZISLAND2_FD_187412 | JGI IMG/M metagenome (GOLD analysis project Ga0209367, IMG submission 187412) | Marine gutless worms symbiont microbial communities from Max Planck institute for Marine Microbiology, Germany - Olavius geniculatus... ...
GAACACCCCCCCCCCCAAAAAAAAAAGAAGCCTTACAGAACAGAACAGCAGCGCGACATTTTCTGGCCGGTGGGAACCTTTTTGTGGCGTGTCGCAACATTTAACAGTTGGCACAAGATATTTGACCGGCAGGCGGTCAAATATCCTACAGACTATATGACCGGTCAAATTTTGTCACCCGGACAAACGCTCCTGGTCATAACCCGACCAATATCCGGCTCTATGAGGGCCGGATATTTTACCGGCCACCGCATCGAACAGCCATAGCCAATGCCGCCGCAGGAACGGCGGCAGTCGAACAACTGACGACCTCAACCATAGCAGGTACAGGATCACGGATCCGCCAGTCGGCCAACTAGCACCTCAAGTCTAGCAAGCAGCCTGGCTATCACGGATTACCAGTCGGCAAGTTTTTAGCTTGCCTGCAGGAACCTCAAATTGTACGCTAACTTGTAATGTTCATTATTGTCACATAAATCCTTTAAAAACGCTAACCCAAACCCTAACTCTAACAATAACCCTAACCCCAATCCTAAGCCCAAAATACCACACCATAATATTCACGCGAATTCTAGTCATTAGTACGTATAGTGTATTTAATGTAATTCGCTAGAGGGCTTATATATTCAGAAAGCCGTATCTTAAATCAGAACGTGATATCAGCAAAACTGGGTACAGCTGTAACGATAAATTCAGGGTAAGTTATTGCATATTGATATCGGGCAAAGATGATTGCGCCCCACATTTATAGCGAATAGGTTTAAATCCGACCCTGGCCACCGGCAGTCGTTTCACCGGCGTCAGCCTCCGGTCGTCGATCCTGCTGCTTGCTCAGCGTCGAGCGCAGTTCTAAACGTTGTCGATATTGAGCCGGACAACATTTGTCATCGTGACAATGCCGACAAACCCACTGCTCCCAGTCGCTAGCGATTCGCAGTCGGGCGCTCAAACATTCTGCCCTCTTCTTGGGCCGTCAAACGCACTTTGCAGAGTTTACGTTTTGAGTAACACATATTCCTGTGTGAATCAAGCGCGAACATTTTGTGGGTCGAAAGACGGTAACAGCAGAAAGATAAACGCACGCAACTTTACAAGATTTAGGCAATATTTTGAAGGAAAAAAAAACTAAAAATTTTCTCATTGTGATTTAACACAGCACAAGTAATCCCACTATCAATCAATCAATCAATCATTTATGATGGATTGAGCCATGGGTTTCCAGAGGGAAAGGGATTTCTAAGAAGGAGTCCACTGGGAAAGGCGGGGGAGATAGGGAAAATGTCGTCTGCTAAACCCTTACCCGATCTTTTGACATCTGCCAATTACGTTTTACGTTTCACCGCTATGATCCCAGAAATAACGGTTATTTATGACACGTTAAAGCTTCTGTGAAGGTGATGATGAACCTCTATAATCCCAGGGCTGCATAGTCTATGGCTGCTGCTGCTGCTGCTGCAATAACACGGGGCGTCAACGACCTTCTGCACCGCAGTCATCTGTGTGCGTCATTGCTCTTTTATTGCTTGTATCTGCATGAAAGCAGGTTCTGTGACCGCCGTGTCGTGAAAAGAACATTAATTGTGCTCGTAGTCTTGCTTTACAATGCGTAGCAGTGCATCGAACTGAATAATAATAAAATCGCGCATGCGCCTCTTTCTGTCCGGTGTGCAGATGGACGAATACTGAGTTTCTGTGAGCATCAAAAAGTCGTCTTCACCACATTTGAAACATAGATTTCTCTACTAAAATTTTAAAGGAATTTATGCTGTTGGGGCATAAATGTTTTTCTGCCGTCAATCTCCTGTGCCAAAAAGTCTTTCACGCCACCTGACGTATTTGCACAAAAATTTTATTTTGCACGTAAGTCGGCCTAGGTCTATAGGCTATCCAATACAACACGCAGGTGATTTTTAGAACAATGTTTTGCAAGATTTGTGCAAGATCTTAAATTTTTATTTCGCATATCTTACTTTTTGACGAAAAGCTGTGTTAAATTGCTTTTTAGTAAAGTGGAAATAAAGTGTAATAATTCAGTGGAAAATAAAAACACCTAGTCACTTTTTGGTAAAATAATAAATGTACAAAACAGCAGTTTATATATTTATTTATTAATAGCGACATGCTACGACTGACACATCGAAAACAGCAAAACATCATCACATCGCCTGGCTGTCTATATGCTATTGAATATTATCATTTTATGATTTTCGTTGTTGTCGATGCGTCAGTCATTTGAGCTTTTCGGGTTTATTAAATACCTGGTATTTACTTCGCAATCTTTGCAATAAAATACCCTCCAGTTTTTTTACATGGTGCCTGATTCATCGTCATTATATATTATGCAAACACATGATTATGGTTATAGTTTTAGCTGTGTTTATGCTTTTTTTCGTTCGATTTCATGCAGCACCATAAGATATCAGACAGACCATACCCGACAACTTTTTTGTGTTATGTTCTGGGGCGACGAAGAAGAAATGCAAGCGAGAGCAAGAGTGAAAGGCAGCTAAATGACGAGTACGGAAATTAGGTGGACAGTAGCCCAAGGCTTCCAGAATATATGTTAGCTATTACGGCGATCTCATCAATACATGTCCGGCACGTTCTAATGATGTTATACACTGGCACCTGCAGTCCATGCTAGACCATGGTGCAGCAGGCTGCAGTCACGGACAGTATTACGGCCGCGACAGTATGCTCTTTAACGACTCGGCGTGGTCCCCACCGTGGTCAGCCACCTTGCCGTGGTGGTGGGGCTTTGCACCGATGACCCGAAAGATTTCTAAAATCTGGAGGTGAGGAGCCAACTAAGAGCTGACCAAACTAGTGTAGGCACATTGCTACACGTTACCAGTGCTCTTGTGCTGGTTTCGGCTTCACAGCCGACTACGGCTTTATAGCCGCTACCTGTAACCTTGTGGTTACATTCGGGGACGCGCGTTGGACCGAGCTGATACGGCCTCAGCGCTGAACAGGTGTAAGAGCCTGTCCACCCCGGAAATAAGGTAAGGTAAGGTAAAGACTCGGTGTGGTCTTTTGACATAAAAAACCGAAAGTCTTTCCCGAGCCTTAAGGCCCCTTGGACAGCGCTGATCTCCGTTTCCTTAGCCCTCAGCCAGACACCAGTTTTTACACTGCGAGACCACGGATACGGGGCTAGTGCATCGCGCGGTGTGCCTGTTTACGTCCCAGCTTTCGCTGGTACTCATTGCGCCTACCCACAAAGAGATGGCCAGGCTGCGTTGACCTGGGTGGTTGGTTACATACCGGGATGGTCACGCATCAAAGTACTAATCGGGCCTAGTGCTGATTAACATAACATAACAGTGTCGATATTACACCTAACGAGTTTTAGGGAGTTGCAGACATCAAATAAATGCAAACCAACGCTGTTCCACAGCTAAGTGTATGCTATTCGTTTAAGCAAACGGTGTCATGAGATAGTGCTTAGACAGATGCTGTGTTTGTAGTGCAGCCGCTTCAGCGAATACAAAGAAGCAGTGGCACGATTACCGTGATAACAGTATGTGCAATTATAATGCGTAAGAAACATTAAAAGTGGCAGTAATCAGCTGATGAACCACGTGAGAAAACTTCAGCATCGGGTGCACCGCGTCTTTGTGCATTCTCTGCACGCTGTCCAATACATTGCACCGCCAACGTGTGCAACGCAAACGAATAATGACAACATGGCAGGAATGCGCAGGATACAGCACGCCCCCAGCACCGCAATACACGGAGATATGTGCCTATGTCACCAGCGTACTACGAAATATTTTTGATTTCATTATAGCATTCAAAACAAGATGAGTGGGTTGCAAAAATAGCATCATGGTTAGTGAACGAACCGTATAATAATTAGTCCGCCCGGAAACGATAGTTTTCGGGAGGACTTAAGTTTTACTGCAGATGTTTTTTTTTTATTTCAACGCGAGATGCGTCGAGATCTCCGAGATGCGTCGGCCGATCGGCCGATCGGCGCGAAATTTCGCATGCTGGTCAGTACTAGGCCGAATTTTATAATGCCCGTCTAAAATTTCGGAAGGCCCACCCCCAAAAAATTTTAGGGGCCAAAAACATGCAAAATTTGGCGCGATTTCGGGCGACTTCGAGGTTCGGCGGCGAATGTCTCGGAAACGGATGAAAATATTCAAAATCGGACTAGGAGGTTTTGCACCGCGATTCCTCTCGCGTTGGGTTATAAAAGTTGGGTGAACACTGGTTTACTAATCACGGAGATTATGCGGTAAAATCGTACCCACTCAAATCGACTTTTTCGAAATACCATATTTCGGCCCCTAAGGGGTGTTGCGCCCCAAAATTTTTACACGCGCCATAGAAGGATTAAGTCTTGCTAGCGCTCTTTCCTCCTGGGACCTGGGTCCCCTTACAATTTTTTTTCAAAGGGAAGTCCAAAATTGGCCTTAATTGTAGCGAATGAGCCACTATAATTTTAAAGCCAAATGGAGCAGCCTAACTAAACTTTGCCACGTGATGTAGTGCTAAGTGGGGCTGATAACTTGTGTACAGATTTTGAGGGCACCGCCTCCTTAAAATTTGGCATAGCCAAAAACGTCCAAAATTCAGCGCAATTTATCACAACTTTCAACTTTGAGCGCGAATATTTCTGGAATGGATGGAGATATCGACAAGCGGTAAACGGCGTTATCAACTACCATTCCTCCCGCGTTGAACAAAAGAAATTTGGTGACTTTGGTCCACTAACGACAACGTTTAGTTGGCTAATGTCTACCTACCTTAAGTCGACACTGCGCGTTCTGCGTATGCTAATGCGTTGGAGTTCGGGCCACGTGACTTTGCTACTATAGGAATGTGAGCCCCCTAAATTGTCTCCCTAATCGGACTTAGGGCGCCGGGCGGACTCACGTTGGGCTTTGCCCCAAATTTCTAGTTACGTATAAAATGCATGATGCATCGTCAATGTCATTCAACATAGATTTATCTCGATATAGCTTTCTGCTTAATTTCGTGACACGAGTAGAAGAAAAAATAGAACTGAAGTTTTTTTGTACAGTCACAGACATGTTTGCAATGCGTAGCACGTTGCTTTACAGGCGGTAAAATTTGTCCTGCAGAAAGGCATGGATGGCGTAGAGGTTTGGCTTAATGGTAATAGCGTTGCACGCGTCGTAACGAAGTTACTCGACGTCGAGCAGGGTTAGTACCGAGATGGGTGACCGTTTGCACGTGTACTTTTGTATTCATCCAGCAACGCAGGCAGGAAAACATTACGTGAGTCGATGCGTTCTATTAGGCTCTATTTATAGCGTAGTCGATTAAAAGTGTTGGCTGTTATCGGCTGACGTGGGTGGTAACTAAGTTTAAAACACCGCAAACGAGGCGCGACAGACGTTGTCGTCTTGGCGAAAATGTTCTTCTTTTTGTTTGTGGAAAGACAACTAGTATGTAACCGGCGACGGTATTGTTGTAGCCTATAGGGCGTTGATGGGCCAGAGGATGCACCAAAATACGCATATTGAGGCTGGCGGCGTTGTCATGTGCGATGCAGTGTCGTTGAGCAAAACGCGGATGATTTACGCTAATAACATCAGTGGATAGAGTCGACAGATAATCGACATCCGATGTCGTTTCTCATCCAGCTAAGCTCTTCAGATAAGCTCCTAATTTGGCGACAGGATCGATCCGGGATAGGTTTAGTCTTAATTTATACTTGACGCATTAATCCGAAAATTCGTACAAAACTTCGTCAAACCACTGGCTCAAAGCAGGTATTTTAAATCTTCTTTTTTCGTTTTTTTTCCAGGCCAAAGAGGTAGGCTGTCAGACAAATTTTGCTTTTTTCTAGTCCTTCAGTGGTTGAAAATTCATAAACATGTTTATTGAATTTGATACACCGTATACACAGGGCTATGAACTTTTTAAAACTCGTGTGATCTATTTGCGTTATCATATTATAGTATAGGTACTTGCATTTTGACAAGTTTTGGTAGAATAACTGTAAAAATTTAAATACAATTTTTTATGCCTAAGTGTAAGAAAATATGTCTGCCGTGACCTGCGCAACCGTAAGCGCAACTTTTTGAACTCAGATGGCCGCATAATAAATTATATTATGGCTGGTAAGTTATTTTTTGTAGTTTCACAGTGTACAAGTTCGTATTTCGTGACGACATCGTAACATAGAAGTTTAAGCTATTGGGTTCACACCGCAGCAGGCATGACACGCTTATAGATAATTTTAACTTTCGCCGATTTTCTGTGTTAGCTAGCTCGAGCGTATCTAAGGGATAAACTGAGGGATAAACTTAGAAAAAGTGCGTTTTGCGTCTCGAGAGCGCAAGGAAGGAAAAAAGGAAGGAACATCGTAGGCTACGTGATGTTTTCACGTTGTCCATACGATGACGGACGTAGTTTCCTGCATGGATCGGCGTCCGTTGGCGAAAAGGCTAATTATTGTGTTACGTACGCCATCGATTCTCCATGCAGTGCCATGCTGCTACTGTTATACATCCATCGGAAGAGGAGGTAAGGTTAGTCCGTGCGGTGCCAGTACCACTTCAGTGCAGACTCGGATGTGCTGGTTCAGTGCAACCATTAGTCGACAGATCCGCCAGTGGACTGACTGCCTGGGTCGAGCCATTGAAGCAAAGCAGTCTAATGCAATGTCTAATCGGTTGCCGGCCGATCCGTTTACAATTTACGTACCGTTTGTTAGCAACATCAGAGCAAAAAACTTTAACAGTTTACAATTAAAAATTTTTTTTTGCTGTTTTAGTCGACTTTTGTCAAAATTGTTCGTATTCGATTTTATGACAATAAATTTATTTACTGTTTTCAGAATAGCTCCGGGTGGGTAAAGGAAGTTGGTGCAAGGAAAAAATTGTGTGATGTAACAAGGTCTGATGCAGCCAATTTTGTCTTTGAATAAGAACGGTTAGTTACCATGGCAACAGGGGTCGTCATGGGAGAAATTTTAATGACACTATCGGATAGCCTGGGCCCGAAAATAGGGGGTAGGTGCAAACAGCGCGCAATTATCTTTTACGGGGACCGAGTTATACCGCTTTCAAGTCCCCATAGGCCGTAATGCAAATTTTTAAAAATCGGGGCATAAAAAGGGGTAAATGTTTTAAAATTTTAATCGAAAACATATAACGAATGTGTCCGGCGTCAGGACGCTTCGTTTGAGCCATTAGCGGCGTCGGTCGGTTCAACGAGCTGGCCTGCAGCCGTGCGCAAGGAAAAATAAGAAAAAAATAGACGCCTCACGGCAAATTTCGCGCATGCGCAGCCTCGCCCTCTTTGAACCGATTGTAACCAAATTTTGCACATGGGGTCGGGTGATCACTGGTACCAAGTTTTATAAAAATCAGTTAAAGGGTTTAAGAGTTACAGGACCCCCCTAAACGCCATTTCCTATACTTAACGCTCATCACCCTTACAACAGTGTCAGCACTACCGTGCTCACGTGGCTCGATCGCGGCGTCGAAAACTAGTCGCATTGACACATTTGGAATGTAGCAAATTTGCGGAATGCTTTTTGATAGTTTTATTTGTCAAAACTTTGTTCGTTTCGTAGGACAAATATCTAACAGGTTTCTAGATGTTGTCAAAGTAGGCCTACATGTTCATCCGTCAAGCTATGTGCAGCAGTTTATGAGTTAGAATCTTAACAGAGAAAAAGCTTAGCGACGATATTGAAAACAACACTGCCGTGGCTTCCGCGGACAGTATAAAACCAAAATGTGATAAATAACACAAGTATTATAAATATTTTCATTGTTTATCATATTTTGATCTGTCACCACATTTAATAATGTGGTGAATACAGATTCTCATAATTCCCTGTTTTGTCACTGAATGTGCCATGCTGCAGCTAAGCTTACGGACTTTTTTGCAGATCGACTTTTTCACGTGGGAACCAAAAAATAATGTTAGCCATCCGAAATAATTAAATCAGCCTTTCCAGCTAATTTTGCACCTGTGTAGCCAAAGCATGTTTATTAATTGCATCCTGATTCCCGAGTTCCAAACTTCCGGGTGATTTGTCGGCTGTCAATTACATGAAGCCCCGCGGACCGTCATCGGAATTGCGGCATGACGTTAGCAGTGAAGCCAATGTTAGATCAGTGCTCGTTGTAACGTCATCATTTTCCGTGATGTCATCGCCTGCTGTGACGTCACAGGCTTGGAAATGACGTCAAGGGCCGACGGACAAGGTACAGTGAGTTGCACTCGTTGACGTGACGTGACATTGTGTCGTATCGTGCGCGGACTGCCAGCTGCTGCAGCTAAGACTAGCTGCATCTCTGCGATCGATAGCGCATTACGCAAATTCGTGCGATTCGTCGAAATAATAAAACGACACAAGTATGGAATGCTGATTACTGAACGATGACCGAATCGATAGAATGTCGTAACGGCCCATAAACGTGACCTGGTTGAGTAATTATTGTGTTCTGATTTTCTTTCTTACTTGATGCGGATGGGACAAAGAGCGAAAAAAGTTGTCTAATAAAAGTTGTAAATTTCTTTGTTAAAATGTTTTCACTGTATTAAGACTGAAAAATGCGATTCAAAGTTAACTAAAAGTCCACACGCGATCGCATATTTGTAATAGCCTACTTACACTTACACTTGTCAAAACGTTGTTTTCTCATGGGGCTACAATGTTATATACGAGTCTCTTGATAGCCCAGATCCAAGTGCTAAATGTAGCTGATCTATTTAGAAAGATAGGCCTACAGGTAGCAGAGTTGTGCAGGTAAACCTGAATTAGTAGGCCAATACACCTGAGTGAGATGTCAAAGTGTTACTATTTCGATTCCAGGTACGGGAAACTGCGTGTGTTCTTTGCCAAGGCAACATATAATTATTTATTAAAAGCAGTTGGCTGATTTAACTGTCATCAGATTATTCATAGTAGCTAGTGACATTTTTACAGAACTACCAATGATGGGTAATTTACTACAAAAGTTACTAATATATTATTTACTAGTTATAACTACTTTCAAAGTAGTTAGCAAGTAGTTAGAAATATTGCGCCTACAGATAGTTATGTGGGCGCTGAAATCGCGAAACCTGACAACGCGGCACCAGATATGCATTTAAAAGTCTTTCAGAATAACTGAGAAAGTGCAGCAGCTGCTACCGCAGATCGCATTGACGTATGCAATTGTAGACTTTGAGGAAGTATCAGTGGCGTACTGTAGTGTGCGTAGTGTACTGTAAAATTTTTGAGCGACGGCGGGGCCCCCCAAACATCGTAGGGCACGGGGTAACTTACCCTCTACCTTCCCCCTCCCATCTCGATGGGCCTACAGTCATAAGGTGTTTACACAATCCAGCAAACGTCCAGCATTACATTTGCTGGAAGTTTGCTGGATCGTGTAAACACCCCATCAGGCGCCCATGCCAGCAGTGCCGACGTTAGCGTCAGGAGTTTATTCGGTATTTTTATTGAATTTATACTATCTGACGCTGCTTAGCTGACATTTTCGTAACGGAACACTTGCGTTTTAGTACTGAATAAGCCTGCATTCAGTGTTTTTGTGCCGTTATACTTGACGAATTTTTACGTATGCTGTAGCGCGTCTTAGCTATCGTCGAGGCGTCCATCCGTCTGTCAGTCTGTCCGTCTGTCACACCCTTGAGCCATATCAATACAGTGCAATCTAAGATGGCGAAATCTTCACTGCGGGCTGCCCAGGGACTCTGGTTTATCGTGACAAACTTTCGTGCCTTTGGGTAAAAGGGTTCCCTTCCAACAAGGACGCGAAAGAGGAGTACCTCCACTAAAAGTCTTTGTTTTACCGCTATTGGCTCGGATAGCGTGAAAACAGTTGCAGATAGGCACATACGTGCTGCCTGTCATAACAAACACTAGTAACTAGCTTTTGAATTGTGTCAACATCGATGACCTTGAATGATGCTGAACCCCCAAAATAGGGGTTATAAATGTTGCTTTTACAATTTTTGGCTGCGGCGCACATTTCAAGAGTAAATTGCGCCGAAATGGCTGGAGATAGATCTGGACAACCATCGTATGTTTTTTTAGCATAGAACGCACATTTTAGCCATCTAAGTTTCGACCTCTTAAACGCAAGAACTATTCGGTACAAAGGCTTCAAGTTTCGGTACTCGCTCAAGATTCGCTCAAGATGCATTGTTATTTTATTGCACGCTGTAGGGGCCTACACCGATTGCCCAGGTAGCAAGACCGCTGCTGTCGCGCGTCAGGTGAGCTTTGCTCAGATTACTTGTTTTGCCTATCGCCGTTATTTCACGGGTTATGTGACATCACACTCACACGGTAGTGTGAGTGTTGTAAGGACGACCTTCAAAGTATATGGGAAAATGCAAACTTTGACCCTCAGCCAACCAAAAACCCCTGAACCGATCGTCACCAAATTTTAATGGCGTGATTACGTC
>Ga0209367_1013676_pt1 | contig 10413 bp, 6 predicted proteins | sample WorMetLIZISLAND2_FD_187412 | JGI IMG/M metagenome (GOLD analysis project Ga0209367, IMG submission 187412) | Marine gutless worms symbiont microbial communities from Max Planck institute for Marine Microbiology, Germany - Olavius geniculatus... ...
GGTGACATCGTGGTTGTAGATATAAAACAGCACAAATCACAATTTAAAAATTCAAACATCACCATTACACAATGTCAGAAGAACTTTGCTGACTGTGTAATGGTAAAGTTTGAATTTTTAAATTGTAATTTGTGCTGTTTTATATCTACAACCACGATGTCACCTTTACACTGTATATAAACTGAACAGTTTTCACAGTGTAGCACGGTAGTGCGTAACACTGTTGTAAGGGCCACTATCAAAGTCAATGGGAAACCCCAAATTTTGGGCACCCGTAGCCCCCAAACCCCTGAATCAATCAACTTAAAATTTGACTTGGATGATTACGTCGGCGGTCTGACCCTACGTGCCAAAAATGGTACAAATCGGCCCAGTGGGGTCGGCGGGGCAAAGGGGTGAAATATAATGTTCAATTGGGTTGTTTTGTTACTTTTATTGCCAAGCTCTGGAGAACACATTTTTGGGAGTATCGCCGCATTCTTTGCACTGGATGACGTGTTTCGGTGGGGATTGATTTCCTAGGGGGGTCACAACATTCATCTTTCATATTTCCCCCTTAAATCCCCCCAAAACCGCAAATTTTAGGCCTATTTTCGGACTTGCAAAAATTACACCTGAAAATGCTTAACAATGGAGATGCTTATCTACAAACTACCCTTAATCGTCATCGTAGCCTCACCAAAGTGGCATAGTGAATAGGCAATGTGGCCACGGGAATTCCAAATATACGGTTATTTTGGACCCCTTGCCTACAGGTCACGTGACACGGCGCATGCGCAGTGAACTTTTGGCCTTTAACCATGGCAAATGCAAGTTTGGGGCTTTATATCTCCCTAACCGTGCAAGATAGACGCATGGTTACAATGGAACACCAGTAGGAAACCGCATATGCCGAGTCGAATGGTCACGTGACCGATGACGTCACGTGACCCCAAAAGGTCAAACTTGTGATCCCATTACCTTTGAGGCACTATATCTCCGTAACAGTGCAAGATAGACGCATGCATACAATGGACCACCTATAGGAAGTCACCCATCGAGAGTCAAATGGTCACGTGATTGGTTTAGTCACATTATTGCTTTTAACTCACAAATTAACAATTTAATTTGCTAATAAAACAGCAAATATTAAATATAAAAAACTTACCAGTTTACATTACTGTGTAAGTGCGACCAATTCACACATCCAAAACAGCAGAGATCATTTGGCTAGGACACAGAGTGATAGAATGACGAACTGGCTGCCCTTACAAACCATGTGACGTAACCCCATTTAACCTTTTCCACTCCAGCGTTATCTCGTAAGCTAATAAACATAGTCAATGCAAATGTGATGCAAATGTTTTCCAGCTGATCAAATGTACTGCTGGTCCGTAGCTAAAAGAGTCAAATTGGAAACAAAGTTGAATTTATTCTTCCAAAAGTGATTCAACTTTGTTTCCAAAAAAAATCAAGTAACAACAAAACAAATCTATTTAATTAATGTGCACAACGGTAGCTTAAAGTGGAACAAAATCTCTAACAGCTGTTAGTGGCGAAATAGATGTCAACTGTTTCAGTTGCTTGGCATATTTAAGCCAAAATTGGGTTAAATACAGCTCAACAGCCGTGAATGAGCAGTGTTGCAATAATATGAGCAAGTTTTTTTAATTAGAACATAGGGCCTATTCAGCATTTTGCTCCAATTACGGAAACTATAGCTGTTCCATTCAGTGCAATTTAAACAAATTTTACAAATCACTGTGCAGCACAGCCGTTGTTTACATCACATTATCGCTCATACACCTGACACCGATAAACATCCAGTGTGCACAGCATTAGCGGCTACGAAGTCATTTCACAAATACGGCATGTGCCATCCTCACTATTGGTGCTGCATTTAAGGTCGTATGCTTATCAATCAAAAATCAACAATCATCATTAACTGCAAATTGAGTCGATAACATACACCATACTTACTTAAAATCGAAAGCGAAACCACCGTAGAGTACTAAGTACTCCTCACTTTTAGTAAGCAGCTCATAGATTTCGAGTAAGTAAAGTGTTCCAATCAAGGAATCGTTCCAATTCAGGCAACTCTCCCCTATTGGCTTACGGAATAATGCGGGGTCGAAAACGTTAAATGGGGTCACGCCACATGGTTTGTAAGGGCAGCCAGTTCGTCATTCTATCACTCTGTGTTCTAGTCAAATGATTGCTGCTGTTTTGGATGTGTGACTTGGCCGCACTTACACAGTAATGTAAACTGGTAAGTTTTTTATATTTAATTTGCATGAATGACTCGTATGAGTCAGTGAAGAATGTACAGCGTAGGCCAAAAAACTGGCACAACCTCATGAAATAATAACCGATTTTCGTAACTATGTTATTGTCGGAATCAGAAAGAAATTTGTAGCAACACTGTCACTAAAGATATCACCACATCTCATATGTCGCTACACTACTTGTGAAGCGTCAGACCTCGCACTTGACGGCGACGACATTGACCAAAATTGTGTGATCAGACTCGTTGATCGAGTCTGACATGTGGCCCCCATACAGTCCATATTTAAATCAGGTCGATTATACTGTCTAGGGGCCCTTCAACAGATGGTCTGTCAAAGTCGTCAATTCACTACAATCAACCAGCTGAAGCAGGTGATCGTCAGCGAGTGAGGCAAACTACCGCAGCGTTTGGTTGATCGCGCGATTGGTTAGTGGCGTCGCTGGCTTGAGTGCATCGTCCAGCAGCAAAGCGGACACATTGAACATTTGATGAGAAAACTGAGAGATGTGACAGTTGTTTTAGGCAATAACTAAGAAAACAAACAAGTTGTTTGATGTTAATATTCTGACAATATGTTGTTACAGATATCGCCTTGTTTTTAATTGTTGCTTTTAAGACACTGATATCTTACTAAGTAGCATAGATACACACTTGAGGTGTGGTGGGATCTCTAGTAATAGTGTTGCTACAAATTTGTGCCTGATTCTGACAGTGAAAAAATTTTGAAAATTGGTTTATATTTGACGATGTTATTGGCGTATAAAAACATTGTGCCAGTTTTTTGGGCCCATGCATGCACCCTGTACATTTTACTGATGCACAAAATGGAGAAAATTGTCTAATATGTCGAGGCTCAAAACTTGTTGAACGCCTTTCGTAACTAGTTGGTAGCTATAGTTAGCCAACTCGTTATCAACTAGTTGATAACTAGTTGAACCAGCTGTAGTTCTGCTCATGTTTGTTAATAATACGTAACTACGGACAATCTTGCTAGTACCAAACTGTAGAAATGCGATATCTATTACGATAAATAAGCCTACGGTAACAATATTTGCGTTGCGTTCGTTTAGTACCAGTTCGACTCGCTAGTCAGAGCAATATGACACGAGCCGGTCGGTTGGAGATCTACTACAATGGCGAATGGGGAACGGTGTGTGATGGCTATTTTGACAACAATGAAGCCAAAGTCGCCTGCTTTATGCTCGGATTTGGGTAGGTCAGTTTTTTGCTTTTACCGCAGTTTGCTGCTGAAAGTGTACTTATGTAATCGCCTAATGCCGTTAGGGCCTAACTGTCTGACTGACATTGTGTGTCAGTAATAATGCTGGTAATCCACAGAATACTGACTAGTATAAGCCAACGAAATTTTGTCATGTCTGCAAAATTTTCCTGGCTAATTTTAACACTTTTAGCCGACCGTACTTAATTAACGGTCGAGCTGTTGTCATGGTTGTCGTCGTGTGTCCGTCCGTCTGTTCGTCACGGATGTACTGTGGATAAAGGGTGCGAGATAGGGCCTGGGTTGCTATTGATCACTAAAAGGAAGTCGCACATTGGCTTTCAAATGACATGTGAATCATTGACCTCGGATGACCTTGAAGGCGGTTACGCGCGTTTTTCGATGGAAAACTGGCCACGACACGGAAACGGTGAGAGATATGGTCTACCTTACTATTAATCACTAATAGAAATTGAGGCGCAATCGCAATAATTCCCCGCAAAATTTTTCGGAAGGCCATATTTCGGCCCCTAGGGGGTGCTGCGCCCCAAATTTTTACAGGCGCTAGAGAATGACAAGTCTTACTTCCGCATCCCTCATCGGGGACGGGGCCCCCTTTACAATTTTTTAAAGGCTGATGAAAAATTGGCTTAAAATGTAGCATATTAGCCGCGAGAACTTTGGAGCCAGAGGGAGTAGCTTTATTAAACTTTGCCACGTGACGTGCGAGATGGGGGTGATAACGCGGATGCAACTTTTGGGGTCACCGCTCCCTTAAAATTTAGGAGGGCCAAAAAGTCCAAAATTTAGTACTTTTTACGACAACTTTCAAGTTTGACTGCAAATATCTCTAGAACGAATACAGCTATCGACAAGCGGTAAATAGCTTTATCAAGTACAATTAATACTGCGTTGATTAAAAAAAATATGGTGAACTTTGTCCACTAACACCAGAGATTACGCGGCTAATGTTTACCCACCCTAAGTCAATAGTGCGCGTTTTGCGTATGCTAATGCATTTGTGTGCGGGCCACGTGAATTTGCTACCGAGAGAATTTCACCCTTCTAAATTTCGCCCTTAATCGGACTTAGGGCGCCGGGCAGACTCGCGTTGGGCTTTGACCCAAATTTCTAGTTAGTCCGCCCGGAAGCGATAGCTTGCGGAGCATTTTGCAGAGTTTTGCGGGCATTTATTTTCTTTTTTCCTCCCGTAATCTTCGAGCTCCGTTGGCCGATCAGCGCGAAATTTTGCACGATGCTCGGTGCTGCGTTTAATTTTATAATCCCTGTTCAAAATTTTGGGGAGCCTCGCAAAAACATTTTAGGGCCCAAAACATGCAAAATTTGGCCTGATTTCGGTCGACTTCGAAGTTCGGCGGCGAATATCTTTGGAAGGGATGAAGATACTCAAAATCAGTGAGTTGCTCGTTCGACAGAGTTCACCCCTCGAAATTTCCCCCAATCGGACTTAGGGCGCCGGGCGGACTCACGTTGGGCTTTGCCCCAAATTTTTAGTTTATTTTATTGTGCGTATAGGAAATTTAAAATTAATTTTATCCTGGAATACGGGATACTTCGCTTAGTTCCATGGGTTTACTATCAATTTGCGTCCAAAGCGGACGGGTGTCCTACCCTATCTCGCCTTAAGCAGCTGTCGAATTAGAAGATTCTGTCGTTAACTTTTGGAATGTCATATTAATCCTGATTAGTATGACATTCTAGTATGATTAGTATGACTAACGCCTGATTAGTTAATTATAGCAATGTTATAAAATGTAGAAATGTTCTTTGTTGGTAGATAGTAACGATTTTTCGTATATTTAACCTATGATTTTTTGCGGGGATGCGTATTTCCGCTTTCGAATAATTTCGCACGCGCACTGCTCATATCAAAATAAACCGACGTCGAAAACTCCCCATCTGAGGCAAAGATCTTCGATATACGTCTTATGTAAGCCGAGATCTAACCCATTATGTCCCTAATTTCGTTGCCGTGGCAACGAGGATCGCTCGGAAAAAAATTCGCTTGGCAGCATTCGATGGTCCATCCTCGAAAACTCCCTATTGACGCAAAAATCTAGAAGATATCTCTTACACAGACCGAGTTATAGTCAATTTTGTCCCAAATTACGTTGCCGTGGTAACAGGGGTCGCCAGGGGAGAAATTAAAATGACACCGTCGGATAGCCCGGGTCCGAAAATAAGGGGTAGATGCAAACAGCGCGCAGTTATCTTTTAAGGGGGCCGAGTTATGGCCCATTTTGTTCCAAATTTCGTTGTCATGGCAACGGTGGTCAATCAAGGGTAAATATAAATGACACCGTTAAATTGGCCGACCCCGAAAACCATACCTAGAACCATACCTAAAACCAAAAATTACGACTCTACCTTATACATAGCCGGAGTTATGTTGGTTTAAAGCATTGTCTAATTTTTCCCATAGGCGCCATTGTGATTTTTCATATTTTTGGAAAAATAGGTTAAAATGTTGAATTTAAATTTTGTAACCACCAAAAGGCACTTCCTTGCGCGAAACCGCGTCATACAAGCCATCGTGCATGTGTTAAAATCATTACAGTCGTTTTTTTCTGTAGAGGACGGCAAGAAAAAAAGGGAAGTGAAGCCTGGGAATTAACGGTAGGTCTACAAAAAGTCACGCAAGCGTTATATTTCACCTATTCGTGGGGAAGCCCCCCCCCGTGAACGGATTTTTACCACATTTTGCGCATCAGGAGATATGCCGGACGTAATCATCTGTGCAAATTTTGGTTCGAAAAAATTAAGGAGTTTAGTATATACGGGGGGTCAAATTTTGCTGACTGTGTAATAATTAAGTTTGAATAATTATTAAATTGTGATTTGTGCTGTATTATATCTACAACCACGACGTCACCCTTAGACTGTAGCCTATATAAACCGAACAGTTTTCTTACATAAATAATAAGTAGCTTTGTGTTTGAGTTTGCTGCGAATAACAGTTTGTCAATGTCAACATCTTTTGTCTCTCTGTTTGTGTCATTTGACTCATACGCCCGATTAACTGTCACGCGATTAAGGGCTCGTTGCACCAACGTCGTTCAACTTTGAACCCGGGTCAAATCTGAATTTGAGCCAAGTTCATCCGTAAATTGCGTTACATCAAAGCGGTTCAAGCGTTGATCTCCGTTCAATTCTGAACTGCCATCTGACCACCGATCAAATTTTGATCTCGGTTCAACTCGCGGTTATGCATGCGCACTAGGCAACAAATATTTTCCATGATACTATTGCTGCAAAAAGTTGTCCGATTCAAATCTTATCCTGTCCAAGAAAAACTTCTTAGTATCGAATTATAAGACTTCTAATGCAATTATTCTGATGATCTGGATATGTTAGATTTCTACTATATTCGCTTCATGTGTCTCTTTGTGCTCGATAAATTAACAAATAGATGAATAAATTGCATTTTTCGGTGGCCATGTCTCTTGCTACAGTAAACATACGATCGACCCTAACCACAGCAACAAAAACTCATTCGTATCCATTTATAAGACGTTTAATTCAATTATACACTGTGTCTCAAAAAAACTGGGACCCCTGACATTTTCGACTGTAAATTTAAAACCAATTGCCAGATTTTGATTATTTTTAGCAAGAATATTCCAGACACAACTTGCCATCAAATGATTATTCAGTTTCCCACCTCGCTCATCTTTTGTTTCTTCACTACCTGGAGAAAACACAACCAGCAAAATATCACTTTTTATCCGACGCGATATGATTACTTAATTAACATAACACGTAAAAACACATTTTGTTCACATTTCTGACACTTTGGCTGACATTTCATCCAGTTGTCCATTTTTTAACTGCCTGCAGTAAAATTGCTTGAAGTGCTGGCTCACTATGTGAACACAAGCAAGGAGACGCTTTCTCCATTCATTGACAGCAGTATCGATAATGTTCTGCCCCAGATCAATCCAGGCTGTATCAGTCACTTCTTGATATCACAGACATTCCTAAACTTTATCTGGTAGACATACTGTTGCACGACAGTCAAACTTTGTAATAGACCGGCTGTTGGGGTCCGCAGATTAGAATAGATGGAATTTATCAACGTTTTTTCAGTCATTTTAACACGTATTATGCTGGTCTGATTTCTTCAGATAATGCAAAAGCAGACGTTGGGTGAGGTAGAAACTAAAACACTTATTTAATAGCCAGTGGTGTCAGACATTGTTCTGCCAAAAATTATTAAAATCTGCTAATCTTTCTTCAAGTTACGATCGATAATGTCAGGGATGTTTTTTTCTGGTTTTCTGTTTATTTCAACACATATTTCGCTTGATCTGATTTCCCTAGGTAGTGCAGAAGCATACATTGGGTGAGGTGGGAAACTAAATGGTCATTTGATGGCAAGTTGTGTCAAGAATACTCGTACCAAAAACTATCAAAATCCAATAATAGCTTTTAAAGTTACAGTCGAAAATGTCGGGGGTCCCAGTTTTTTTTGAGACACCGTGTACTTGTGATCTAGATTATGCTACATTTGTGCTATATCTGTTTTCTGTGGTCTTTTTGCTGGATAAATTAATTAGTGGATAAATAAACAGCATTCTAGAGTGTCGATGCGCCGTTGCGATGCCGTATACGGTAAACATATTATCTTGACAACGGACATAGAATAATTAACGAATATCTATTGGAACACAAAATGTGTATCTTCGGAACTTTATCATGCAACAGTGTTGATGCGAAAATTGCGTGATAACTTCAAGAAAGCTTAAAATTGGAACAAATTACGACTAATCTGTACCGGTCTGCTTCGTAGGCATTGCGTGTGACTGTGACGTCACTGTAGTTGGCCCGTAGGCCGAGCGTGGTTGACCAGAGTTGTCCACGGTATAACCACGGCAGTTCAACTGAACGGGATCAGCTGATCCGAGTTCAACTTGGTGCAACGTAATTCAGCGTGAACTTGGTTCAACATTTGATCTAGGTTCAGCTGAACCGAGATCATGAACGACGTTGGTGCAACGCGCCCTAAGTGTCGTGCGATGAAGTGTCGCCGTACGCACGCAGGCGGTCTTCAGTTCAACTTTTAAACTTAAAAGTTGAGAGGGTGACTACCGCGGTATTACCGCAGACAAAAGCTGCATTACCACGGAAACCCCTTAACAGGTAACCCCTCCATCGCCGCAGTATTACCGCAAGATTCACAGGAAAAATCCGCGGTACTGCCGCGCTCACCGCGGTGTTACTGGCTGTTCCCATTATTGTGCAGCTCTCTAATTGCGAAATGAAGACTGCTTTCTTGACTTTTCTTTGTGTTTAAACTTTTAAGCAATTTTTGATAAAGCAAAATCTGATGAGCTTATACGCTTATCGCTCACAAGACGACTGATAATGCGAGGCATAATAATTTTAATTTATTTGGATAACGATTTCATTTAGAATCCTTTGCAAAGTAATGATTTAATTTGTAATTTTAAATCAGTCTTTAAAACATGATTTTAATTTTAATTTGAAATTATTTTAAAAATGATTTTACCCAACACTAAAGCATAGCAGCAGAATATGTTTCACCAACAGTACTGTACTGTTGTGCTATTTTTTGTAAAACATGTTTGCAGAAGATCGGGTCTGTTTCTTGACAATTATTTCGGCTCTGGATCAGGAACGATATGGCTGGACAACTTGCAATGCAATGGTCAAGAGACGTCTTTAGAATTTTGCCCGAATCGTGGTTGGGGTGTTCTCGGCTACTACTGCTATCACTCCAATGACGCGTCAATCATCTGTGGAAACGGTAACTAAGTTACTATGACATGATTAAAAACTTATATGATAATCTACGTCGTGTCACAAAGAACAGTCAAAATTGTTTTTGCCATAACTTTGTCAAATGTCCACCGACGTCGATAATTTTTGGCATAAAAATGGCCAAGACAATGGAATTATGTCAGGTGCACTCGTTTTCCACTTTACCTAATTTGTGTTAACGCACTACCGTGTGAAACCCATATGCTCCAATGTGTTGCATTACGCTGAGTTATTATCTCTAGTAAAAGTTGTAACGATTTAATTAAACACAAGATAAACTAAAATGTAAATTGTTTAATAGAATAGTAAATTTGTACAACCACTTGCTTGCAAATTATTAGACTTTATGCCCAAAGTGTGCACTGGCCTGCATACATGGACAATGGCTTAGAGACAATGCCACTGGCTGATCGCAAAATCACCAATCAACTGATCAAACGGCATTCACTCATCGATTAGATGTGTTTTATGTTTATCAGTCAGTTATTTTGTTGCCTGCTATTTTTGCCCTAAAATATTTATTACCACAAAATTATTAAATTACGTGGCGTTTTTGTTTAACTGATGATGCAAAGATGAGCAGTCGGATAAAAATAATCACCATGTAATGCAGGAATTTGATGCATCTGTAGTGCATTGACATAAATTAGATGAGGTGGAAAATGAGTAAATCTTGCATAATTATATTGTCTTGGCCATCTTTTTGCCAAAAATTATCAACATTAATGAAACTTTTACCAAGTTATGACAAACACAATTTTGACTGTTTTTAGACACGGTGTATGTTGCGTCCAGGAGATTGCAGTTTAAAATATAAATTGTAAACGTTTATTGACATTTTGGTTTTAACGTTTTAAAATGCATTTTACTTTACCCTCCCCCAAAAAAATGATCGCATAGGCCGAGCAGAAATGGATTTTGGGGAAGAGTATATACGTGTGTACACTGTGTTTCAAAAAAGTTCATTCTTTTTATTTTTAGTCCGCCCGAAAACGATAGTTTTCGGAAGGACTTATGTTTTACTGCAGATGTTTTTTTTTCTCTGAGCGCGAGATCTCCGAGATGCGTGGGCCGACCGGCGTGAAATTTTGCACGATGGTCAGTACTAGGCCGAATTTTATAATGC
>Ga0209367_1013678_pt1 | contig 10411 bp, 5 predicted proteins | sample WorMetLIZISLAND2_FD_187412 | JGI IMG/M metagenome (GOLD analysis project Ga0209367, IMG submission 187412) | Marine gutless worms symbiont microbial communities from Max Planck institute for Marine Microbiology, Germany - Olavius geniculatus... ...
TGGTTGCAGATAGACACAGCCATGCTGCTTATCATACAAGCACTGATGAGGAGCTTCTTACGAATGTCAACATCGATAACCTTTAATGACCTTGAACCCTAAAAATATTGATGTAACATGATGTTTGGGCGATTTTTGGCTGCAGAAGAGTGAATTACGACGAAATGGATGGAGATAGACTAAGATTACCTGCGAACAGGAACTGCTATAGGCTTTCGCGCATTTCGTGAGCTTTGCTCAAATTTCTTGTAAAAATGACCGACTTAATGCATTTTAGTATTTATATGACTTTTCAGTCATATGAGTTTCTGTTTGCTCCCGACAACAAAAATACACCAATATTTGCAATTTTGTAAATTTTAATGTTTCAAAAACTTGCCCATGATGAAATATTTTATTGCTGGTGAAACAAGAAACTAAAACTGGATTAAGTTTGGGGTAAGTTTTTACCGGGGCTTTTTAAGGTAGATGTCTCAACCCTGCCCATTATGCTATATACACAAACACAATTGCGTAAATTAACGACAATTGCACGACTGAATATTTGTAACCATTTCACAATTAAGGTAACTAACAAACTTTTAATCGTCAGATCTTTGAGTAATGTTAATTATTTGCAAATGTTAGCTGAACAACTGACAAAGCTGCAGCAACAAACAAAAAATTTGAGCAAATGCTCATGAGACGCGCGAAAGCCTATAGCAGTTCCAGTTCAGTAGTTTAGCTGAAAATTTGGGTGTTCACGCTAAGTTAATATACAAATACCAAATTCTCTATCTGGATTGCATAACGATAGTTCCATGGTGCCACCTTGTGAATGATATAGATTTGTGTCGCAGCCCAAAATTGCCAAAAAAATCCACAAAACCCCCTATTTTGGCATTCAAGGTCATTAACCCCTAATGTGGGGTATGGGTTAGCAAGACCTGGACATTTTATAGCGCGTGTAAAAATTTCAGGGCGCAGCACCCCCTAGGGGCCGAAATATTGTATTCCGAACAAGTCGATTTTTGGGGTACAATTGCACCTCTAAATCTCCATAATAAGTGGACCAAAGTTCACCAAACCTTTTTCGTTGAACGCGGGAGGGAACGTTGTCTTGCACCAGGTTTTCAGATTTTGGATTGCTCTATCCTTTCCGGAGATATTCGTGCTCAAAGTAGGAAGGTGTCTGAAATTGGGCCAAATTTAGCGTGTTTTTTACGCCCAAAATTTTTTTTCGGGGGAGGGGGAGGGCAGACTTCCAAATTTTTAGACCGGCATTTATAAATTGAACATGCTTCCAAACATGCGTACAAATTTCGCGGAGATCAGCCCATGGACCTCGGAGATCTCGCGCTGAAAAAAATAATAACAAACAGCAGTAAAACATAAGGCCTTCCTGGAACTACCGTTCCGGGTGGCCTAACAAAGCAAAAAGATAAGGCTGACGTATGGGTGACCTAAAAAACAAAGTGAAATAAAACAAATGCATACTGTGGTCTTGTTGCTGCCTGCGTACATTCGGTGCTAGCTTGAGTCGCTGGACGTGCGTAGACAGAACGTCACTCCACCTTGTCAGCGAATCCAGGATTTCCCACGGCCGATTCAAAGATGCCACCAGCAGCACGCAGCTATGTACAAAGTTTTGTTCGGTCAGAGCAAACTTGAGCAATCCACGGCAGTACAGGTCACCGTCCACAAGCCAGACACTTAGCCGAGACTGGTCTGAAACAACAGTGATCAACACTTGTCCACGATGACAATCAGAAACGATCTCTTCTTAAGCCCAAATTCCACTATGCCGACTTTCACCGAAATTTGTTGAAAGTCGCATCCACACTAACCATGAACCTAAGATGTAAGGGTAAAGTTTCTTTGTGTCACTCTAATAGAATTCAGTCCACAACAAAAAAAAGCAAAGTCTGCTGGCAAACCTTGTTGGCAAATATTTCTACACCTGTTTTTTGAGTTAAAAGCCAGTAATGGTCAAGTGGGCTGATAGATAACGTGCATTCATGTTACTCAGCCTATAACAATGAAGAAATTACACACATTCAATGCAAAGAATCAACAAATGTACCATCTCCATATTCGTCTTTGACAGTTATATACATGTACTCCAGTGCAGAGCCTGTCTTCTGCTCCTCGACCCCTCGCAGCTTGGAAACAAGGGTCGTTTTACCCGATTCATTATCACCTGAAAATCAGTAAAAAGCAGCCAACATTGACAGAGCAAATACATCAGGAAAAGATAATACAACTGCATACCACATCACTTCTTCACGTAATATTAATTAGCATTAATTAAGGCACTAAAGTTTAGTTCCAATTAATCAGCATGAATCAGTCTAAATTTTCCACAAAAATAAACTTACAAACTATGACATTAAACTGTACTGTTTAGAATTCAAAACTTCACAAAATTAACACTGTTAAATAGACGTTTATTAGCTTGCATAACCCAACATACCTGGTAGTTCATTTCAGCAACTAAGCATCAGCACTAACATAGGGACTCCATTCATTCAGCATTCTAAAAAAATATGTAACAAAATTATTATTTCTGTTCTGTATACAACAATGCACCAAATGTTCACGAACCTAAAATTACAACAGTCTTTGACGTGGTGAGCTCAGTTTGTGATCCTGACTGCACATCGGCAAGAATGCTTCCCCTGATAGCAAAATGCAACACAAACACAGACCAAGTAAGTAATAAATTAGCCGTAATCAAACAACATACTAGTACTATTCTCATTGGCGGCATATTGGGTTAAAGAAATAGGTGAGGCAAAAAGTGGCAATTTACCAACAAATGCTGCAAATTTATGACAGAATCTCAACAGAAAGTTACTAATTTCTAACACCAGAAGTTATGAGTACAAAATTTCAATTTTGCCTCTGAATTTCCCAAATGGAATTTTTAGTCAACAACCATGTTTAGATCTTCAGACTTAGGTGTAGAATTAGGGTTAGTTTTAAGGTTAGGGTTAGGAACAGAATTACGGTTAGGTTTAGGGTTTGTAGTCGCATTCGAATGCAATTAAAATAACTAAAATGCAGTACAATCAATGTCACAATCATTCTAAAAGAATTAGGGTTAGTTTTAGGGTTAGAATTAGGAATAGTGTTCTGGGGCTAGGGTTATGGTTAGGTTGAGGGTTTGTAGTCGCATTTAATTGCATTTAAAATAACTAAAATCCAGTACAATCGGTGTCATAATCGTTCTCGGTTGACAGATGCTTGAAAAAACAGCTGTGACATAGAGATCGCATTGCGTGCACATGTATGATTTGTTGCGAAATAGTTAGAAAAGCATGAAATCATCGTAAATATTTCTTCATTTTCGGCCTTTATAGACATCTTTGGCAGTTCATTAACGTAAGTGAAATCGAAAATTTGCGAGCAAGTAATCATGTGATTTCGCCAAAAATTGTCCAACCATTGTCCGACAGCCCAAAATTTAGGTGGAGGGGCAGAACCTTCCCCCTGGCCACGACGCCACTGATTCTTATAGTCCAAGACTACCATCACTAACAAAAAATCTACGCAATGTCTCATGTCCCCTATTCCGTAGATCCTCTATGAAAATCTAGTACACTAAAATAATCATACCCTGGTAAAAAAACTAATTACTGCTGAAAAAAATGAACGCTGGCAACTGCAGGACTTCGGATTAGCGGAGGCAAGACAACATAAAGGGCGGTGATGCCCCGAGGCTGGGAAGGTAACCGTAGGTCTGGCGTCGCACTGGCCATGCGTCACGGACTCAAGTGGTTTATCCACCTATGGGCTCAACGGCCGCGAGTGGGAGATGAGCACCCCGCCTACACCCCAGCTGGGGCATGGCTCCCTTTACCTTTACCTTTAAGACAACATGAAGGACTGTGAGACACTGTGCATGCCTGCGTGGTTTAGCAACACTTGGCCCTAACCGGTATGCCTGAAAACTGCAGGACACTGCAGGACTCCATAGAAAGACCGCATGACACATAAATAATAACTGTAAAACAATTTTTAAATGTGAAAACAAAACTTAACCTTTCAGTAGTTCAGTAAATTTAAATAAACACCGCTAAACAATGCAAAAATAACAAAATCAGCACGCCACCAGATGCCTAGAAACAGGGACAAAAAGGCCACACGCCGACGCTGAGACGCAGGCCACCTGCACGCCAAGGGTGCGTACGCCGTACGTCAGACATGCGCCAAGACGCTTAAATTTACAATGTACATCACTCATGTTGTCAGTGTTTGCACATTCGTTCACGCTACTCCCGTTCTCAAATTCTGTACTGGCTAAGCTAACAATCAATACATTTACCGGTATGTGTCCTGCGGTTTTCTTGCACTTCCAGAAATATTAGTATCGCCACATAACCGCTATAATGTGGCTATATAATGGTCTAAAATTAAAGAAAATCTATAGTTTTACTGTTTTCAGCACTTTTTGATGGTTATTCAAAGTGTCCTGCGGTGTCCTGCGGTTTTCAGTCATACCCGCCCTAACTCTCCATACTGTATGTCAATCAAAAAGATCTCAAACTAGATACGTAAATTTTTATAGCAACTGTCTCACCATATATTTTCCGCCCGTTCGTCAGACGCAGCTTCTTTTTCATCATTTTTATCAACAGACGGCATCTTGGATGTTGTTGATCATAAACACATCCGGTATGACATCATTGCAGTTCCATGGCAAGTGGGTTAAATAAGTAAATAGGCACACTTCGCATACATCGATACGTTCGTTTTGTCATTAGAAATCATATTTTGCATGGCATACTATGAGTCTGAGCCTGTGATATAAAAATGTAAAACCAGATTAATCTCTACATCAGAAACATTCATTCTGCTACAGCTTTCTGCAAAGCTCTTATAACAGCTACAGCCTACTGTGTATATGTTTCCGCAACTTATGGACTAGTGATTTCAATCCCAGGATTAAATTCTCGATCCCGGGATCCGGGATTGAGAAATTTGTAGTCCTGGGATCCCGTTTCGGGATTAGGCTTACAAAATGGTCGCTGTTTTGGTATCCATAGTAGACTTACTTCATGCATGACGATGTAGTAGGCCGACCGTACGGAAGGTACTGCTACTGTATGGAGTGACTGACCGTAAAAACACTAATTACAGTCCACAGAAAAAGTAGGGCTCTAACGCGCATCAAATATTTTATTTATTAGAAAGCTAGAATTGTTATTTGTGTCATTAAACACTCAAAAAATACAATTTTAACGAATTTTTGTAATCCCGAAATCCCGGGATTGGGACGCCTACGGGATTCTTGACTTTGCTCTTAAAACAGTCTGTCAGCGAAAGTTGACCTCACCAATTGTAATGCACTGTGAGCCTTAATTTATTGACATGGACAGGACATGCACTCTAATAGCCTATTACGCGCGAAAGCAGCCACTGCTTTCAGAGCGTCTTAGCCATCGCAATTCTGTCTGTCCGTCCGTCTGTCTGTCACACGGGTGGATCAGTAAAAAACGGTGCAAGGTATAGATTACAAAATCTTCATCGTCGGCTGCCCGGAAGATTCTAGTTTCAGGAACCGTAAAGCTTTTCCATAAATTCGAAGGGGGTCACCCCGAACGAGGGCGCTAAATGAGAGGGGGCAAAATTTGCGATTTTTGGCCAATAAGTCACTCTATCTCAGTAACGATGTGAGATAGGGGCTAGGTTACTATTAATCACTAATAGGACGTCGTACACTGGCTCTCAATTGGCGCCGAATTCAATGACCTTGAATGCCAAAATAGGGGGTTTTATGAATTTTTTGGCGATTTCGGGCTGTGACACAAGTCTATATCATTCACAAGGTGGCATCACGGAACTATTGTTATGCGATACAGATAGAGAATTTGGTATTTGTATATTAACTTAACGTGAACATCCCAATTTTCAGCTAAACTACTGAACCAGAACTGCTATAGGCTTTTGCACGTCTCATGAGTATTAGCTCAAATTTCTCGTTATTCAACAGCACATTGACAGTTAGGCGATGTGACGGCGAGTGATATCAACTTTTATGATTTTTGGTGTTTTCGAAGTGTCAGTCATTGCGTGTCGCCATTAACAACATATAAACCGATGTTTTGTATATTTATAGTAACACAAGACATCCAAGATGCCATTCAGTATAAAAATGGCTCACATTTCTCTGCAATTGCATTTTTTATTTGGGGGGGTGTTATGGCTCTCAACAGACAGGGGCGACGGCAGGTGTGGGGATCCAGGGGTCCAGACCTCCCAGCCTCCAACAGAACGACCCATAGGATTCGTGCAAATCCGATCTATCTGGATGGAAAAGTGGGGGTGGGGGTAGCCGCGGTAAATCGACAACCAGTCGACCTGGACCCCTCCAGCTCTGAAAACCTGGTGCTGCCCTTGTCAACAGAGCACAAAAAATATAACTTATAGAATGCCGTATCATCCGTGTCATCTTAGTTCAAATAAATTCCAGCTTTAATCTAAAAACAACCCATTATTTCAAAAATGCACAAAACCGTAAGCCCATCTCTAATTTTTTTACAGATTCAATACAATAAATGAACAATTTTAAAACTAGCCAAATGTACTGTGCCAACAAATTTTGGGAATAGTCATTTGCTATGGACATTCTATCTATCCCTGCATCCACCTAACCTCGTTGCCGAGAGTGCTGCACTTTGTGGAGCACAAGTAATTAGTACATTTGAGCGTTATCAAACATTAGGCCTGCATTTCTTTCACGTAATGTGCATCATAATAAATTATGCACACTACAAAACAACTTCATCTGCCCTAACAGATGACGAATCTTTGAGCTGGCAACTGAAAATTCACCGGGACGGTCTGCAACCTCATCAAAGATTGCATTTTTACACGTTGATTACTTCACGTTGCAGAATTCAATAAGCATGAAATAGCATCAGTGGCATAGAGAATGAGGAGCCCAGGGGGCTCTCAATCCTCCAGACAAGACATAAGCATACGCTTAAACTGCGCTGAGTCTGCCAATTTGGTGAGTCAATTTTCAAAAAAAAATAATCAAGACTGTTGCCATCAGATCTCATATTTTAAAGCTATAATGCATCAAATTCGATTTTGGCTGGAATTCCACTCCAAACTGAGCTGAGAAAAGTCACAACGCTCCCCAGATTCCCTAGCTGGATTGTAAAGGAAAGGGAGATGAGGGGGAAAAGAGAAAAAAAGGAAAGAAAGGGAAGAAAAGAAAAAGGAAAGGGAAAGAGTAAGTAAGAAAAAAAGAGGAGGGGACAAAAGGAGGAAGAAAAAAAGGGAACAGAGGAGGCCCCGATTCACATTTCCGGCCATGCCACTGAAAAGCACCCCAATCGGTTCAATCACGACAGTTTCCGGCGTTTTTTGCGAGGTTTCGTCCTTTCTGCAGACTCTTCTGTTGGCTCTGATACTGGCACACTATGGCTCAGCAGTTTCCACTGATCAGAAGCAGGTAAACTGGATACACTGCAGCAGCTCACTACACCATTGGCCGACTTCCGCGCAACTGCAACAAAATAGTAAAATATTCATGAAATTCATCAAATTACAAGCTTTATTAATTAGGTGCCTTGAAGTGTAATGGTATGGTGTTAGACTCATGATCAAAACACAGTGAATTCAACTCATGGTTGGGTTGTTATCCAGTGGTTACTAGCTGGACGGGTGACTGTCTCTGTATATAACCAATATCAAAGTCAACACAACCTTACATCACCCCAAGGTAGGTAAACCCCATCTGGCTGGGGTTAGGCTAAGGCACGTTCACTGGTATCAGGTGGCAATTAACACTGTTTGATCTCATACGGCAGGTGACACTGTGTAGCTCTGTGACGGATTTCCCACTGTTAAAGCTCAACATTTCATCAACCACTGCAGCCTTCCTCAGAACAATGTTCATTTCGCACCAGATGTCACCATTATAGCAAAGCAAACAAACTATCACAGAAATGAGAAAGCTAATAAAAACCAGTCCCATCTCGGTTCGTCAACTTCCATATCTCTGATAATTTGTTCATTGTGACAGCATTCAGCGGCAAACGAAAATCGTTAAGAAGAAGGCAACGTTTTTGAACTTCTTTTTCGAATATCCACAATATATTGACTGTCGGCGCCATTGCGCTATGGCAGTCCTTATTACCAAGCAGAGCGTAGGCCTATGTCTGTGGTTCCGTCCACTAGCTAGTGCGCTGCTGCTGCTGCTGCTGACTGCTACTCAGCGACGTCCTTCCAACCATTGAAACATTTGCCAATATTTACCGGTGTCTCAATTAGCAGCGTTTTTCGTCACCAAATCGCTGTTAGATCAACCTCGTGGGCCAAAGATAATATCGTCAGCTGCTCACACGGCCGAGGCCTAAGCATCACGGCTTGTGCGATAGCAACAAGCTGTCGTATAAGCGATGTGCCAAGTAAATGGGAAAGCCAAAAATTCGACCCCACTGCTCACACATTTTGCAACCGATCTTTTTGAAACTCAAAACCAAGAACGATATCCGAGATACAACCCCGCACACAAAATTTGGCTGATGAGGAACGATGGGAAAGGGGTCTGCAAAAATGGCAAATTTTGGCTTACTTTTAGTTCTTTCTTTTTTTGTACTCTTCGCGTCGTGTCCAGATCACATCGTAGGACTGGTCACGACCAATGAGGGCTCATAGTGCGTGTTTCTGCACAGGGAAGTGCCTTTTGAGGGTCTCGATGATAAAAGGTAAAGTTTAGGGGTCAAAACTCCCCAAAAAACATGATTTTGGGGGCCTGAATAGGCATTTTAAGCCAAATTTGCAAAATTTTCAATTTTCAAGCGGTGACGTCATGCTGACGCATGTCGTCTGCTTTGTTCAGTCACGGCATTAGGTAGTAAGTAACAGTTATAAGCGGCTTGCCTACTGTAAAAGAATATCTGAGGCGCAATATCTTTCTAACTGATCACCAGTAAAAAACAGTATTTTAGTATAAAACCACAAGTATAAATGCACAAAATATCAGTTTATACACTTGTTAACAGCAATATTAAAGAACTCGCACATCGAAAACAGCAAAAATCACAAAACATGCTGTTTTCAGCAGCACATTGACACACAGTCAGCGTGATGCGGGCAATATCACCTTTTGTGATTTTTGCTGTTTTCGATGTGCGAGTTCTTTAATATTGCCATTAACAAGTGTATAAACTGATGTTTTATGATTTATTAACTGAAAAAAACAACTGTAGCACCACTAGTTTTAACTGAAGAGTATTAGGTGCTGAGCTGTCATACCTCCATGCAAGATGACGGCCCGACAGTTGCCGCTAACTGCTTGTCTGGCCTGTTCCGGAGACAAACCAAACATAACCCCTCTGTCAGAACTCAGTTAAGAACTTATCATCAATCAAACACGTTCATTAAGCCAAAGGCATAAGACAGATCAAGCACAGCCATAGTTGCCAAAAAAATGTGTTTTCTTAAAAAAGGCCCAACCAATGCGATGGGTTTAATTGGGGTCTTTTCAGGTTAAACTGGTTTTTATACAAAGACCCAACTTAATGGGTTTTAAAATTTCCTACGGGTTTTCAGTTAGTTGATTGGTACAAATTTTTGTTTGCTCTACGCAGCATAGAATATGCCAGCATTTGCAAACTGTTACGTCTAAAAGTTTTTAGAAACTTGGCCATAATAAAATATTTTATAATTAGTGGGAAAAAACTAAAATTGGATTGAGTTTGGGGTGTGTTTTTTGGATGGTTTACAACCACAGGGTTTTTTGTGTATCTGACACGGTGTCTCAAACCCAAGCACAGCATCAGTTATACAAATACACCCTGATGTTGTCAGATTCCCACACCATCCCATGCACCTAGATTTGGCGAGTTTCTCCATCAGCATTGTTCACTACACAAATTTACTGACTTGCTTAAAGCCACATGGAGTCCAGCAACCACCCCGACTCCCCATCATACAAAAAGGGTGCTAAAAACCACTCCAATTTTGCTGTTTTGACAATGCCAAGCATAGCGATCGATGGCAATCGTTGAGAATAAAACAGGCGGTAAGTTTACCTGGAAAATGGCATATCATTATTTCATCACTTCTATAATTTGAAACCCATACATTATATATGTGTGCTATACAACATCAGTCATAAAGGATACAAATGTGAGACGTCATATGGACCTCTCAGTTCAATTGCCTAAGACAGAAACATGCACAATTTAAAGCTGAACAAACACATCTAAACACGTATCGCAGACACAAATAATACCATATAAAATGTAGCCAAATCACACGTGCATAAGTAACAACAAAATATATATATAATTTGATAAACTGTTGAAAAAAGTAGACAAAAAGAAACTATTTAAGTGAACCAGTAGTAAATTACAACGAACGATAACATAACAGCGGTGAAATAAGCGGAAAATAAAAACATTTTAAGGGG
>Ga0209367_1013681_pt1 | contig 10410 bp, 2 predicted proteins | sample WorMetLIZISLAND2_FD_187412 | JGI IMG/M metagenome (GOLD analysis project Ga0209367, IMG submission 187412) | Marine gutless worms symbiont microbial communities from Max Planck institute for Marine Microbiology, Germany - Olavius geniculatus... ...
AGAGGGGTTTTCGGGGATGGGCCATTGAATGCTGCCAATCGCATTTTTCCCCGACTGACCCTCGTTGCCATGGCAACAAAATTTGAGACAAAATTGGCTATTACTCAGCTTGTGTAAGAGATACAAGCGAGATTTTTGCATCTGTAGAGGAGTTTTTGGAAATGGAACATCAAATGCTGCTAATCGAATTTTATCCCGACCAACCTTTGTTGCCATGGCAACAAAATTTATGACAAAATGGGCTATACCTCGGCTTGTACAACAAATATCACCAAGATCCTTGCATCTGACAGAGGTGCGGGTTGAGGGTTTGGCAATTAGATGACATCAGTCGAAGTCTACTGGCATCCAACCATGATTTTTTAGATATAACGAGCAGCAGCGTAGTAGGAGCAGCAGCAGCAGTAGACACATTCAACGTTCGGTACCCGACCAGAGGTATGCTGCCCTGCCTTTAAAAGGTAAAAATACGGGTTTTGCTATAGCGCTTCTTAGCCTTCATGCATCAGGCTCATTCCCCGACTTATGGCAATAAAACAGCAAATATATATGTAAAAAAAACTTACCAGTTTAAAACTGTGCGTAAGGATGATGTGATGATATCAGTCCTCTAAAGCAGCAAAAATTATTTGGGTAACCTTAGATAGGGCTATGCATATGGCATCCTTACAAGCTGACTTTAGTTGGTAATCACTGACATAGTGTAAAGCCTTCTTCATTTGATGTTATTTGTCGTATTAGGCCTACTTGCCCAATGGTTACAGATTTGGCCGAACTGCCCAAAATGTGCACCGTAGAACAACAGATAGGCCTAAGCGTATAATATAAGCTTAACTAATGTAAAAGTCTGTGTAATGACGATATGGTGATCTCATATAGCTGCTTTCACTTTGGACCAAAATACTACAGGCCTGCTGCATCAGATAGTCATTGCCATAATAGGCTACTCAGGTTAAAATTGAGTGCACTAACAGCGAATGTAGGGCCAAGACGACAGCCGGATCATTTTTGCATGCAGTACTGTTATAAATGGCAAGCACACGGATAAGTTCACGTTCTTATTAAACATCAACAATGTCCTATCACTTTATTACTCAACCATCCATCTGTGCATTCTATACATGTTCATAACTCAAGCAGCAAGGCATAAAAATCCAAGATTGCTGTAAATGTTTTTCATGGCACAGTAGCTGCTAGTATCTACACCATCTTTCAGCTTTAGAATGTCTAATGTCAAGGTTAGGGCTGTGCTATGTAGCTGGACAGTTTGTAAGCATATGAGTGCCCAGTTGACTGAATATTTTGTTAGCACAGGATCATATATTCGCTTCCTTGTTACCATTAGCTAAGCCATAACAGAAACATTTTTGGCTGCTACGCTAATCAGAAAACATTGGGCAAATAAAAAAAGGTTAAATGTCGCATATAGCTCCTAATGAGCGAACCCATCTCAGAGCTACGGAGTGTCACTTGTCATATGGGATCACACAGTGTTACCTGCCACCCGACAGAGGTGAACACGCCCCGCCATAACCCCAGCCAGATAGGCCGGTACTCGATTTACCTACCCCGGAGGGATGGAAGGCTGAGTTGACCTAGGCGGTTGGTTACATCCCAAGATGGTTTACCTGCCTACAGGCAGTCACCCATCGCAGTATTAACCGGGCCCGGCGTACAGTAACTTCGCTGATCGGATCAGATGCGTTACCACTACACCACGCCTACCGCCCAAAAATAGGCCTAATACAACAAATAACATCAAATGAAGAAAGCTTTAGACTATGTTAGTAACAACTAAAGTCAGCTTGTAAGGACGCCATATGCATAGCCCCATTTAAGGTTACCCAAATGATTTTTGCTGTTTTAAAGGACTGATATCATCACATCATCCTTACACACAGTTATGAACTGGTAAGTTTTTTTTACATATATGCCAGTAATAATAATAACAACATGCCACTACCCAACACTCATGGTAACAGGATCATATTTTCCACAACTTGTTAGTTCCATTCCTTGTATCAGAAAAAAACTACGCAAGTTTAAGAAATGTCTAATTATCCACAACGAAGCAAAAGAAAAATAACTTACCAGGACCCCAAAAATGCTGAAATAAAATAAAAACACAACAACAGCATTATACAGATTTCACATAACACTCTGCTTTTAAAAACATTATCTAATATTTTCTAACATGATTTTTATTTTATAATGTGAAAGGTCAAAGTACATCAGTGTTTTAATTTTGTTGTGTACTTAATCATATAAGTTTAATTATGCTATGTTTATAATACAAACTCAATAAATTAACAAGGTATGCATATGTAAAAACATGAACAATACTAGCAATAATGCAAGAACAAAACACAGCAGCAAACTTGCTACTTTAGAACACTTCCAGACAGACACAATGCAAAGTGCCATAGAGCAATTGTATATCATTAAAAATAGAAATCTAATTACAATGGGACACTGTTGAAATATCATACAGCTCAAAATTACAAATCGATCTTTCTAGGCTTGCGATAATATACACAAATTAAATTGGTTAATTGCAAATCGTCCATGATGTTGCAAACAAAATCTGGTAGCAGATCAGACTTACTGTGCTAAGAGTTGAACGTATCAGAAGTCACCAGGATACAACATTGACAAAGATGCACACAAACACACACGTGAATTATAAGCTAGACAAAACTTTAGAATTTATATAGGGTTGTTAAGGTTAACCGGTTGACCGGTTTTTGCCCTGAACGTGCTTACTTTAACTCGCCTCGCCCCGTCCGGACGCAGGTGTTACTGCCCAGATAAAAGCTGAGATCACCAGTGGCACTGTACTCATTTGAATGAGTGGAGGAGACGGCGGGTGAGCTATTAATTAATGCCAGATAATGAAGCAGTGGTGCTGGTGATGCAACATATGAGACGGCATGACCCATTACATAATAGGTATTTATTGCAATGGCCGTGAGCCTATAATAGGCCTACACATCTGTAGACAGTGGCGACGCTGCGGCGGGTTATAACGAAGTTAATGTGGTGCTGCTATCAATAACTGACATAGTGTTATGCAGCATGAAGGCATAAAGGGTGAATAGAGCCTACTAATCCAGGGGTTGACATCGTTTAGTGTGACCAACCAACGACCTGCCTGCCTAACTCTGTCTGTGCAGTGTGCACAATAAATGTCCATGGCACTGGCTGTAGCTTACTGGTTCTGGGCAGTGTGTAAGTTTGCCTCCTGTCACGCTTTCCTCCAGCCCACTGATGCTTGCACAGCCGGTGAGCAGTGAGCTGAGCGGTGAAGTGCCCAGCAGGCACGTTATCACTGGACTATGGTTAATCAGTTAACTGGGCTCTTTTGCTGCGGTTAACCAGTCAAAATAAGTGGGCGGTCTTAACAACCCTAGATTTATTCATAATAACTCTGAAGTTGGAACATACATAATGTGGGAACTGTCAAAGTGTGATTAATAGTGTGTATTATATGCATTACTTTGTAACTTATCTTACAAAAAAGTAGTGGTATGCTTTCCAGGCAGACAAGGAAGTGCCAGTATGCCATATGCACCATCCTAGTTCAAGCTCATAACGCTGTGATTATTTCACGCAGTGCAACTAGATCCTACGAACAGAAAAATCTGAGAAACATAGCTGGATTACGTGCGTGTGTAGTTGTGTACGGTGCATTCATAGCTGCAATTGGCCCAGTTTTTACCAAAGTAGGTTTAAATTAAAATACTCAAAGTTAAGCCAGTCCCCTGAAGTATATTAGTTATGAGGCAAACAATCCAGGCTGTGAACGAGCCACTGTGCGAATCGTCCTGAGCGAACTGGCAAAAGGTCGAAAAAGCCATAAATCTTTGGGCGACCACCTCTTGACTCACCTAGCGAGATAACGACCCCACGACAATCCAGCCATGACAACTGGTCAGACTGGTCCCGAGCACTCCAAACGACGTAACAGGTTTATTCTGGGGCCACTAAAAGCACGACAAATCTTACGACATTAGGATTTAAACATAAATAAAGTCTAACCAGACAAGTAATAGTAAACATTAGTGATGGGCGATACTCACAATTTTTATGAGCGATAGCACTAAGATAGCAGAATGCTTCTCGCGTGTTAGCCGTGGCCTGGGCGTCTGTCCGTCTGTCCGTCACACTGCTGTATTGTATCAAAACGGTGCAAGCTAAGATCACGAAATCTTTACCGTGCGTTGCCACAATGACTAGTTTATAGTGACAAAATTTTGTGTCCCTGAGGGGTTCTCCTCGAACGACGGCGTCAAAAAGGGGTACCCCTTAAAAGGCGTTATTTTGCCGTTATTGCTCTATAGTGTGAAAACGTTTGCAGATAGGTACATACTTGTCGTTTATCATAACAAGCACATGGTCACGGGCTTTTTAATTTTATCAGCATCGGTGACCTTGAACGACTTTGAATCTCTAAAATTAGAAATTTGATTTTTTTGTGATTTCTGGCTGCAACACATATTTTAAGAATAGCATAAACGTCCGTTTTTAACAGTTTAAATTTCTACCTCTTAAATTCAAGGAGTCTTCCGTACGGAGGCCTTAAATTTGGGTACTCCTTCAAAATGCACTATTATTTTATTGCCTGCTGTACACGATTGCTCAGGTGGCAGGACCACTGCTGTCGCGCGTCACGTGAGTTTTTTCTCAAATTGCTTGTAATTTCTTATCATAAATCATGAATGATGACACGGTACTCGATCATACGGTATGCACGCCGTGAGCGGATTATGCCACCGAAGAGGCTATACAAAAATATCATCCGAGGTGCTATACTAAAACATGGTAGGCTGTATGAACACGTTAATGCCAGGGTCGTCTACACCATATAAACCTTGGAGCAAATACTCCATGAAAAAATAAGAGAAAAGTTTTTTGGAAAGTTAGGGAGAATTAAATATTTTAATTCTGCATTTTTGATAATAGGCCTATTGCATGTTATATCAGAAATGCAGAATTATAATATTCAACTCCCCCCTAATTTGCCCACAAAACCTTCCCTCTTGGAATGTTTTGCACGTATATATGCTATATCATTAATGCATAATTATAATATTCAATTTCCCTGTCTAATTTCCCCAAAACCCTTCTTTCATAAAGTTTTTTTTGAGAAATTAGGGAGAAAGTGTACATGCAATACATCAAAAATGCATAATTATAATATTCAACTTCTCCCCCTAATTTACCAAAAAAACTTCCCCTAGGAAGATTTTTGGAAAATTAGGGGAAAAGTGCACATGCAATATATTAGAAATGCAGAGTTATAACATTGAACTTCACCCTTAATTTTCCAAAAAAAAACTTTTCCCCTAGCAATTTTCTGCATGTATATGCAATATATCAGAAATGCAGAATAATAATATTCAACTTCTCCCTCCCCGAAAATTTTTCAAAAACTTTCCCTAGAAAATTTTTTTGCATGTATGGAATATATCAGAAATGCAGAAATATAGTATTTAACTCCCTCCCAAATTTTCCCTTTACAAACTTTTCTCTAAAAAGTTTTTTTTGAAAATTAAGGAGGTTGAACATTATAATTATTGTAATTTTACATTTCTGATATACTGCACGTATGTGCAGTATATCAGAAATGCAGAATGATGATATTAAGCTTCCCTCTAATTTCTCAAATACCTTTCCCCCTAGTAACTGTTTTGAACCTTAAAGGCTTAAACAGTACTGTTGTTTGGACTTAGTGGGAGGCCAGCATCGTGATATATTTTTGCAACCAGCTGCAAGTGATCAGAATATCAGAAGTGATAAAACAGTTCACTTGTGACTAACTGCTACTTGTTGCAAAAGTGTATGAATGCTAAAAGAACTGCATTGTGTGTCAGACTGTCAGTAACATGCCAGTGTCAGTGACGTTGATGTCAGCCATAGACTTGAATATGATGTTAACTCAGTGATTTTCTGGTGTCATTTTGTGTGAACTTGTCACTACTGATGTTATAACTATTCATTAACAATGTACGGTTGCTTCATGACGCAGTTGACACTCATGGAAGCTGCTTAGGCCTATATCAATGACAACTGGCCTCTAGTAGTCTAGTCTGCGTGTCTGTCTTCCTGTCAGTGTCAGTGTGAATCTGCAGCAGCTGATGATGATAACGATGACGAGGTTGCTAATGACGCTATTACTGTTTGGTTAATCCTCGAGATATCATGCACGAATGTTAGTTCTTGCTGTAACCAATGCTCAAGTCTGCAGCCCAGTTTTCATGGCATACATGTAGGTCTACTGCATTTCAGCTTGTAATATGCTGGTCTCATGATTTACGATATCTTGCAACCAGAAGTGTCCTGTGACGTTTAAACTGCACAAAATTCGTTTTTCACCGGGGCTCCGCTCCGGACCCCACTCGCGGAGCTCACACCCCTCCCCATTCTCCACCTCATCGACGCCTGCGGCGCCTCACTTTGAGTTGGGGGACTTGCTCCAAAGACTTAGAGAGGGATAGACGCCTCTGGCTAATGCCACTGTTGACTGGCGCGCGCTTGGCTAAGCTAAGCTAGTCATTATACTCAGCCAGATTTCCAACAAAGCGTATGTGGCTCTGTCCATAGACGTCTAGATTGCTATTATGGAGTAGTCCATGTCCCGGGGCGGGACAGCAATGCATTGGGTCAGTTGGAAAACTGGCACATTGACAGCAGCAGCAGCAGCAGCAGTAGCACTGTGAAAGTGAACGGACGGAACCCAGGCTTACAACTAACGTGCTATCTGCGAAATGCGAAAGCGCGAAATCTGTTGACGGCAGAAGTTTGGGCGGGCGTCGTCTGTCGTCCTCTGTAACGTGTGTATTGTGGCTAAACGGTGCAAGATAGGCCCCCTAAAGCCTAGGTTGCTATTGATCACTAACAGGAAGTCAAATACTGGCTTTCAAATGACATTAAAATCATTGACTTTGGATGACTTGAAAGAACTATGGTGTGCCAATCGTGCGGTATTGTGGCTAAACGGTAAGTCGCAATAACCATCGAGACATGCATAGAGCGCGACAGTCTCCTAAGCTAAGAGCTCGTATGTTCAAGTTGTCTGTCCGTTTGTCGTCTGTCACTGTGTCTGTCTGGCGCGCATGGCGTTAATGTCAGTAGAGGATTCATGGGTGACCGCCCACCCTACTGACTGCAGAATGCAGATGCATTTTTATAACCAACTGAAAATTTTGCACTAAATTGCATGAACTTGCATAAAAAACACGGCGTTTTTGGCCGACAGTACCAAAGGTTGTGCTTTTGACACATGCTTGTTTGTCTGATGTCTGTCTAGGCCTATATAGGGGCCATTACGCATGTATTGTAGCTAAACAGTACGTTATAAAGATTGGCGATGGTATCGTCGGATAAAGCGATAACGGATATTGTAGACTATCAATAGTAAGCTAGTAACTACTATTTGCTACGGTTTGGCCGCAATTTAAAACGCAAAATTACCGGCTACAAAAGCTACATGTAGAAACGTTTACTTATTTACTATAACTGAAAGTAGGGCGATGCACAGGTATGGTCCATTGAGGTTATCTCGCAAATAAATAGACCTAAATAACTGATCAAATGTAGTGACAGCAGTGTTTGAATTGCCGGATGGTTTTGAGGGAGCGGGGTTCAACCTCCAACTGTTTTCTCAACTCCCCTAACACCCTGTCAAATTATGTACTGGGGGGGGTCAGCTATGTACTATGTACATATGATTTACATTACAATTTTGGCTGGGCTCTGACCGTCGAAAAGTTTAACCACCCAGCTAATTTTTCGCAATTCAAACGCTGAGTGAGAGGCAGGCTAGCTGTAGGCCTACAGTCGGCCTTACCTAGCGACAGCTGGGCTCATGTCTAGTTAAACTATAAAAACTTTTTTATTCGTTTGTAATTTTACTGTACAATGTGTTCATAAACAATAAGCAATAAATAATAAAACTTGTACAAGCAACGTATAAATAGGCCTTAGCGTCCTTTATAGACAAACAAGCCACTACAGAGCCCTAAGGATAGATTAAATGATAGGTATCAATTGCTGCAGAACATTCAAACTATAAATAAGTTTGTAGATAAAAGTAATAAATACATTTTTACAACCTAGGCCCTATATTTTTATATAATTAAACTGTGAAACTGAAACTTAATGATAACGGATACACTTAGAACTAGCGTCTTATAATGCGTCTATATACAGCGAAATCTGCTCGGTTTCAACAACACACTGTCATTATCAGACCAGTTGTTTACACGCAGTAAAATGTCGAAAATAAGTCGTTGGATTCAGGCAGTGAACTGTCAAGTAGTTTGTACAAAACGGCACAGCACAGCATAATTTAAATCATTCCACAACTAGGCCTAACAGCCTACATCACCAAAGTAACACGTTACGATATTATAGTGAGTTTTTTTACGTGCACACATAATTATGTACTTTAAAGTGATTGTGTTTTTGAAATAAATAAATATGCTAAAACTGGCACACCGTTTGCTCTGGCCTAAAAACGTTCACACAAACTTCGTTTTTTCTCCGCCTTTGTTTTTGAGTTAAGAGCCTGGAGCCCGTGGGAACAGACAGACGGACAGATCGACAGACAGGCAAAGGCGTAATACGGCCTATACAAAGGCCACATAATATCACCATAAGAGCAGGAAGTTGCCAAGAACGAAGGTTGTGGAATTACAAGGTAGGCCAAAAAGTAACTAGAAAAGCACTCGGAGAGCGCAGACCTCCGCCAAGCATATTGATTCGACAAAACACTGTAGTCCCTTTAAAAGCAATGTTAACGAAAATTTCAAAGTGATCCAGAATCCAGGATTCCTTCCGAATCACCCCCAAAATTGAATCGTTTGTAGTTTTTGCCATTCTTGACATTCCCTGAAAATTTCAGAAAGATCCTTCCATAACTTTTTGAGTTATCTTGCTAACACACAGGCAGACAAACAAACTCTGGCAAAAACATAACCTCCTTGGCGGAGGTAATTAATACACGGTTTTCATTATAGCGATTTTCGCACATTTATATTTCACAAGGTAGTCTAGCGACACAGCTACGACATGGTGAGATATTTAATAATCATGCTAAGCTAGGGTATAGAAATTTTCCGCAGCAGAATGTGCCAGTAAAAGAATGTTTAAACGGTCAATATTTTGCAAAGACATAGACAAAAGCTTACTTTTTGCCCACCCTGTATAGGGTTGTGCAGTTTTAATGCTGGATAAATGATGCGGCGACGGCAAGAAGTTTTTATGCGGCTTTGTGTGCACGTAATTCGGCCGCACGTTGGCGCCACGCTCTCAGCAGCGACCACGAGAAATAAAGCGAGTAAATGTGCAGCTGAATGGCGCCGGCCAGGAAAATACTCCAAAGGATGACAACCGGAATTCCCTGGAACTGGAGTTTTGAATGGCGGCTGTGGTAGAACTGGAGTAAATCGTCGAAGACGTCGAATCCGGCAGCGTATAGCGTCGGTACCAGACCACACAGAACTGATCCTGCGTACAGAACAGATGGACAGAATGCTGAAGGTTAACTTAAAACGCTAAAGTTGTGTATGGTGCTTAATGACCCATCTCAGATCTACGGATCGTCACCTGCCACACATGGGATCACCTCGTGTTACCTGCCACCTGACAATGATGGTGAACGTGTCTCCTTGTGGGGCATAGTTACACACTGGCACTGCAGCTTTTTTATTGTAGGCTATCGCTATAGGCCTACGTTTCTCTCTGTCTAGCAGTCACGTTGACTAAGACTGCATGGTTCATTTCTGGCATAATAATATTGTGAAGCTGCCTAGTGAGGTTTGAGTCCTAGGCCTATGTTGAACTTATTGTATAGTTAACCTAGGCCTAAAGTTACAGAAACTGGACTCAACAATTGAAAATGCAACAAATATACACTTTAGTAAAGCAAAATATTTACAGCGTGCAAATACGATTACGTGCAACGCGAAAATAAAACAAAATAATCTCACAGCTATACAGTTCGAATGTCAAGCAGCCACAGCTGCAAATCAATCTTTCAGACAAGTTATCAGACAATACATTTTCGATAGTTCATCAGGTGATATAATATAATCACATCAGCTATGTAAATCAAATACAACTCAATGACGACAAGCTCAATCGAATGTCAATCAATGAAATAATCATAAGCAATATCTCACACTACTCAGCCACAAGAAAAGACACGATATCAAACAGTTACAAGTCTAACTGTACACCCAGAAGCCTCCTACCCCTTATTCTCCGTTTCCAGGGTCTATACGAGCACTCCTATTCGAATCGCTATCCTGGGGGTCCTCAACGGCCTCCCATCCAAACACTTTTACGCCTAGGGGCTACACAAGCACCCTATCGTTAATACAAGCCAAACAAAGGCTGTACAACCTT
>Ga0209367_1013683_pt1 | contig 10409 bp, 7 predicted proteins | sample WorMetLIZISLAND2_FD_187412 | JGI IMG/M metagenome (GOLD analysis project Ga0209367, IMG submission 187412) | Marine gutless worms symbiont microbial communities from Max Planck institute for Marine Microbiology, Germany - Olavius geniculatus... ...
GTTTGGGGCCCCTCCGTCGCTCAGAAATATAAAGTACACCGGAATGCACCATTTTCAAAAAAAATTCAAAAATTTTCTTCCCAGAGGGTCCCCAAAATGTTTGGGGGCCCCGCGAGAATGTTTCCAAAGGCCCCACTGTGGCTCTCGACGGGCTTAGTTAGGCCTATAAAATACAGCGAAGAACGGCAACTTGAAAAAATGGCAACAGTAAAATGGCTAATAAACGATGTCTTGAACTGAACGTGGAATAAATCGAACGTGCAACATAGTTGCAAAATGCCATTTACAGTTTTTCTGTTTCCTTTATTACTGTTGCCGTTTTTACCGATGTTGTCATTTTCTGTTGCCGTTATTACCGTTGCCGTTTTTACCGCGAATCGTAGGCCTAGTTACCGGTGCGCCAATCAATCAATTAATCAATCGAAACACATTTGTAGGTATAACGCCATATGTCGCAGTCGAACCAGAGGCGGTTCAAGGGTGTAAAAGTCAAGGTCAGGGTTAGGATTATGGCTGCGCAAATTTTCTAGTTTTGCAAAGTCTTTCTTAGAGCTACGATAAGGTAGTCTGCATAATGTGTCACACTGTGACAGTCAGTCGTTCAGTTTCCTGCTGATGTGTTCTTGTGCAGGTTGTGTGGACATTGTTGGCGTGCCCGGTCTTGATGTGCAGATGACGGCAAGCAACCCACTGAGCCTTCTGTATCATACTAATGGCTTTGGGTCGCCCTTTTGGAAGAATGTATCTATTCTGCATAATCCATACACAGGTTCGCAGCAACATGTTTACTGCACAGGTTGTTTAAGGACATTTAAATTGAAAAGAAATCTGTCGCTTCAAATGAGCTCGTTCTGTAATTTTATTGTCTCTGACATGAGTTAGAGTCTGGGTGTGTGAATTTGTTTCACTACGAAGACACTTCTGTTATTTTTACCGCCCAATGCATTCAGGGACGGTCTTGCCAGAGCAACGATGTCCGTCTGCCCGTAAGTCAGTCTGTCCGTCCGATGAAACCTGGATTAGAACTTAAAAACATTACTGCTTCAGCAAGCGTTTTATCATTAATTAGTTTTTAAAATTCGTACATTATTTTTAGGTTTTCTGTTAGTTATTTGGTTTTGGTTGTACAGCACTGGCAAGTTTTGTAAATGTTTTTTTTGATTGATTGATTGATTGACTGATCGTTTAGGTTGCGCCACCTCGAGTTTTATTACGTGCTTATGTAACCTAGTGTCGCAGTTGCACCCAAATTTTTAGTCATTTAGTGCAATGAAAACATTTTCAAATTTGGGGTTAAACAGAGATGGGCTAAGAAAAATTGGCGATTTTTTGAGCGCCTGAAAGTAAACACCATGGCCTACATTTTTAGCCGCTGACAGTATGGGTCAATCGTCTTTCAAAATTTTGCGGCGAGCTCCGAAAAACGCACAGTTGGTATTGCAAAGTGCGTTATAACATTTCAAGGTCATCCAAGGTCGATGATTTTCATGTAATCTGAAAGAGCTTATGCGAGATGCAGTAAGTGGAATATTGTATGCTCTTCCAGGTTGGAGCCTTTGAGTGTGGGAGTGAAAATTATACATAAAATAATGACTGCGGATTCATTATTATATGGGAGTGATCATTCTTAATTTATTATACATTACACCGCCACTTGGCCGACGCTTGCGCACTGCTATTACAGAACGATAGAAAACAGCTGCTGTTAATGACGCAAAGCTGTAAGTTGTTGGTTTGATTGTAGACTGCGGCGCAAACGTCATCAGCAATGTCAAAATCCGCGGCGCCGAGCTGGCATTGTCATTCACTGCCAATGAGGTTCATCTGCAGAACGTCGAAGTCAGCAACTCAGTGACGGCTTTGTCGCTGCAGGCGTCGAACGCTTCACTGCAGCTGAGTGACTGCAGGTTCTACGGCAATCAGTATGTTCTCAACGCCGCGCAGAACATGTGGCATGTAAACGTCTCGTCGTGCGTGTTCAAACGCAACCAGCGCGCACTGCAACTCAGAGATGCACAGTTTGTTGGCATTGTAGATTCTCAGTTCTCTGACAATACTTATTGTCTTTACAGCTCAGTCTCGTATGGTTTGCAAGTAAACGTCTCGTCGTCCGTGTTCAGACGAAACTATCATGTAGTGTGGCTGGATCGTGCGTCGTTTGTTGGCGTTGTAGATTCTCAGTTCTCTGACAATAGTCAAAGTTTTTCCACCCGGTATAACGCACTTTTTATGAAGCGATCCAGATTTGATGACGACGCAGTCGTAATGACAGCTAAACTAGCATTTATCGAAGACTGTGTTTTTAACTCCAGCACGCTGAGGGTAGGCGCATATTATCGCCCGTTGTTAATTTCAGTTACCAACTCCACTTTTAATTCGTCCAGAATTCAAACTTCATCACGCGGCCTCAATCTCTCGATCGTCGGCAGCAGTTTTCGTCGGATGGTCTACCAGCAGCAGGCTGTTGTGGATTTATCAGCATCGTATCTAGACAGTGCAGTCATCTCCGATAACGTTTTTGAAGAGAACAGCGGATCACCTTGCATCAGAGTTAACGTTCCAGCAATCAGTGGTTTTATAAAGCCAGGCAACTTGAGCATCGTGGGAAACAGATTCACCAACCATTCTGATTCAAACGTTGTTGTTATTAATGACCGTGCTTACCACCGTGTGCAGTTGAAAAGAAATGTGTTTCACAACCCACTTTGCCCATTCGAGATAGAAGTACAGTCACCGTGGCTAAGTGGATATGCGGTGAACTCCAGTGAAAACTGGTGGGGTAGCGCTAACCGCACGTATATGGCAGAAAGAGTCAGTGATTTTTTTATAGATTCGAAGAAGGCACAAGTGAGCATTACTTCAATTTACACTGATCCTGAAATGGCACAGCTGGAAGTAATTCCTGACCCAAGAATGTGGAACGTGACTGATGGAAAAGTCGTCGGCGGCCAGCTCGACAGAAACGTTACACTAACCAACTCAACTGTTCCATACTTAGTCAGCAAAACGATTTATATTCCAAAAAGATTTTATCTTTACCTGGAAGGAAATGTGACTATGCACTTTGCGGAAAATCGCGGTGTTGTTGTTGAAGGTGAGTTTATTATAGAATTTTCGTCGAATAGATAGCTTACTTAACTTTTTTGTTAGTTTAGACGAACGTCGTTAAAAAGGAATTGCTCAAGATGTCTCCTATTTTTTAAAAATATTTTCAAATATTCAAGCTTAGACGTCTTCTTTCTTTTTTTTACTTTCGCGTCGTGGCTGTCATACACAATATCCATCGATTCCTCAAACTGTTAGTTTCTTGTGTCCATATTTTCCTCTAAATGTTCTCTGTCAATTTCTTTATTTATTTTTATTTTTGGTCCCTACTTCCACTTACAAAGCAGTGCATTGTTGATACATAAGGCTATACATTAAATTCTGTCAAGTCTCGGCACGACATCTGTCCGTGTGGACTCGTCATGGCAAATTCAATTAAAATATCCAAAAACACACTTGACCTTTATTGAACTGTAAAAAGTTTCAAAAACGATTCGCGCACATTTAGCGCTTCCTGTCATGTTCGTGGGAAAATCAGAGCTCGGAGGGCTAATAGCCGAAACGTTTGCCTTTAACTTTAAGGCATGCTTAACCATAGGCCTAAGCTTCTGATATCCAGTGCTTGTGTGTGTATCAATGCTTAACGTATAGCCTATTTAAATTTACTGCATTTTAGAGTTTTTTTTATTATTTTATGCAAAGAAAAGCTAGCTTTATAAGCGTGCCAACTTACTGTCGTTCTACTGTGCGCAGCTAAGTTTCCTAACCTAGCGAAAAGAAGTATATAACATCAGTGTAATAAATATTCAGGACCGACCGACCGACGGATAAAGTGAACAGCGTATTCGGCTGGTCGCATTTTAAAACAATTTTTGGTAAAAAAATCGTTTTTCTAGTCTGTTTAAGGTGCAAGGCTCTAAGTCGTATCGGTATTTGAAAAGTTGCGACATGTTGACGTATTTTAGGAATGATTCTGTTTAAAAGTGGTTCAATGACAAGTGCTGTTGGGGTTCGTTCCTGGAGTGGCTTGCACTATTTAAATGTTTATGGTAAGAAACCTTTTACATCAAGTCATGCTGTAAATTACTGTAACATGCAGCCAATGTATGCACTATATAACAGTCGTTTACTTAACTTTCCTGTTGTCTCACTTAGGCTGCTTATTGTAACATAAATAGCTACATTTTGTCATGTTTCACTTTTACAATATTTTATCAAACGGATTTTCAAACTGTACAGTTATGTGATAAGTAGGCTTATATAGGCTTATGGTTTATAGGCCTATACCGGACATTGAAAGTATAGTAGGCGTACTTTTTCTTGTAAATGATGTTTGGTGCAGAGTCTGCGTTGATCGACGCGCATATAAGCAATGCAGCCGATGGTATAAAGTTGGTCAACAGTTCGTTGGTGGTAAGAAATTGTACAATGACGGGAGGCGGAGGCATTCAAATAACTGGCAGTACACCGACGTCTTTAGCACTCGACTATGCGTCATTTAGTAGACCTACTCCTTCTGGACACCTTATCGACGCCAGTCTACTTTATGCCAGTCTTGATCTATCCGTAACTAATAGCCACCTGTCAGGCGCTACAGTTATGAACCTGGCATGCCGTGGTCATCTTAATATACGCATTATAAATTCTAGCGTCAACTCGACAACAGGCGGTGCAGCAGTGAATGTTGCTGGTGGTGCCACTCAAGTGACAATTACAGCTGCAAGCAGTACTTTCACTGGAACGTTCTATATGAATTCTTTCAGCTATGCTTTTCGACTGCTGGTATGCTTCTTCAAATATGTTCTACTCTCTGTGTACTTCAAGATCACCGGTGAGGAGTGAAAGCTTCACCGTAGGCAATTGTGTTATGTGAAGGAGTGTCATTTGACTCCGTAAGTAAGTAAGCAAGTAATTTATATAGCGCGTTAACTGTAACAACCTCGAACGCGCTCGATGTGCTAGTAAAACAAAAAGTAAAAATGTTTTAGATGACGTCTGAAAATAGGTAAACAGTGTGAACTGCATTTGAAAGTGTTCGGCAGAGCATTCCAAGTAGATGGATCGGCATGTCCAAAAGCACGTACGTAGGTTGTCATCTTGATCCGTGGAACCTGCAGCTGACCACGGCTTGCAGATCGCGGATGTCTGCGGCCGTCAATGCTGGCGACTGGCTGGCAGAGATCGATCAGGTATCTAGCAGCCATATAACTGTGTCGACACTTGTACACCTGAATGCACAGGCGAAACCTAATCCGGTCTGTGACATCCAGCCAGTGGAATACATGGCGCCGGAAATGGGTTGGTCCTCGATCGTACTGTACTTGCCGCAGTTTGACACGACCCGCGCAGCTGCGTTGAAAACACGTTGCAGCTTGGCTGTCGTCTTCTTTGGCGAGCCGGCCAGTAGACCGACACCGCAGTCGACGCGGTTAGCGACGAACGCGTGAACCAGTGTGGCGACGGAGTCGTCATCTAGCGAACGTCGAATACGGCGTGGTTGTCGCAGCTGGAAAAGGCACTTGGCACTGAGCGAAGTAACGTGCTTGTCCATCGACAAGTTTTGAAGTGAGCAACACTCCGTCAATAGGAATGTGCTAGTATTGTATACCAGCATACGATCAATCCACATTTTTTCTCTAGCGGAAAACCTATGGCCGTTACGTATAATTTTGGCCATTTGTAGGGAGCATCGATGTCTAGCCACAGGTGAAATTTGGGGAAAATCTGACAAAAGGATTATAAGAGGGTATGCTGAGAAGATTTGCCGTTTATCCCTCATATCTTTCTCGTTGAGGGAGCTGGGGTGCTAAATTTTTTTTTGCCAACGGGCCTCGAAGGAAAACATCGGGCGAAATAAACTTCACCCCCACACTCGCGTGGAAAAGCAAAGAAAAATTTATCGATGCGCCAGATTAGATTTTGTTTTGGTCGTTAAAGTCTCCCGCTCGACTCCCAGCACGCTAGTGTTTCTGATGTTTTAGACCGCCAGGCAGGGGCGATCTTAACGACTATACGCGCGTGTACTAGACCGTATCTTAATAAAAACGGACCTCGACGTTATCAATCATAAGCTAAAGATGGACTGACAGATTTTAATATTTTTGCAAAAAATATTCAAGACATTGACTGTTTATGTTCCAACCGTAACAAATGTAGGCCTATGGTTTTGCACTACCTGTGAAAATGCGAACAAACCAAATATCACATTAGTATTTAATGTTGTATGATGATTTTGATAAATGACACACAATTAACGCATTGCAATAAAATACGCTTCAGTTGTATTGTATTGTATTTTGCCATAAAATATTGTACGTACAAGCACACTGCACTGAACACCATGGCTGGACAACCAGGCAGTGCACTTACGGTTGCCCATACTAAAAACCAATAAAAAAACACAACGGGCCAACTAAAAAGCACACGTAATAAAAGACCACACATTAAAACACAACACATGTAAAATACTTCTCGATAATCAAGTAATCAGAAAAATCAGTTCTACCGAGACTGCGCTCAAAACAATTAACAAAACTAAAAATGACGTCTTCCGGTACAGAGTTCCAATACTTTGCAACCTTATCTGCAAAAAGTCCTTCATAACGTTATGTTTTCCTAAATTGACGAACAATCGGTCTGGATGACCACGAGTTATTGTGACAGCAGCAGGAACAAAAAAACTCTGGGTTAGGGTTAGGGTTAACGCCAGTATTTATTGACTACAATTTTGCCGTCTAAGATACGCTTCAGTTGCTCGTGTCATGTGTTCATATGCAAATACGCTTCCGGGGCTACCGACATCGATGACCTTAAACGACTGTCAACCCGCAGTTTACAGGGTTTTAGTGAATTTTTGCTATTTCTTTCTGCAACGCACATTTCAAAATGAATTTTTGATCGAAATTTCTGCAGATAGACCGAGACAACCTGCATCGCGCGTTTCATGAACATCAGCTCAGATCTGTTACACTATTAATTTTTAGGTTGTGCGGCACGGTCTTATGTTTTTGTCAGACTGCGGAGGTCTTTAGTCAGTTTAGTGGCCAGTGTGTGTATGACACTTGCGAGGAAAATCGAGTCGTCGATTTCTGGTCGCGTTAAAATAAGTTTGATAGCGGTCTTTTTCGTCACTGTATCGTATTTATTTGTAGACCGTCGTGGTCATCGTTGTGTATAACGACTCTGTTGGTCTGGCCACTAGCCTTCCTATTGGTATGTGTGCGTAGCACTGTTGTTGTAATGACAGGTATAACGTTGTGTCATTCTAAGGCGTAGTAATGTAGCTTACGTTACGTGAAGGTGTTTACCGTACAGGTGTGTACTTGTCACAAGGGCCAGCATTACCAATCAGAGCCTGTGCATTCGAGTTTGCGCCAATTTATTGAGGACAGCGGTTGAAACTGAGCTTACTATTGGTCAGACCAAAACAGTAAGTAGGTCGTCTTTCAGAGTCGGCGCGTAAAATGAGCAATTCGAGTCAGTTGTTTTTATGATATGGACCAAGATGGTCATGTTTGTGTGGCATACGAAAATGCCCAGGTTGTATAGCCTGTGATTTGGCTGTCGTAGTTACATTGGGGTGTTTGTATAACCCCTAGATGTATATTTGATTAGATTGGGAAGTCCTGTGTGGATCCCTAGAGGAACGAGAGAATAGGGTTTATACTATAGCCCTATAGCAGTGTATATCGGAAAGGAAGGCAGGAATCTTTCTTTTGTGTGAGCTCGAGACTTGATATAGTCCGAATTTAAGCCCTTATTTTATGTGGCTTCAGCATGTGCATATTTTTGTATTACTTTGCGTATGATGATTGTATTTGGAGTTATATGTAATTATTCGTATTTGATTTGATTGCTATGTGATGATATCATCGTCACCAGTTTGGAGATTGTAACTAAACAGTGAGCAGTCTGTGTTTAACTGAGATGTTGATTTGCAGTGAAAGCTGCTGATTATTGAACAGACTATTCGTATATTCATGTTATGTCGCTATTCGTTTTTGCACTAATTCAGTGATTTGCATGCTTGTACATATTAGCTGTTTATAATTACATTGTCATTTTAATATCAACTTTTGTGTCTGTTTTTCTTTAGCATTAGGCCTAAGTTAGCTTCAGAATAAGTTTAGCTGTAGGCCTACGATCAAACCACACAGACAAACCTCACATTTGGTGTCAGAAGTGGGATCGTCTTTAATAGGTTTGTTTTGTGGGAGACAGTGTAATTTAGCGTGTAATTTGGTGTATAGTAATTATTTTGTTTTTTTGAGTATTTTGTGATTTATGTTGTCGCATAGTATATTAATTGTGTTTGTGTGCTTATTGTGAGCGGGAGCAGCGAGAGGCTGAGCGGGAACAACGGGCCATGGAGTTTGAAGAGCGTAAAGCCGAACGAGATGCCCGGTTGAAAGCAGAGCAGGTCAAGCTGGACCATGAGATCCGTCTGGAAGAGCTGAAGGCCCGACAAGCCAAGCCCGGGGACGGCGATGGGGTAGACGGTCAAACCCCGTCCGATACTAGCGGGGCGGGTAATTTGGCTCTTCAGACGAAGAGATTTGGCGAAATGATGAGGCACGTTTTGCCAAAAATGCCTCTCGAAAGTGCTGAGCTGCCACAATTCTTTGAAACCGTAGAAAAACTCTACGCGATGTATGAGGTTTCTGCGGAGGTACAAGGTAAAATACTAATACCTCTCCTGACTGCTCAGGCCAAGTCACTGGTAAACCAAATGTCGATTGACGATATGAGTAAGTACGATGAGCTTAAGGAGTTTTTGCTCACCGAGTATAAACTCACTCCTAGGGAGTATAAGATTCGATTTGAAACGCCTGTTAAAAATGCCGGTGAGACGTATACTTTGTTTGCCGCTAGGCTACGTAATTTGCTGTCATACTACCTTAAAAGTCGTCTTGTTGACGATTATGACACCCTCGTTGAGTTGTTGATCAGCGATCGGTTAAAGGGATCTTTCCCTCAGGGACTACATTCTGACCCAAGAAGGGGATGGCTGGTATGTTGCCAGTAAGGTGGCTTCGCTCGCCGACGTGTATGTCAACAACCGAGCCACGATGATTGGTCAGAAGGCGTCCGAGGGCAAGCCCGTCAAGATCGCGACCGTGACGTCATCAGGGATGTCAGGGGGCCAGAATTATCATGGTGCCCGTGGAGGTCAGTCCCAGGCAGGAAGTAGCGACGGTCAAGGTGGTCAGCAGTCGCCCACGCAAGCACGACGGTGGCAGTGTTATAACTGCGGTGAGTTTGGCCACATTTCCAGGGACTGTCCCCAGGAACGAGCCGACGCTCATGATGGTCCACCATCGCCTTTAAGGCTGGGTCGGATTAAGTGCCACAACTGCGCGGGATGGGGACACATGGCCAGAGATTGTGCGTCAGAGCCGAGTGGTAGACGTGGTGGTCCCAGGGGAAGTTGGCGAGGTAGGTATCGAGGCGGTCCCAGAGGTAATGGACAGAACGGAGGAGTCCTCGTCAACTTGGTGTCGACGGGCGGAGTGACGCAGGTGAAGACCCGCGAGATGGGCGTGCAGTATGGAGACTGCGGCGAGCAAGCTAAGCCCGGTAGCTCTAATAGTTGGGAATTTGGTGCTCACCCGATCGTTGGTACTGTATGTACAAATGATACTGATGTAAATGTGCGGACATTTCCTGTCAAATATGTCAATGTGACTGTATCAGGGTATGATTGTGTTGCACTAGAGGATAGTGGGTGTCAGATACCCCTAGTTAGTAATCGATTGTTCTCCGAGTTGCGTAACGAGACAGTGGGTAATGTCACTCTCCACAGTTTTGGGAAGGGCCAAACGGTTCAGGCTCCGTTGGCGAATGTAACTGTGTGCTTGAGTGATGTTGATTGTGAGAATGTACGTGAATTACCCATTATGTGTGCTGTGACTGATTTCTGTTCACAGGATTACGATGTCATTTTACCAGCAGCCATACTATGTAGTCTGCAGGCTAAGGCTGTAGTAAGCAAGGGGCTGTGTAATGGGCCCACAGTGCGTGCGTGTCGTAAGGGACAGCCGCGTAGTAATTCGACCACTGCAGACCGACTGTCTAGTGGGACCAAAGTGGGAGCGGCTGTTGGGTCAAAACCAAGGTTGAGTCGTACAGATCGTCAACCTAAGCATAACTTAGGGTGTGATGTGGCCCATGGGGCATACGCTATGGCGATGATTTGTATTTTATGTGTTGCCTGATTGTTTGCATTGCACTAGGTTATGTGATTGATAATCGTGATGTTATGTTTGCAAGGGTATTAACCCCTGCGTGTGTTGAGTTGTCTGTCGCTTAGTCAGCGGTTCGAAGACGGCAAGATCGCGCACCTCCAGCCCGAGTCACGACAAGAG
>Ga0209367_1013684_pt1 | contig 10409 bp, 5 predicted proteins | sample WorMetLIZISLAND2_FD_187412 | JGI IMG/M metagenome (GOLD analysis project Ga0209367, IMG submission 187412) | Marine gutless worms symbiont microbial communities from Max Planck institute for Marine Microbiology, Germany - Olavius geniculatus... ...
GATTAGTACAAATGAGTAGTCAATAATAACAGTAAGTTAAGTTCAAAAATAAAGAATAACAGTAGCGTTAATTAGAGCGACAGACTGGTCACGGACTGATGGAATTGCCTGTGGGAAGACAGAAGATGAGAATGAGAAACAGAAAATGAGAAATAAGAGAAAAAGCAGACAGAGCACTAAGTCCCCAGTAAAACCAATAAAACGTATAAAATAACGAATATTTCATATAAAACTCTAACTCTATTTTCGATAACTCACACACTAAAACCCTCCTTTATTCTGAAAACTACAAACTATTCTAAGCAGACCAGACTTTTTCACATTCCAAACCCATGACAACTCGGCACAGACAATGTCTAGCATGTTACATAAATCTTAAAGTGTAATGGAGATAAGCAGCAAGTCATCTGCATACATTAAAGCCCCAACGTATCTGCCGGAAACATGACATCCAAACTCGCTTCCCTGCAGATTACATAGAATGTCATTTACATAGCCTACACACTGCCGTTAAGCGTTATACAGTTGTTAAGGCCTAGTTGTGCTATAATAGTTGTATTTCTGTGCGTATTCTTGAGTACATTTTCATACGCTTGTTGGGACGCCATTGTTACATTCTTGATAACAAGTAATTTGAGCAACGCTCACGTGACGAGCGACAGCATCGGTGCTGCCACCTGTGGAATCATTGTACAGCGTGCAATGAAATAATAATGCATTTTGAAGCGGTTACCCAAATTTGATGCCCTCATAGAGAAAATTCCTTGAATGTAGAAGGTCAAAACTTAGACTGTTAAAACCTACCTTTTATGCCTCATACACAGGTTGTCTTGGTCTGTCTCCGGTAATTCTGGTGCAATTTGTTGTTGAGGTAGGCGACACAGCGTAAAATCACGAAAAAATCACTAAAACCTGCTTTTTAGATTTCAACGTTGTTCAGGTAGTGTGGTACCCCCGGGAAGCTTGTTACCAGTGCTTGCTTTGGTAAGCAGCAAGTCTGTGCTTACCTGCAACCATTTTTCTGCTAGAAAAGTCAATAGCGGTAAAATATAATGACTTTTTAGGGGTACCTCTTTTTTATGCCCTGCAAAGCGTCACCTGCTATATGAGATCACACAGTGTTACCAGCAACCCGACACAGGTGTACGTGCCCTGCCATAACCCCAGCCAGGTTTACCTACTCCAGAGGGATGGAAGGCTGAGTTGACCTTGTTGGTGGTTATATACCTAGATACTTTGCTGTTCGCAAAGAGTCACCCACGTTGATGTTGGTTGGTTGGGTCGTATTTCGCCTAATCGCAGGGCATAAAAAAGACGCATTTCGCCTAATCCCATTTCGCCTAATCCCATTTTGCCTAATCTTTTTTTGATAGGCAGACCAACAACAACGACTTGCTTTGTCGTTTTTTGCTTCTTTGACAAGCTTTGTTTTGTCGTTCATCATTTTTTCTGTACCATTTTTTGGCCGACCGTAAGTAAGTATACGACGGGTGCCGTCTCATTTCGCCTAATCTCATTTCGCGTTGTATACTTACCTTAACCCTAACCCTAACCCTAACCCTAGTTCGATTTCGGTTGGGGCTTTGCAGTAGACCCAACTGGGGGACCGATTAGGCGAAATGCGATTAGGCGAAATGCTACGACACCGTTGATGTTGTTGTAGCCCACAACTCCTCCTTTTCATCAGTTGTCGAGCTTGAGAAAATTAGCCACCGTGTTGTGTTGGGCGGGCAGGGCACTGGAACAGATGTTCAACGGAGTGTGGTGCCACTCCACTGTCCGGGCAAACGTCAGTCACGCATCCAAGTAGTCATCATTTGACAGCGTCTCGACGGGGAGTCAAACAAACGACCTCGTGATCGCATTTCCGACGTCCTCTTTTAACATGGCAGTAACTAATAATATCTTTAGCTTATTGCTTGGAGTTGCTTATTGCAGTGAGTACGGCAGTGGAATACTTGAATTTGATTTTTGTGTTATTTTGGATGAGCTACAGGCGAACCTGACCAGTGTTGTGACTACGTGCAATCAATATCGTACCTATGATGACATGACTGACAATTGGGAAAGCCTGCAGAACATTTTTCAACATTTTACCAACTCTAACCCATCTCTGTACAACTTCTCACTGCCTGGCAGCTTTAACGACCCGGACGAGGTAACTGACAGTCCGTGTCAGATACTTGTAAACAGGGGCTTCTAGCCCTTTACCAGTGAAGAATAGGAAGGGATTAAGTTTCACGTCTTGTTAAAAGTGTAGACCTGATCGCCAGAAGCGTGTTTTCAGCTCAAAATGCGCTACAAACCGTTTGGCGGCTAGGCTCTGCCCGGACCCGCTGGGGGAAAATATAGCACTGCCACATACCTCCTAGCTGGACTAAGGGTGTGGAGCCTCCAAGAAGGGTAAAAAGCGGGGGAAATTAGGGGAAAAGGAGGGAACGGGAAGGGAAGGAGAAGTGGAGGGGGAAGGGGCAAACAGTGAAAGAAAAAGGGATAAAGGATAGGAAAGGGGAGTGAGGAGAAAAGTGGAAAGAAAAGGGCAGACGGAAGAGGGAACTGGAGCCCGATTTTGATTCAAGATTTAAGGGGGGGATAAAAACCATTGTACATAGACACGGGTTGACTGGAAATGCTGGACATGAAATTGACGGACATGAAATTGGAGGACAAAATATATGTCGCTTGAAAATACACTGTGTCTCAAACAAAACATGTTTGGCTGTAACTTGAAAACCAGTTATCAGATTTTGATAATGATAATTTTTGGTACGAATATTCCCGACACAACCTGACATCAAATGACCGTTTAGTTTCCCACTTTACCCAATGTATGCTTCGTATCGGTTTGCAAAGTCGCATAAAGACTCGCACGAAAATGAAGAAATCCAGCTAACGTTTGTGCATCTCGTCGACTGTGCGGTCATCATCGATACTCAATGCGACAGCCAACAGCTTGTTGAACATTCATCAGGCACACATCGAACACACATTGACTTGGCTTGATCAGTGCTTGAGTTATCAAACATGTTTGATATTGCAAACATTCATCCAGCTGGCTCGACAAGCACTTATCAAGCCAGATCAATGTGTGCTTGACGAGTGCTTGTCAAGCTGGCTTGCTGAGCACGTAAACAGAGTATTACATTAAATGTGGCTGTTGTATGCCTGCAGCTGGTACTAGGTAACTACGGACTGAGCGTGGATCAGCAGCGGTACCAGCTGTCACTGTGGTCCATGATGTCAGCTCCTCTGTTCATATCATCTGATCTGAGAACAATGGGTGTGCAATCGCTGAGAATGCTACTGAATGCCGCAGTGCTATCTGTAGACCAGGATCCATTGGGCAAACTCGCGCTGGAAATACAGAAGGTCTGTCGTCAGTCACAGCTTGATAACAGATAACGACGCAGTCAGTTTTCGTCTCGGCATTGGTCTCAGCCACTCAGCCAGGGCTGCATCAATTGGTGTGAAATACCTACGTTTTTAGGTTTATTGAAAACTTTAAAAAAACTCAGAAATCCAATTTTATAGCTTTTAACGTTTTTTGTTTGTTACGAAATTTTTATTTTATTTCGCAATTTAATCGTGTTTTCTGATGACGTTATCTTGTTATAATTTATTGAAAATAATGTAACGTACAGGGTGTATAAGGTCATAATTTTGTGTATCGTGTATATAGGACATCAAAACAAAAAAGCTTTAAAAATCCTTTAAAAAACTTAAAAACCTAAGACTTTCATTAAAGAACCTAGATTTTTCAGCCCTGGGCTCGGTGTTGAAATCATGGCATCAGCCTTTGCCTTGGCCTTAAGCATTTGGCCTCGTTCGTAGTGCATGCGATACATCTCATTATTACCTCATATCTTTACTTTTGACCACAGTTCTTGGCTTTGGCCTGGTACAAATGGCCTCAGGCTCAAACTTGGCCTCATTCTTCTGGCCTTGGCTACGACCTCATGTTTCTGGCCTTGGCCTCAGCCTAGGGAATTAGACCTCATTTATCATCACTGCTTACAATCAAGTCCTCTATGCTGCTGATGCTGCTATTTGTACGTTTTGGTGCATTTCATTATTCTAACCAATTGTAAACTTCCTGTCAGTTTTGTGGAATTATCTCAGAATAGATTGAGGCCATTTAGATTAGAACTGTGATCACTCTTGACCACATGGAAGAACGTGCTGCCCAAAGCAAAGACTACAAGTTTTCAGTATAAGACTGTGTTTTTACGTGCGATAGCAGAATGCTTCGCGCGTATTAGCTATGGCCCAGGCGTCTGTCTGTCCGTCCGTTTGTCCGCCACACTGCTGTATTGTGCCAAAACGCTGCAAGCTAGGATCACGAAACCTTTACTGTGGGCTGCCCCAAGGACTATAGTTTATCGTGACAAAATTTCGTGCCCTTGTGTGAGGAGTTCCTCTTGAACGAAGGCATCGAAGGAGGTACCCCCTAAAAATGTTATTTTGCCGTTATTGGCTCGTCTAGTGAGAAAACGGTTGCAGATAAGTACAGACATGTTGCTTATAATAACAAGCACTGGTCACTGGCTTTTTTGTTTTATCAACATCGATGACTTTGAACGATCTGAACCCCCCCAAATTAGGGGTTTTCGTGCATTTGTCATGATTTCGAGCTGCAACGCACATTTTAAGACTGAATTGCGCCGAAATGACTAGAGACATACGCAAAAAATCTGCAAAAGAAATTTTCGGCATTAAACGTAGATTTTAGCAGTCCAAGTCCCGACCCCCTAACTTCGAGGAGGCCTGTGCACGCTTGCATCAAAGAGGGGTACCTTCCTTAAAAGTGGTTATTTTACTGCTATTGGCTCGTTTAGTGTGAAAACGGTTGCAGATAGGTGCATACATGCTGCTTATCATAACAAGGACTACCGACGGGCTTTTTAGATTTATTAACATCGATGACCTTGAACGACCTTGAACCCCCAAAAAGGTTTCTGATGAATTTTTCGCAATTTTTAGTTGCAGCGCACATTTTAAGAGTGAATTGCGCGAAATGGCTGGATATGGACCACAAAAACCTGTGTAGGCCTATAAAATTTTTAGCATTAAATGTCCACTTTTAACAATGTAAATTTCGACCTCTTACATTCAAGGAATCTTCTGTATGGAGGCCTCAACATTCGGCACTCCTTCAAAACGCATTTTTATTTCATTTCACGCTGTACACAATTGCCCAGGTTGTAAAACCGCTGCTATCGCGCGTCACGTGAGCTTTGCTCAAATTACTTGTCGGCTTTGGAGTGGACTGCCTCAAGATCAAAAAAGCCTTCGAAATACAAGTTAATACAGATCTACACCATGGGCCATAAAAACGTGGCATTACTTTTGTCCATATCTTCTCCAATTATTGACCGATTTTTACGCGCGACAGCATGTAGTGCTAAGCGCATCTTAGCCATCGTCTAGGCGTCCGTCCGTCCGTCTGTCTGTCCGTCCGTCACACTGCGGTATTGTGTCAAAACGACGCAAGCTAGGATCACGAGATCTTCACTGTGGGCTGCTCCAAGGACTCTAGTTTATCGTGACAAAATTTCGGGCTCGTGGATCGAGGGCGTTGAATAGGGGCACCCCCTGTAAAAAGACGTTATTTTTCTGCTCTTGGCTTTTATAGTGTAAAAACGGTTGTAGGTATGGACGAACTTGCTGCATATCATAACAAGCACTGGTGACGGGCTTTTTAGAGTTGTCAACATCGATGACCTTGAACGACCTTGAATCCCCCCAAAAGGGGTTTTGTTGAATGTTTCGCAATTTTTGGCTGCAGCGCACATTTCAACACTGAATTGCAACGAAATGGCTGGAGATAGACCAAGACAACCTGCGTATGTAATTTTCAGCATTGAACGTAGATTTTTGCTGTCCAAGTTTCGACCCCTTATGTTGAATGCGGCCTGCGCATGTTTGCGTCAAAGACGGCTACCCCCGCCAAAGACAAATACTAACGACAACAAACATTTTTAGGTAAATGAAAAAACTTTAGACCCACAGTGTGGTGAATGATCCATATGACACTACGTGTAAACTGTTAGACCCAGTGTCATATGGTAAAGTGTTTTTTTCATTTACTAAAATGTTTGTTTGTTATTATCGATATATATGCATACTTCATTTATATTTCACATGGTAATGATGGGATATATAATAATTACATTATTGCAAATTGTCCACAGAGTGTGCCAGTAGAAGAATTTTGAAAATTGATTAATAGTTGGTGAAGATACGGACAAAAGTACAGTGCCACGTTTTTTGGACCACCCTGTAATATATTTGGAAACACTCTATGAGCCCGGATATGTTTATGTTTGTGTAAAATACTGTCAGGCCATCCGTGCTTACTAAAATGAATTGGGTTTGTGCATGACATCAGTACTGTAAACTATCATAGCGGATTAAAATATTTAATTAGATTTTAATTGGATTTGAACCAAATTCGGCCAGACTAACAGCATCATCTGCATAACTGAACACACTCGTGCAGTGTCGTTTCAAGTGTTTTTTTCTTTTGCAGTTTGTCTTCAAATTCTTCATCAGTATCTTCTGCAAACCGTATTCTTTGAACTGGTATGAGTTTTTTTATTACTGCCCCAGTGCCTGAGTCTGCCTTGTCTTTGTTGCTAAATGACATGTTACAATGCCAGTATTTTCTCATCTCATTAAAAACCATTATTTACAATAATAGCGTTTGCTTATGTTTACAAACACCGACCGTATATCGAAAACTAAACATAATTTAATTTCAGTACGCGAATTGGTAGAAAACTTTTTCAAATGATAAGTTTTTGCTGTGTATTTATTCTGATTATAGTGATTTTTAAAATTAAGTTTCACAAGGTAGTGTAGCAACGCAGGCAAGGTGTGGTGGAATACTTTATTGCAAATTGTTTACAGAGTGTGCCATATTTGGTGAAAATGTCACCGAAGACAAAGTGTTGAGTTTTTTTGGGGAACACAGTGTACTCTTGATGAGCTTTTGAACGTGTATCAAAAACATTGCACGGTATCAAAGTTTAGTCCATATCTTCACCAATTATTGAACGACATTCAAAATTTTCGTCTGACATTGTCCGACACATTTGCAGCTCAGCACACCTCAAATGCGTTGCTACACTACCCTGTGAAACTTAAATTTTCAAAAATCACTGTAATCAGAATAAATACACAACAAAAACTTATCGTTTGAATAAAAGTATAAAGTGCAAAGTATAAATTTTCAAAAATCACTATCTCTGCTAGTGCAATATGTACGACGTATGGGTATTGTGATGCTGTATGGTGCAGATTGGAGACGTGCATCTGTTCCGGAAGGCGATTCAGCCCGCGGGAAGTTTTGCTCTAGCGTTCTACTACACGAACATAGCCGGGGGTCCGTCTCGTGTGTCTGTACTACTGTCTGACATTGGACTGACGACGGCTGCTCGGTATGACGTGACCGAAGTGTTTAGTGGACAACATTACGCCGTCATGAAGCCCTGGTACACGCTCAACTGCGAGGTCAACCCAAACGGAACGCTGCTCTTTAAGTTTATTGCCATACAGTGAGGGTTTTGTTTTGTTGTTTACCAGCACACGTTAAGTTCACACGGACAGCGCTAGGAATCATAAACTGAGTGCTGGGACAGCGTCAGGGTAAGGGCCAACTGTGTTCAAAGCAACAACATTGAAATGAACTGCAATGAAAGTCGCAGCGCGCAGTTAAACAGCAGATCTGTTCTAATTCAGTTCAGTGCAGTTCCATCTGCTTCATTGACAGCATACGCACAGCCTACACTCTACTGCCTTAACCAAGAACTCCAGTCTTCAAGCCTGCTTTTTAAACGTATCACTTGCGATATCGACATTTTTTTGTGATTTTGTTACCTATTTTCTGCCTACCGTCAGAAACTCAAATTCTATGGAATTACCAATTATTGTACAGATCAAGGTTTGCCATTCTGACTGTGTAGGCCACACTGTGCAGATTATGATTGTAGGCCGATATTACGAACAATCAAACATGGTGTGTTTGTAACTTTTATAATATTATCCATTCATCCACTTGGAACTGTTCCGGCAGGCTTACGTTTTATCGCAGATGTTTTTTTTATTTATTTTGTAGCCCGAAACGGCAGTTTTCAATAGGCTTGTATTACTGCAGATGTTTATTTTTTACTCCTCGCGCGCGAGGAGTACATGAGATTAGTGTAATATTGAGAACCGACCGACGACCGACCTCTGTTCCTGGAAGAGCCTTCCTGGAAGAAATTCAAACGGCCATATCTCCATAACGGTGCGATATAGACGCATGCGTTGAGGTATAACAAGACAAATGGCAACTAGCGTCATCGACCATTATTGGAATTTTTTTTCCTCCCAATTCCTGGTATCGGGCAATATTTTATGAACTTTGGGGAGACAATTTCCAATAACGACCTCGACACCAGTCACCATTAGTATAATATTAAACGCGTCTCAATTACATGCCATTGCCGGGTCTCTAATACAAGCTGAAAGGAACGAGAAAGCTTTCAAAAGAATACAAAAGAAAATGATGCGTGCAAGGAGTACATTAGATTGGTCACAATCTAATAATATTACTTGTTAGCAATGACATCAGCGTCAGCCAATGGGTGACTTCACTTTTTGACTTAGACTTTCGCTGAGCCTAAACTTCGGTCTTGTCTTGTTCTTTTCTAATGTCTAGGCCTATGACATGGTTGAGAGAGATGGCGTGGTCTGTGACTGCTGACTTGTTTTGTTCTGTTGCTGCGGATTTACTGGTGCTTCGTGTGTAAGCCCTTACATTACGTTGTGTGACTTCCTGTCGGTGTTCCTGAACACGAACGCCGAAAGCTCTGCTTGCTTCTCCAATGTAAGTTTTGTCGCAGTTTTTACATGGTATTTTATACACACATTCGCAGGCGTCTTGTTGTCTGCACTTGTCTTCAAGTACTTCTTAGTGTCTGGAATGGCTTCATGGCTGAGGAAATACCATGTCGTCTGTAAGCTTGGGTAACGGCTTCCGACAGGCCACGTACATAAGGTATAACCACTGTCGTCCTATTTACTTTTGGAAGCTGCGTTGCTGCTTTGCGATTGACCTTCTTCTGTTTAACTGTTTCCATTTGTCTCTGGACCATTTTGATGCTCCAGTCTGCAGCAACAGAATGGACCAGTGGATCAGGGAAGCGATACGCGTGAGAAAAGAACAAGTCGATGAACCGAGTCGAAAGGTCCTACCAACTTCCACACATCTATGACTACTTACTGTCCGCCGCAGCGACACCTGGCGGACAGTCGTTCCGACGAAGGCAGCAGCGGTTGCCAAAACGTGAACAAAAACAATAATAAAAGGTTGTAATTTGATGAGTTTATTATAACTTATATTTCACTTTGTTTTCTATCCCCAGGTAGTGCAGAAGCAGACATTGAGTGAGGTGGGAAAATTGAATGGTCGTTTGGTGGCAAGTTGTGTCAAGAATATGCACACCCAAAATTATGAGAATCTGATAATTTTTTCAAGTTGGAATGGAAAATGTCGGGGATTTTTTTGCGACACAGTGTATAATAAACTATAATGGTAGTTCTAATAATCTTCCCTGTTTTCCTGCAGAGAGTCATTAATTTCAGAATGCTGTCTATTGAAGGACAGGTGTTTCCGTGAAAATTGTTATTAAATGCAAAATTTCAACACGTTGCAGATTTAAATTCAAGGACTTTCGAAAACTGTCAAGTACCTTATCTTATTAGCAGCCTTGAGTTTTTTTTCACAGACTAACGACAGAAAAAAACATGGACAGTACTACAACCAGAATGTCTACCACTTAACAAAGCAATTTACCAAAAAAGCTTCAGCGATGGTTTAGCCAAACAAGTAACAATTCAACCAGCTGAAAACTGCACTAAACAATGAGAAAATACAAAACAAAATAAAATACAAAAAATACAAAATACAAAACAAAAATAATTCTTAGGATTGCAGGCAATTTCATGGACACTTGCAATAACGCTGAAACCTGCCAATTACACAGATCGTGTGGCTTTCGTGTCACGTCCGTGTAATCGTGAATTAGGTTGAGACTTGATATAGTCACAACAGAAAGCAAACAATGCAACGCCAATTCTACATGGTGTCTAATCTGTAGAAAAAAGGCATAGCGCTATGGTCAATCCAGAGTGGCCACAGTTATGGGGCGAAAAAATTCAATTCGCATTAGATGGTTCTGTTAGCGGTAGGCGTGGTGTAGTGGTAACGCGTCTGATCCGATCAGCGAAGTTACTGTATGCCGGGCCCGGTTAATACTGCGATGGGTGACTGCCTGTAGGCAGGTAAACCATCTCGGGATGTAACCAACCGCCTAGGTCAACTCAGCCTTCCATCCCTCCGGGGTAGGTAAATCGAGTACCGGCCT
>Ga0209367_1013687_pt1 | contig 10406 bp, 3 predicted proteins | sample WorMetLIZISLAND2_FD_187412 | JGI IMG/M metagenome (GOLD analysis project Ga0209367, IMG submission 187412) | Marine gutless worms symbiont microbial communities from Max Planck institute for Marine Microbiology, Germany - Olavius geniculatus... ...
ATTTGTGCTGTTTTATATCTACAACCATGATGTCACCCTTACACTGTATATAAACTGAACAGTTTTTTTACATAAATATTTGCAGTTTTATTGCCGTTGGAAGTAATCTGAATTAGTTAATTATAGCAATGTTAGAAAATGTAGAAATGTTTTTGTTGCTAGATAATAACGATTTTTCGTATACTTAACGTTTGATTTTTGCGGGGATGCATATGTGCGCTTTTGAATAATGCACTGCCCATACCAAAATAAACCGATCTTGAAAACACCCCATCTGATGCAAAGATCTTCGATATATCTCTTACGTAAGCCGAGTTCTAACCCATTATGTCCCAAATTTTGTTGCCATGGCAACGAGGGTCTCTCGGGGAAAAATTAGCGTGGCATCATTCGATGGCCTATCCCCGAAAACCCTTTATAGATGCAAAAATTTTGCAGATATCTCTTACATAAGCCGAGTTATAGCAGTTTTGTCCCAAATTTCGTTGCCATGGCAACGAGCGTCGCTCGGGGAAAAATTCGGTTGGCAGCATTCGATAGCCCATCCCTAAAAAACCCAATGGCGCCTATGGGGAAAATTAGACAATGCTTTAAACAAACTGTCATAGACTGCACTTAAGTCGATATGCTGTGTAACCGTTCTACAACACGCTGTACAACAAGATCTTCAACAAATCCATAACGTGCATGAACGCGTTGTACGGCTTTACATTAGAGTTTTGGCTATATTGAAATAGTCAATGATACCAAATTGGACGTTTATGCGTAAATTTAAATGAATAACACAATAAATTCTTTGCTGTGATTTTAACTGCACGACCATGAAAACGTAGTCAATTTATCTATAGCACTACTCGATATAAAATGCATAAGCCTAACATATATCCTAGGCTTATTTAATTCTGTCGTAATCTGTTAAATACATGTACTTAATTTAAAGTTATCGCAGTAACAAAATTTTACACGTCGTGATCTTGCGTTGAGTTGACCAAAAGACAGCATGACTGATGACAAAATACGAAATACGTTGTCCACTCATCATAAACTATCATGGATTACTGCTATTTTGTTGCTGATATCTCAAATATCATTACAAAGTCAGATGTGCAAAACGTTAAGAAACCGTAAGCAAAACGACCTGTTACATCGTCACCTTTTATATTTTTTGTGATATCGTTGTAAGTAGGTTGTTGTCAGATTTAGCTAATTGTTGGCAAAAAATTAGGCCTATATACGCTACTGTCACAATTTGAAAAAAATACATAAGAACAGCCCACCAAATCTTGTTCTTACGCGCGAGAGCTAACATAGTTATAGCGCGTATTAGCTACAGTAATTCTGTATGTCCGTCTGTCTGTCTGCTTTGGTGTCTGTCACGTCCCGATACCGTTTTAAGACCAGGCGAGATAGAGACTCAGGGTTTTTACCATATGATAGCTTAGAGTCTCAAGAATTTCTTTTGAAGAGACGTCATTTTACCGCTATTGACTAGTCTAGCATGAAAATGGTTGCAGTTATGTACAGATATGCTGCTTATCATAGCAAGCACCGGGGACGCGCTTTTCAGAAATGTCGAGATCGATGACCTTAAATGACCTTGAACTCCCAAAATACGGAGTTTTGATGACTTTGTTTTTGCGATTTTGGGCTGCGACTAACATTTCGAGAGTGAATTGCGCCGAAATGTCTGGAGATAGTCTAAGGCAACATGCGTATGAAATTTTCGCCAATAAATGTAAATTTTAGCAGTACAAATTTTGACCCCCTACGTTTAAGGAAACCAACGCACTCGGGTGTCAAAAAGGGGTACTCCCTCAAAAGCAGTTTTTTTCCGATATTGGCTTGTTTAATCTGAAAATGGTTGCAGATAGCTACAGATATATTGCTCATCATACAAGCACTGGTGACGCGCTTCTTAGTGGTATCATCATCGCTGACCTTGAATGACCTCGAACTTCAAAATAAGGGTTTTAGTGATTTTTGGCAGTTTTTGGCTGCAAAGAGCGAATTGCCAGGAAATGGCTGGATATATACCAAGGCAACCTGCGAACGGGTACTGTTATAGGCTCTCGCGCGTCTCATGAGCATTAGCTCAGATTTCTTGTATATGTTTTTGCTGTAAGCTCTAGGCCTATCATGTAAGTTGTAAAAAATCTAGCAACAACTTTACACCATACCGAGAGCGTAATGCGTGCCTCTGATGTTACTTATACACGGTGTTTCATAAAAAGGACCCCTTTTTGTTTTTTTTCATAATTCACTCAAATGATGAGGAATTTGTACGACATTTTTACCGGTTGCAGCTGAATAAATACTAATTCCAAATGTTTTAACAAAACGTGACAGTTGATTAAATGATCTTTGCTAGTCGTGATGTAACGCTGACATTATAATGTGTCACGGGTACAAACAGGCTAATCCCAATTGGTGCTGCCAGTTGCTACCTTGCTTCAATGGTGAAAAATCTGGTTCGTTAGTGTCAAACATTTGAAGTTTTACAGATGCAGCCACAAAAAAGTGCGAAGCGATCGAATTTACGTGTCTATGGGGATAGTTGGTCTTTCACATGTTCGAGCAAGACTGTGCACTATCACACCGAGCTTGCAAGATGTTGAGTTTTTGGATCACATCACAAGACGCCGGATTTCATGTTTCCATGTTGCTCAGTGCTGACACGATAAGCATTTTCCATTAGCGAACCAGATTACGTTCACCATCGAAGCAGGGTAGCAAATGAGCTAGACATAATGTGTCACAAGTTTGCACTTGTGACACATTATGACGTCAGCGTTACATCACGATTAGCAAAGAATATTTAATCAACTGCCATATTTTGTTCAAATATTTCGAATTAGTATTTCTTCAGCTACAACTGATAAAAAATTCATGTAAATTGCCCATAATTTGAGTAAATTATAAAAACAAACAAAAAGGGGTCCTTTTTATGAAACACCGTGTAGACCCAAGCTTATTGCTGGCGCGTGCAGGGTTGCGGGCTGCAAAAAGCACGAAATTTATAATCACCTAAAGTTAACTGAATAACAACAATGTACCCGTAACATACACTAAGCTCGTGAGATTACAATATATAATGGCCCGTGTGCCAAATTGTTGCAGGCCTATAGATCTACCTAGATACTTCATCGTCACGTGTGTGGTGCTATGCGTATATGGGCCTAACGTTTGGTAGAAATGTGCTGTCTAAAGTTCATTCATGATCGTGCTACTGATGAAAAGCGCGTGTTTTACATTAAGTAAACGAAGCGAAAATTTGTAGAAACGTTTCGAATAGCAACTTGCATTTTAATAAACCCACATCAAAAATAGGCCTACTAAAAGCTGAAACTAAACAAGTTGCTAAATGCTATAAGTGCCTAGTTTAAGAGTTAAGGAAAACTGAGTTTAGGCCTATGACAAAATTTATAACTATTTTATCAGTACTTAGTCATTATTTTTAATATAAGAATCGCAACAACCGCTGTATGGTACACAAATCTTTCAGGTTTCAAGTCTCAAAAATGCAAGATCGTAATGTCATCGGTCAAGTAAACCATCTCGTTGTGTAAGTGGCCCAACCAACTTCAAAATATTCTTACTTTTCCGTCAATCCGGAGCGGACAAATCGAGTTTCGGCCTGCTTGGCTTGGGTTAATATAGGGCGCCTTTACTTGTGTCGGGCGGGAGGTAACACTACCATGTCGCAAGTAACGCTCCATAGCTCTTGGGCTTTCTATAAAGACAAACACACACCCATTACAGAATGCAACGCTATCGACAGACAACATCATCCTTTAGCTGGTCGCCATCCTTGCTCAAAAGCTCCTGGTGAGCGTCGAACTTTTGTCCGACGTATTCTTGGCCTTGACGCGGCAGAGGAAACGGACGTCGAAACGATGACGACGTCCACCGATCACAAGGCGACACGCTGTCGTGACAATACGACAGGTTACTGACAGCAGGCCATAACACGTGATTTAGTAATGTCCGCATCATCACACCGTGGTCTGCTGTAGTTTTTACGGACGTCGATGACGCGTTGGATGTCACGCTGCGCATCATCATCGTCGTCATCATCTGTGTGACGTGTTGCCTCAGCAGCTGATAAAGCGCTCGAGGTCGTCCGCCCCACAGACCGTCGACAATGGCTTGTTCGGCGTGTTTCGGATGATCACGAATGCAGTAGATGACAGCGCTAAATTGAGATCTGTTCTTCTCAGCCGCTGACATCCAGTCTCGGACAGCGCCAGCCTCTCGCTCACTTAGACGAGTGTCGCCATCGCGAACCAAGAAATAGTTCACATTTTGGTCGTCGGCCGCCAGTAGGCGCCAGTTTCTCGGCGTCATACTGTTTCCGGCCGAGACGTGCGCAATCTCGGCGCCCAGAAATCGCAACTTGTTTAGTATTCGTGGTGGAACTGCGAGTTCTGATGGCGCTGGATCGGCAGCGACGTAAACTCGCAGTGTCCAGTCGGGCAGATAAACCGGAAGTAGTTGTGCGTTGCGAATAACTCCCCAGATGTAGCGTGGATCTTTGCCGTACAGAGACATCGACATCACCTTGCGACCATCGGGCTTTACGCCCGATGCTTTGTTGCCGTTGACAGCTTCAACATACCTTCATTAACAATAAACATGACATTGCATGAAGCAGATGGTTGTACATTTTAGAGAACAATGGACTGTTTCAGACACTTCCCGCTGTCGTACAGTAGATGATTTTTAAAAGACTTTGTAAACTTATCCGTATGAGGAAAAACAGGATAGCCCTACCATCGACAAAATCGGCGACCTACTTAGGAAAATAGCAATCTTTGGTGACACTCACTGGCTTTTGGCTCCAAAGCCGAAGGCCAGTGACTTTGAAGAAGACGTCCAAAGACGAAAACTGACAACATCACGGAGTGAACAAAACCGACACTGTCTGAAGTTGTTAGACTGCGACAAGACCGTGCTTCATAAAGCAAGATTGTATTTTGACTTCAACAGCCTGCTCCTGACCAATAAAGAAAAAAACTTATTTATACTTACCCATAAAACTAAAGTAGTTTGGCACCAACGTCACCAATGCCAAGACAAATCTAATTGTGTTGCCACAAAGCAATTTAACACATAATTTAGCGTGTTGCAAAGCAAAAGGCTAGCAAGCGGTGCATGGCATGCAAAAATCGTCACCGATTTTTTTTCTTCAAAAGTTAGTAATTACCGCTTAACGACGGCAACACCACGATTCAGTTGATGGCCAAGCTGTTTTCCAACTTGATACCGGACATTGTAACGCTGCCCCAGACGAAGTGTGTGCACCAAACGCACTTCGCCGATCTTGGTCGACCTGTTTGGTTTGTAGACACGAGTGATCCACGAATCACCCCACCAGTCGGTAAACAAGTGCGGATAGTAAAAGCCAAAGATGTCGACGTGCGTCCTGTGCACGAAGTCGTACGTCAGAATGCCGACGTTGCCGCCAGAGTGGTTCGGTCCGACGACACCGACGAGCGCTGGATCGTAGCTTTTCAACGTCGAGATGAACTTCTGCGTCCAGTCGCCGGTCAACATCAGCGTGTCGTCGTTGATGCGGTAGAAGTAGTCGACGTGATCGAGGTAAGCTTCGAGCATCGCGTCGTTCTGAGCCCAGGTCGGCTTACCTGCGTGGTCGCACCCGACGAGGGACAAGTTAGTGGTGGTGATGCCGCGGTCTTTGCATGATCCAGACGTCGATGCTTCGTGAAACTGTCGGTGGAATGCGTCGCGCAGCCGTTGGTTGGCAAACACGCGATCGCTGCGGTCGTACGCCAGATAAAACCTATAAATGAAGCCTTGACTGGCCGTGCGACAGAACGTAGGCAGAAACGTGTTAAGGAACTGAAATTTTTGTGCCACGTTATTTTCAGAAACTTCGACGAGCTTTTTCGACGTGATTGCGCACCCAATGGAGATGATAACTCCACCCTTTGCCAACTGCTCAACTTGACTTTCAATAGTGACATCGGACACTGGAGACGGCTGCTTATTGTTCCAGAACAGCGTCAGCAATCGGTCAGCTGTGCTTAGTGTCCTTGCCGTTGAACGAGTGTCATCTTTCCACAAACGCTGACTGGCGAAGCGGTACAGAACGCAGTAGATCACAACGACGAGCAGTAACAACTTCTTCCGTTCTGTTATTTGTCGAAGCGCCTGCAGCATTTTCTCAGCTAATTTGCCAGTCAAGTAAATTTAACAACATTCTGTTCGCCTTTACCCACTCTCGATGCGTCTTCGTCAAAATTTGTCGTATGGACTCGTGCATTTTACTAAACTAAAAACGAACCGTCTGCTTCTTTGACTTGTAGGCTACCGGATTACGGCCCATTTTAGGGCGACACTACTTATTCGGATAGCTGGATCCTGCTTAAATAAATTCTCGGCAAGTCAGCTTGAGATAATCTTCCACGATGAAGACCATGAGAGGCAAATGTAGCACCGTAGCACTGTAGCATCTGCAATAGGTTGTCCGCAAAATTCTGTACGCACTTTTGACGAGTCCTTAGCTACCTAGCGCCTATTCAGTTCGGAGTTCGGACACAACAAGTCGAGTAAGTCGCACACAGCGCACGTAACATATACCGAAACTTCGTGAACGGCATAGGCTGCTAGCGGAAATTACGACCTATGAGGCTAAGACTTTTAGTCTTGCGACGGCGAAACAGTTTGGAACGAAAATCTTGACGTTTCTCGTTCCCGCCATAGACGCCCGCCGCCCGCAGAATGTCGTGTCACTGGTAAAATTCGTTCTTCCATGACAACGATCGATCAGCAGCCGATGCGTGTGTTCGGCGTGTCCAGTCATGCACACGGGCTACGTTACACTAAACGACTAGCATGCTCGAGACAGTCAGCCCCAGTGATTAGGTGCTTTAATTGACGTGACCTGTACCGTTGCTATCGTCATCGATATCATGCACCTGATATTAAGCCCTATGTAGTTTAGTGCCAAATTTCACCTACTAAAATCTGTACATTACACCGGGTTAGGCCTACTAACTTACTTCAGTCTGAGCGAATCGACGAAGTTCACTATGTTTCTCGGTCAGTGAATTTTTGTCAACCAGAATACTGAGAGAAAATAAACACATCGATGATATTTTACATCACAGAAAGGTTGCACATGGCTCCAAAAGAAAATGGTCAAATTTCCGCGGCAATCCGGCTATTGTGGACTCTGGATTTCTAGCAAAACTTAACAAACGCACTATCGCATTCCTATAGACAACGAAAACGCACAGGTCTACAAACAATCTGAGCTAAGCTCATAAGACGCGCGACAGCATCGTTAAGTGACTGTGCGCAATTCACTCTCGAAATATGCTTCGCAGCCTAAAATCGTCAAACAATACCATAAAACCCTGCCGTTTTGTTTTTGAAAGTCATTTAAAGTCGTCTTAGGCATTAGCCTATGTCAATATGTAAGCTGCAATGCTAAAACTACTAGAACAGTGTAAAAACCACGAAACCAAATCAATTTAGAGAATAGGCCCAAAAACACAGTACAAACTGAGAACATTGTAGTCTGTTGTCTAAATGCCTGACAGCATTACTTTTCGTTGTATCGCTGCAAAGACACAGCAACAACTTTTCAAGAATTACCAAGGACCATCAGAAAGATAAAAAGAATTAAATTAAATCAAACCGGCATTTTTATAAACATATACAAGCAGGCTTAGTTTACATTCGACAATTTAACACTTTTAGGCATTAATCAAAAACTGGAATTATCAGCAAAATTTACCAAATGCATCAATAGTTCTCACGGCGTTTAAAAAACAAATTCAAGCACTTTCAAAGACCTTCAGACACCGATTCAAGGACTTTCAAAGACCATGTTTGTTTTCAAGGAATTTCCAGGCCTTAAAAGTCTGGAAAAATGAGTAACACCTCGTTTACACGATCAAGCAATCCTGAAGCAAACATCAAGCAAGCATAGAGCAGACATCGAACAAACGCCGAGCAAACGTCGAGCAAACATTGAGGCAGCTAGTCGAGACAGCTTTATGTTAGCTGGACGAGCCAGCTCGTCGAGCTAGCTTAATAGTGTGAACAGAGTATAACGGGACGTGGTTGATTACGCCTATAAAACATGCACAAAGATAAATGTTACGAACGACAAATCTTAGGCTATGCGACGTCCTTGACCGACTTATTTTGGCACAGCACACAGATGACTGAACGTCAAATAATATCGAAAAGACAAAAAACGACTTCTGGACGCTGGCGGAATGCTCCAAGACCAGACCAGGTTCCAAACTCAGTTTGCTATATTCCGGATTTCCTGTTCAGCGTTACCGTATAGGCTTAGAGCTAGTTTAGGGGCCTACATAATAGGCCTATTACATACATGTAATCGGTAGCCAACAATAGCATCCCGACACACTCAAGATGCTGTACTGCTTGTTGCACTTCTAGTTGTCCAACAAATTGACGACACAATCGAACTAAAGTGGAATATGATCAGTCTAATGCAGACTGCAAACTATGCCAAGTGCAATGTTTGAAGTGCGAAAAATTAGCTGGGGGTTAAGTTTTTCGACTGTCAAAGTTTGACCAAAATTATTGTGATGTAGCCTAAGCTAAATGCATAATCCTATAGCTAACCGTCCAGTACAGAATTTGACATTTGGGGAAGTTATAAAACAATTGGGGGTTAACTCTCCAACCTCCGGCAATTCAAACACTAAGGCCCGAGTGATTGTCAGCCAAAATCGTGAAACAGACTGTGCCTGGAAGCAGCGGAGGTCATAAAAAGTGCAAACACACATAGACCCTACTGTTTCGCACATTGTTGTTTGCACACTCTCTCAAATTCTGTTATGTACTTTATCTCCACCGAGGAAAGAAAGTCATATTTGCTATTTTTTTCGTTTGTCTCTTTGTTCGCTTGTTTTTTTAGCGCAGAAAGTTGAGCAACAAATTTTGGTGAAATTTTAAGAGGCCTGCGGCGCGGCTCAACGACCATTCGCTTAACATCTAGAACGGCCTACTTGGACCTGTAAGCGACTCACCGACCATTTTCTCGCTCGCTCGAAGGTAAATCTCGCTCGCTTTTCTCGCTCAGCGAGATAAGCGAGAAATTGCAAAGTTCCGTCGAAGAATTTATATTTCGTTGCTTAAAAGTTTGCAAAATACGACAGTGGATTAGTATTATGTCCTACCTTGTGGATTAAGTAGTTTTTTTATTTCATAATTTTCTGCAGGAGATGTGACCTCCATTAAATCATGTGGAAGTCGATTTCATAGTTGGCATACTTCACATTCAAATGTGTGATACCCAAGGTGAAAGTTTTTTTTTTAAAACCTAGGGGTCGATACTTAAACTGTCAAATCTATGTTTAATGCTGAAAATTTCATAATTTACGCATGTTGCGTTCGGAGCAATTTACTTCTGATATGTGCGATGGATCCTACAAAGACGAAGGCACAACGACCATTCGCTTAACAAATACTAGCAAATCTGGATGCAAGTCTAGATCTTAGGTTCTTCATACTGATTCCGATAAGCTATCCGAAATTTTAAATTTATGATTTTACAGAATTTTTGTATTTAATGCTGCGATTTAAAAATGCGCGAAAATGGCTTTTAGTTTTTCCAATACCTTTCATTTCCACTTGGTCATTCATTCATACCGATTCCCAAAAAAATATTCACTGCGAATTTTTTTTCACTTTTTATATTATTCCCGCAAACTCATTCACATTGTCTCCCAATCCTATTTTTTCCAACAGTAACAACGAATGTTTTTTTGGATCTTGATATTTTCCAAATTTTTACTCGAGCAAAAATTATCCTCTTTCCCATTTCCACCGAAAATCCAGAAATCTCATTCCCATGCACTGTCTCTAGTGCTATTTTCTGCTGATAGGCTAATCGTCTGCACTTTGCGGAATGCTCTCCAGGATTTAGCGTGCAGTACCGTGCACTGTCTATTCCTAGCTAAGCTTATACATCAAAAACAAAGCGATATTTCCACTACCAGTAACTGTTGCAGTAATTGGCAGTTGGCGGTCTAGCTATGAAACATGTTTAATTTCGATATATGTAAAAAAAACTTACCAGTTTACAACTGTGTGTAAGGACGATGTGATGATATCAGTCCTCTAAAACAGCAAAGATCATTAGGGTAACCTTAGATGGGGCTATGCATATGGCGTCCTTACAAGCTGACTTTAGTTGGTAATCACTAACATAGTCTAAAGCCTTCTTCATCTGATGTTATTTGTCGTATTAGGCCTACTTGCCGAATGGTTACCGATTTGGCCGAACTGCCCAAAATGTGCACCGTAAAACAACAGATAGGCCTAAGCGTATAATATTATAAGCTTAACTAATGTAAAAGTCTGCATAATGACGATATGATGATCTCATATAGCTGCTTTCA
>Ga0209367_1013688_pt1 | contig 10405 bp, 3 predicted proteins | sample WorMetLIZISLAND2_FD_187412 | JGI IMG/M metagenome (GOLD analysis project Ga0209367, IMG submission 187412) | Marine gutless worms symbiont microbial communities from Max Planck institute for Marine Microbiology, Germany - Olavius geniculatus... ...
GACTTTCGCTGAGCCTTTTCGCTGAGCGAAAGCTAAAGCTGAACGCTAAAGTCTGTACTTAGACCAAAGTTCAACTAAACGATTAAAAATGGCGGAAAACCGGTAAACCTAACAGCAAATAATTCAACCAGTTACACTTGGACTTGATTATTTAATTGCACCGCGCACACAAATGAGGTAATTACGTGATGTCTTACGTCGTAATGGCTACAGCGTTTATTTTTGGTACCAGACTGTTTTAATTTACTAAACTATCCATGTTAGTCGCCATGTTTTCGCTCAGCGAAATCACTTCACTTTTTGACTTAAGTAGGTACTTAGACCAAAGTTTAGGCTCAGCGAAAGTCATAGCAAAAGTCTAAGTCAAAAAGTGAAGTCGCCCAATGTGTCTAACAGATGATGTTCAGGAATGTTCAGGAATTCAAGAAGCGACTGCTGAAGTCTGGATTAGTCTGGAGCATAACATTACGATACTGCTATCAATGAATGGAGAAATCGTCTCCATATGTTTGTGATTGCACAATTAGTCAACATTTCAATCAGTTTTATTGCAGGCAGCTGAAAAATGAAACAGTTGGATAAAATGTCAGCCAAAGTGTCAAAAATGTAAACAAAATGTGTTTTTGTGCGTTATGTACATTAAGTACTAATACCACTTTAGGAAAAATGCAATATTTTGATGGTTCCGATTTCCCCAGGTAGTGCAGAAACATACGATAGGTGACGTGGAAAACTACATAATTATTTTATGGCCAGTTGTCTAGGGAATATTCGTACCAAAAATTATTAAAATTATTAAAATCCGATAATCCTTCTTCAAGTTGCAATCAAAAATGTTCGGAATTTTTTTTGAGACACAGAGTGTAGCCATTTTTAAGCACATTTTACAAACCAAACTCCATCAGTGTGTGAATAAGTAAACAGACAGTTTCTTGAAAGCACAGTAGCAAGTCCCACTGCCTATGGTTCTTCGAACACATAGCTTGTACATCATAGCCACCGCACTATGGCCTCCAGCTGACTGGAGAAGACCGGCCGAACGACCAACAACAATCTGGCTGAAAACAGTTGATAAGAACATCCAGCCCCAGTACTTCGAAGCCCACACTGCCTGGAGGAAGGCTAAATATAGGGACACTTAGTGGCAAGTTGTCAGTATGCCAATGCGGTGACAGCATTCACCACCATACCAAAGGATATTTCGTGCCAGAAAAGTACTAATAGCGAATTTACATACAGGGTGTGCCAAAAAAATGACCCAGATAGTTTTTGTCAGAACTTTGTCAAATCCACACCAAATTTGAAAATTTTTGGCACACAGAGAGCCAAGATGATAAAATTATGTGAGGTACACTCAGTGCCACGTTTTTTATTGGCCCACCCTGTACATTATACGTTGTTACACTTCCACAATACATTGCACACCATAATTGAACGTATACATATTTCAGAACTTCTACTGAGATCGTGACTGACTTCAAATGAGATGGGTGGGATGACAGGCTTGCAGACAGCTCCACGGGGCTGACACTGGGCATCAGTTGATGACGAGACTCCGCCTTCCTTCCACATTGACGACAGATCACGGTACTTCATTTCAGCCTAAGCGACAATGCAACGAACAACATCTGCTAACTGTTTCACATAAAAGCATGTAGAGCGGCAAATATTTCAAATAAACTTTTTACGCAGTCAAAAGTAGTCCGCCGTAACACCGAAACTGTTTTAATTTTTTTGACATTCACCTCAAATACGATGGCTTTAGTAACTCACAACTGTGACATGCGGTCGTTAGAAAGAAGAAAGGTAATATTAAACTTCTCAATCTAAGATAATATTAATGGGTAAGTTGTCCTATTTCGGGCAATCTGAAGCTATCAAAAAAGTGTTGCATAGCTGACTGATAGCAGCCTCCATATGAAACATTGGCTAAAACCATTCTTACTTTTGTCTCAAAAAATTAGGAATACAAAATAACTATAGCAATTCACACAAACTGTAACACCGCAGAACAGTTATCAGAACATTACTTCAGACAGCAACGCGGGCAGTAAGAGTTGTGACAAAGTGCTACCTTTCTCTCCAAATTAACGACGGCTTTTTTGCACCGCGTAATCTGTTCCAAGATGTCACTCAAATCAGTCTTGACTGATGTCTGCCAAACAGCCACACAAAGCTTTTTATTATTATTAATGTTACTTATATGGCACACGTTCAATTACAGCATATAAGCATCAAATTTACCATATCAATTGTTACATGCATTGCACCTAATGTCATCAGAAATGTTTTCAGTGCAGAAACAAACAGTCACACAGTCAGGGGCCAAATTTTTTGGAAACTTCTTAAGAAAATCTTTGAAAGATTTCTTTTAAAAAGAAAGTATGTGGATTTTCAAAACTTCTTTTAAAACTTCTTAGGAAGAATTTAGGCAAATATGTAGGAAAGCACTAACCTTGTCTTACAGGAGAAAGCTGTGCAATAAAACAAAATCTGTAAAAAAATAGTTAATCATTTCTCTGAGCCAACGCATGCACTACCCAGTATGAATTCATTGTTGTAAACCACTAAACTACGACTACTGAATTTCACAAGGTAGTGCAGCAACAGTATTAAGGTAAGATGGCCAAAACTACAGTCATTTGCATCACTGTTTCATGATTTTGCATGCCAAAATTATCAAAATCTGCTGATGTTTCTCAAAGTTATTATAAAAATAAACGTGACACAGTTTTTTTGAGACACGGTGTAGACTTCTGCTGCATATTAATAAACACAACAAAAACAAATACAAAATAAATATGTAAGACAAAATAAATGTCATACACTTTTCTCAGATTTGGTTAACGGTGCAGTTGTGATGGGTCCAAACAGTTGACGACACAAGTCAATTTTCACCATCAAGTTCTCAACGTGTCTAAACAATCACCGTTCTTAACGATGCAAACTGCACCTTGAAACATTCTGCTTTGTCTCGGCCAAAATTTATCCAAATTATAGCAAACGTTAACATATTTCAGCCGGCAACATAAAACAAAAAAAAACAAATGTAAACAGTAGGCTCTATGACTGTCAAACAAATGAAATAAAGCAGATCATATTCACTTTAAACAACTTCCAGAACCACGTAAGTCAACTTATCCAGTTATTTGCAAAACGTAAATTTTCTCTGAAATTTATTGTGAGTCTATTTTTGAGCTTACACACATCTAAAATAAAAAACCGGACCAAGTAATGTTAATCGTGTTTGATGCAATGAAAACAAATAACAACAGGTGTGCATATGCCAACTCTACTTTTCACTTTTTTATTTTCCAATAATTTTTATTGTTGCTCTGCTGTAATTAAGTTGATTGTTTGTAAATATGGTGCACCTGTCCACACTGTTACTATTTGTTAAATAGTTAAATTTCTTATCTTTTGCTAGTAGGATAAGGAAACGACAGTCAGTAAGGTACAGTGGCAAGTATAAAATAAGATGAGATATAATCAATATAATTTAAAACAACATATAGTATCAAACACTGCCAGAAATATCTTGCAACATTGTATTTGCTTGACTAAATAAATGATTTGATTTGATTTAAAATAAGCATTACTTGTCAAGATCGGCAGCAGCTTCATCAATGACCTGTCTCAGATATTTCATCTCGGTGCCATCAGCAGCTGCTGTAGCTGCATCCTTCATAGCTCCCTGCTGTACGTATCGACGTAGACTGTCAATGAATGTCCCACCACAGCTGCCAAAAATTATTAAAGTTAGTAAAAATTTGACAAAGTTGTGACAAAAACAAATCTGACTGTTTTTTTCTGAGACACGGTGTAGAGAACAGAATAGATAGACAGAGAGGCAGACAGATAACTTCAGGGCTAAGCACGTATTGTAGCAAATGTATGACGACTTTGCTGGTAATCTTGAGTGTTGTTTATCATTTCAACATCTCCAATTCAAGTCAACTGTTGTTGTTGCTGTCATTATCGTTAGCATTAGTACTATTAAATTAGTACTATTTTAGTAGTATTAATAAAGACAATGATGGACAACAAAAAACCTGGATAGGTCTAGGTGGGAAAACCTCTGCATGAAATGCCTTAAAACAAAGTCGCTGAAGGCGTTGTACTCGCCGTTGACCAGTGAATAGTCTGACTCATTGCCAGAAGGTGGCATTATTTCATACTGCAGGTTATCAACCTCTTCCACCTTTTCTCCTTCCTCTTCATCTGTCAATCAAAGCAATAACAAAGTTGCTCTACACCGGACTGGGTTAGTACTTGGATGGGTCACTTTGCCTGCAAGCAGGCAGATCATCTCATTATGTAACCAGCCACCTAGGCCATCTCAGCCTTCCATCCCTCCAGTTTAAATAAATCAAGTACTGGCCTATCTGGCTCAGTTTAAGGTGGGGCATGCACCTTCATCTGTGTCGGGTGGCAGGTAAAACTGTGTGATCCCATGAACAGGTGACACTTTGTAGCTCTGAGATGGGTTTCCTATAAAAAGCTATAAACCACCTTCAGCCTTTAACTTGAGTGAAATGCGTCTGGCAACAGTAATTGATAGTCAGAATTTACGACAACAGCAATTTATCAATGTCAATTTCCAACTCATTTATGCCCCCAGATAAACTTGAATTACTAGACAAAAGTTTCACGAAACTACATCAGTGCATGCTGTAGATATTGCAGCATAAAGAAAGATGCATAAACACATGTACTGTACATATGAACTACACAATCAGATATAGATGTAAAAACTGAAGAGTGAGTGAGTGAGTGAGTGAGTAGGGTTTAACATCCCATCCGACACAGTATAGGTCATTTCGAGGACGGCCTTTGCAGGCAAAATTGCACATACACATAATAACAGAACAAAAAGTTTAACCTTTACAATTAAGAACCAGAACGTTTAACCTTTACAGAAACAAAAAACACAAAACACAAAAAATGGGCTAAACCTAAAATTGTAAGAATTCCGTTATACGCATGCATATGTAATTAAAAATAATGGTAATTCTAATAATCTTCCCTGTTATCCTCCAGACAGTCATCAATCTCATGGTGCTGTGTATTGGAGGACAGGGAGAGCAAACTGAAGAGAAACATAATTCATCAAGCAGCGCTAGTACCAGCAACACTAACAGTATCAGAGGCACAAAAACTGAAACAGGATAATTCAATGAATTATTCAGTTCTGTGAATTTTCCTACTTATTTACCAATTTCATCGTCGTCTGGCTCGACATTAACTGGATGAAGCAGTGGGCAAGCAAGTCCGTTCTTTTCACCGCGCTGGGTGTACTGCTGAATCAGCTGCGCTAGGTCGTTGAACTTGCGGTTCTTCACACCAGCTTCACTCTATGCAGCAAAATATCATCATAAACCAATTAGAATGTATCTGTAAATTTACTTACAGCTGCAAAAATTAATGACTTGTCACATCATGATAATTCTTTAAAAAATTCAATCGGTTAACATTTAGATTAACTTCATATCAATAAGAAAAATATAAAGAAGATACAATGACATCACAACAAGCATCTAAAGTCATCTCAGTTGTCTGTTTTTTTTTTATTTCAGTCTATCTACAATCAGTAAAAACACTCAATGATTGTGTCTCATTGCATCTGTGATAGCTAGAGCTCAACAACTGAAAAAATTGCCAAAAAAGAAAATGAGAATGCATTTTCTTTGACAATCACTGCAGTTATCATTTAATCAAAATTAATCATTAAGTTTCTTTATCGGTTTTTTTTAAATCAGGCGATTTTATAGAATTAACTATGAAATTAACTTTTAATATTTACCACCTGTGCTTGACCATTATGAGTACCAGGTCTACGAAACATATATGCAAATATAAGCTACTTAAATAAACCTCACCAAATAATGAACAACAATGGTTGCAATATAACTCAGAGCGATGCACAACTGTAATAAAACTAGCTACTTGTCAGCTAACCTGTACTGCTAATAAGCCACTTGCATCCGGCAGAATACGATATTGGTGAACACGACCATCTAAGCTGCAACAATAAACAAATGGACAAGTGGTGTAGTGGTAGCATGTTGTACTAGTGACCCTTAAGTCCCTAGTTCGAGTCCAGCCTGGTGCACTGCCAGGTAACGACCTTGGGCAAGTTGTTCACACACATGTGCCTCTGTCAAGCAGTATATTTTGGTACCGACCTAACTGCCAGGAAGACTATGGCAGTATATAGGAGAAGACTGGCCCTCCGTCCACATGACTGAGCTGTGTTTACTGTTTGCACTCACTGCCGGCTCGGAGACTTGGAAACGGAAATCAGCACTGCTCGTATTGGTCACAGACTGTGACAGAGTGCTGTTGACTATCAGCAATTCAACCTTTTAACATTTAACACCATTAAGAAACATAATAAGTAATTATCATAACTGTCTTCTTCTTCTTTATCGATAATGCACAAAGCCTCTGAGTTGAATAATGCGTAATGTTGTGCATGGCGAGTGTGCATGATTGAAGTGCTTGTAACAACTACTAGCTCTCTCATACAAATACTCGGTGACCAACTGGCAGAGAGAATATAACACCAAGCATTATAAATAGCAAGCAATTTGCTCAATACTTATATCTAATTTTAAGTCTGCAGTATACAACGACGCTTTCTGAAATGCAAAGCGGCAACACTCACAGAATGCACAGAGTGTACGCTCCGGAAACGGTCTCACTCTCGCGTATCAGATAGCTGCCATCCTGCTTTGCCGAGAGCAGAAGCTGTTCAGCTTCCAAGCGACTGATGCCTCGATGTAAACACCCGACAACAACTGTCACTGGCTTGGACATCATTGTACATTACTTTGGCAATATGACAAAATGTATCTCAACCTGCTACGCAAACCAAACAATCAATCAAGAATTGTTAAAGTAAATTAAGTAACACAAACTACTGCTAGGTCCACTAAAGACAAGTTAATCTAGATTGAGTACAGTCTGAAAATATTCAGCAAACGAATTTAGAAAACAGGTGAATTTTGAGTCACTGACGTAATGTGAATAGCAGATACTTGACAGATGGGGTTTGCTACTAAAGCATCTAAGAATGGTCAAACATATAAGTCCTGATCTTATCTCCACTAATGGTAATTGTTTAAAATAGCTATGCCACCTTAAACGGCTGTGTACATATATGACATTGGTGTGTATCAATAGAATGTTTCATTTGCCAGGTGGCGCTATTAGTGTTTTTTCGTGTTTTGTTTTCCCCCAAAAAGACCTAGCCCCTTTTTACTTTATAGGCTCCATCAAAAAACCCTCTTTAAAATGATGGAATTCACCCAAAAATCGCTCGTGAGCAAAAATGAAGCAAAAACCCAGCAATTTTGTTTTAGATATCTACTAATAAGACGAAGTAGTGCGCAAAAAATAATTTAGAACGCAATGATCCGTGGACAGGTTGATAACCCTTGGCCCTGGCGTTCAATAGTCAATTATTTGCAGTTTCCCATAATTAAATTAGTCTGAAACATCCATAACAACAGTAATTCTACCTATTTCAGTCAGTTCTGAAGCAATCTGGAGTGGCGGAGCTAATAGCGCTATTTAAAACTTTAAAATAGTCTTTCTGAACTCTGATACTTTCGGCTCACCTGGTGCGCGACTTTGGGATTGAAGCTCGAGTAGAAAGACGGACGTCGCTTTCAATCCCTTCAAGAAACTCTGAATCTGAATTTAAGAATTAACAGAGTGCACTGACACTGCGTTTTAACTGTACACGTCAAAATAAATCACTTAATAGATCTAACACCGTCAAAACAGACAGCACATTTCGCACTTCCTAGTACAACTATTCATTCCAATCACGATTATTTTGTGGGTGTGGCTTCAGCGTTCCAACTTTCGAGTAAATACAAAGTAAGCAAATCAAACTGTAGACCAAGGTGACTAACCTTACTTATTTTAATGCTGTTGGTTTCCAATTATACGCGTTTTACACCGAAGCTGCGCGGCTAATGGTGAAAAGTTTTAACGTCGCATGCGGTTACAAACGATGTGTTATTCACAATATATGTGAACAGGTACCTTGATAAATATCCCGCGCACTGCGCGGGGTGAAAAATAACAATAAAAACCGTTGAATTAATAATAAAACACACTTTAAAATTTCAGTGTTTACAAACTGCCAACATTCACCGGAAATAGCCATTCATCATACACAAGAATGGGGGAAGGCTGAACGGTGACCACTGACCACCTGACCACATGGTGACTAAAACTTGACCACTGACCGTCGCGAAATGAAGGCAAACGATGTCTATAGTAGCTTGCTATTTAGAAACGGTACAGTAGGCCCAGAGAAGGCCTACATGTATAATTCCTGAAAATTTTGCCTTATTCAGTGACCACGTGGTCACTTGGTCCGTGGTCATTGGTCTCGAAATAGGCATCGCCCAAGAATGGGCCCGTTCACAAACTCGCATCGGGTTTAAACTTGAACCTGAACTTGAACTTGACTGGCCAATGCAATCAGGACTGGAATTTGAAATGGGACACTGCCGGTTGCTTTGGATCAGTCAAAAACGGTGCAAGCTAGAATTACCAAATTTTCACTGTCGGCTGCCCTGGAGACTCTAGTTTTAGGAACCATAAAGCTTTTCCATAAATTTGAAGAGGGTCACCCCGAACGAGGGTGTTAAATGAGAGGGGGTTAGCAGAATTTGCGATTTTTGGCCAATAAGTTGCTGTATCGCAGTACTGGTGCGAGACAGGGCCTAGGTTACTATTAATCACTAACAGGAAGTCATACACTGGCTTTCAATTGGTGCCGAATTCAATGACCTTCAATCACCTTGAATGCCAAAAAGGGGTTTTATGGATTTTTTGGCGATTTCAAGCTGCAACACAAGTCTATATCATTCACAAGGTGGCACCACACTAGTGTCATTATGCGATTCAGATAGAGAATTTGGTATTTGTATATTAACTTAGCGTGAACACCCCAATTTTCAGCTAAACTACTGAACCGGAACTGCTATAGGCCTTCACACATCTCATGAGCATTAGCTCAAATTTCTCGTCTATAGCTGGTGGTGGGATGATGAATCCATCCAAATTTGCATTTCTCTGGCCTCCTACTTTCATACAACAGTATGCAGTGGTGACAGACTTGTGACACAAAGCATAATGCAAGCAAATAAATATAAAAAAGATTAGATATGTTTTTCATACATTTTTGCTATTTGTATTTGTTTTAGACATACATACGTCATCCAACATCCATATGTATCGGCATCGAGCTCCACTGGCATTCGAAGTGTTCATTAGATTTCTTCCTCATTCCGTTACAGAGGTCTGCACCATCTGTTGTTTTGTATTACCAAAAGCTGCACTATATTAGCATCAAGTAATAATAGGCAATAAATTGATTGTGGTCACAGTACTATCATTCAGTATATACCGTATAACTTCCAATAATAGCTGGGTCTTAAACAAACGCCGGGTCTCTATTAAACACCGGAGTTTTTGTCAAATGTACAAATAAACGCCGGGTCTTCAATAAACGACGGTCCCATATAGACATGAGGTACTAGCCTGGCAGCCACAATATACCAGTATATATAGACCCCTGTTTGTGTCTTTATTATGACATCGTTACATACAGAAAGATGGACAGATTGATAGACAACGGCAACCATGCCAATAGCTCGACCATTATTTAAGTATGGTCGGCTAATAAAATCCACTTCTGAATTACCGTACTACAAATATAAGAGACCAGGTTATCGGGTGGCTTTTTGCTCACATCTTGACGTTACCAGGTACTGGCATGTGCATGAGGTTGAAGTTGGAGCTTGGAACAGATAACTTACAGTAGACAAGTCGAGACTTAAATTGCGGAGACCAGTTGTAAGAAGTGCTTACTGTGACATGTGGGTGCTGTTAGTGCCTGACGATGTTTCAGGTTGAATGCACTAGAATGGTCTCAGTATCTACCGTATGCACGGCGACAATATTTAGAGATTGGCAGTGGTTGGTATAATGGACATTCGATAGGTGCATACAGTGGCAGATCCAGAAGTTTGAAATAGGGGGCAGAAGGGTATGGGTGGTGTCTGGGAAGTGGCCCTACCCCAAAATTATTTTCTAATTTTATGCAAAACTAGAAATTTCGGGCAAAGCCCAACGTGAGTCCACCCGGCGCCGTAAGTCCGATTGGGGGAAATTGAAAGGGGGCGTAAAGAGGGGAGAGAATTTCCCCGGCATCAAAGTCACGTGGCCCGAACTCAAATGCATTGGTATATGCCGAACGAGCTTTGTCGACTTAGGGTAGGTCAACATTAACGCTTATAACTTTGTTCGTAGTGGACAGAATTTCACAAAATTTGTTTTGTTCAACGCCGAAAGGATCGCTCTCGTCAACGCCGTTTAGATT
>Ga0209367_1013689_pt1 | contig 10404 bp, 7 predicted proteins | sample WorMetLIZISLAND2_FD_187412 | JGI IMG/M metagenome (GOLD analysis project Ga0209367, IMG submission 187412) | Marine gutless worms symbiont microbial communities from Max Planck institute for Marine Microbiology, Germany - Olavius geniculatus... ...
TCGTCGACTCAAGACACATCTGTTTACTGTTGCTTTTGAAAACAGTGGTTAACTGTAACGTAGCCAGCGCCTCTGTCTCTTTACACACGTTTAGTTTTATGGCGCTTTATAAGTTCGTTTTTAACTTAACTTAACTTAACATGAACAATAATGGAATGACAATCACAAGAGGTAGAGGGTGCAACAATTCGCTCAGGGTTACAACATATGCTTGCTGAACTCACAGATTTTGCCGATTCTAAACTAATCCGGGACCAACAAAGTGCGAGTAACTTACCTAGAGTCAATTTATTACACAATGATACTCTAGCTTGACTAATATTTACAGAAAAGCACCACTACCATGCCATTCTTAACCACATGCTTGGCAGACACAGTCTAAACAATGACAACTGCTATTATCGTTTAACATTTCTCTTTAATAGGCCTATTCTTCTAAGTCAATTCTGGTTAGGCTGGATCATCAAGGGGACAGCTGCAGCAGCACGCACGCTATCTTACAAGATGGTCACCCACCGTGTCACCCAGCTGATAAACGGTTCAAAAGACGATTATTACTAACACTGGATCTCACAAAACTGGAATGCATTCATCATGACACCACCACTCCTTGACAGAACATCAAATTGACAATACAAAACAAAGTCACCAACTACATGTAAATAATTACATGAATAAACAGACAGCAGGAAACCCAGATGGGTGCCAAAATGTAGAAACAGTTTATGACGCAAGCAAAAGAAAAGATACATCACAGGCCGAATGCTTCATAGTGTTCCAACGGAAATGCCAAAATTTGACACCCCCAAAAAAACAAAATTCCAAAAGTGACTGAGACAAACTTTGGCACAAGTCTGTGAAAGGACCCCTTATGATAAATGTCACGCAAATACATGGCAAATGGGCAAAATCAAAGAAAGTAATTATTCACGTTCATATATCGCATAACAGTATAAACAGACGAAAGAGCATATCTGTGGAATGTGTATGTCAAGTCTGGTCACAACATAGCTTTGGCATGGCCCCGATCACCTTTATCGTCACCATCGTCCAACCGAACATCCCCTTTATTGATGTTCTCATCTTCTCTAACATGTTTAACGGCTTCCGGATTTGCAATAACTTGATCTTGCAGATGATCTTTATCACCATTATCGTGACCTAACTTGGCACTTCTTTTAACAATGTTCACATCTTCCTGAGCATGTCTAACGACTTGAGGCTTTGCCACATCTTGCGGATGATCGATATCAGGTTTATGCGGTGGAAGTTCGGAGCCATGTTGCTGGTCACTGGGAAGCTTAGCTGCATCATGTACAGTGGCATCTCTCAGAGTAGCAGCAGCAGCAGCAACAGATTCATGCAGTGCCTCATGCTTTCTACCAGCTGGGTGTCCTACACAACAATAGGCAAGTAAGTAACTAAGTCAGTCAGTAAGTGAGAAGGTAACATAGATGATTATTTTAGCGTGTCCGTAGCAACTAGCATCACTGTGTGAAAACTGTACAGTCACAATGGGATGAAATATGAAATGTGAAAGCGATGTTTGGGGACAACCCATCAATGAACATAACAGATATAGTAGAAACGTCATAAACAAATGAACAGAGCATGTTCATACATACAACCTGACACATGCAAAGACATAAACTACAAAACCAATGCTCCAGCACTGCTCAATAGTAACAAAAGCAGAAAAATAACACATGCTATTAGCACAACTGTGAACAAAACAAATTGCTACAATTAAATGAGTACAAGTTAACACAACAAAAAGCCTAGCTAAAATAATCGACCGTACTGGTTGCTAATGACCTTAAGGTCATCAAAAGTCAACGATTTTCAATTCATCTGTAAGGGCATATGCCACTTCCTATTAGTGATTAATAGTAACCTTGGCCATATCTGTCACCATTTTTGAAATACTGTACGACCAGTTTTCCATTAAAAACTCACATTTTTCTTAACATGCTTCACTCAATCCCTAATTTGCAAATGTTCCTCTTGCGCTAGATGGCTGAAATTTTGCATGCCTGAGTTTAACACACATGGCTAATTATCTGCGTAAAAAGTCTTCCCCTACAACCTAAAACTTAGCCACAATACATCTGTGACAGACAGACAGATGACAACTCGTACCAACAGCTGGACCGTTACTTAAGTACGGTCAACTAGAAACTAGATAACTACAATTTGATACATGCTGTCAAAGTAAAAGGTAAAGGTAAAGGTCGTCAATTTGTATAGCACATCATCGCAAGCATGCGCATGCCTCTAATGCGCTTTCATCACTAACCAGAGCTGCCTGTCGCACGGCCACCATGTGCAGCCTGCAGACACAGGCTGGCGCAGCGGCCGGCTAGGCAACCCCAGTCAGCTGTACCAAGGTCCCCACCTTCCGTAACCCATGTAAATGAGTTACTACTCATTTTACGTCGCACAGAGGGTAGAAGGCTGAGTCGACCTAGCTGGCAGGCTTTGCACCGAGATGGTTTACCTGCCCGCAGGCAGTCACCCATCGCAGTACTAACTGGGCCCGGCATAGAGTAACTTCGTTTCAGCCGAAACGCGTTACCAACTACACCACGCCACCATCAAGCTCTGTATGCCCACTTTTTGGCATATTTGGTAGTCTTGTGACCTTGAACTTTGACACTTTGACTCCAAACAGAGCGAGTGCACTTTACAAATACTCTAGCAGCAGCATCAGAATGATGACAGTATAAGACTAATTACACAAATGCAACGGTAACTAGTTTAAAGGTTACAAGAATCGGCAATAACAAACCGTCCACTTTAGCCTTCTTCAACGATGCATCTTTTTCCTGAGCCTCCAAAAGTTCCTGATTTCGTTGCTAACACACAAAATCCAGACTGCTGCAAACATTGTCTGGACATCAATCTAATGCATTCACTGCAATGGTTTTTACGAGCTCCACAGCCTGGCACTGAATGCATTCCAGCAGAACACATCATGACATAGACCAATGCAAACTATCATCCACACCAAATACCTCAATAAGATTCATAAAAAACACGGCTAACAACACATGGATTAAACTACATTACAAAAAAAGCATGTTGCACTGGATAAAACTTCAAGTCTGCCCATTTTATTCTTTTATGGCTCTTTTCTTATTGATGACTTTAATGGTTGTCCTTACAACACTCACACTACAATGGAAGATGTGATCATCTTGGGCAATGTAGGCCCATCATTTCTTTCTAAAGTATCCACATTTCACTACACGGATGTGATTAAGACGTACAAATAAGTCAACTTGCAAAAAATTGTACCCAAAATGTAACATCAGCATCATCATCCTCATCATTATCGCTGTTTATTACACCAAAGGTAGCATGAAAATCAAGGACGAAAAAAACTAAGTTCAATTTTTTGGAATTTTAGGTTTTTTAATGATAGATATTTCTTAGGTTTTTAAAGGTTTCGTAGGTTATAGTATACAAAGAAAATTAGACAAATGTTAAACTCAAGGAAAAACATGTCACATCATTTTTGGTTCAGTAAAAAATTGAGATATATCAAACATTAAACATTCAAACAAATACGGAATGAATAAAGTAATCACAAAATTCATACATAAAGTAAAAAAAAATTCAACATAAAATATGCAGGTGGATCTTAGTAAACCTGGCAATGAGAACAAATTAGATAGTGTTGAGTACCTGCTGCTGTGCAAGGTTTTGCTGAACGACTTTCAATTGGTTCTCAAGAATGCTGTACTCATGTCGGGATGTGTTAAGCAGCTTCTGCAGATGTAGAATATCATTCGCTCGTGCCTTCAACTCTTCTTCACTGGTTGCAGTCTGCTGCTTCAGCTGTGCTATCTGAGCTGCATTACAAAACAGCCCGCGATGAGACATCGGGGAACATACCCAAAATACCCACTGGGCTTTACCGAGTAAACCTACCTAAACACCCCGTGGGTTAAGTATTCATAACATTCAAACCTATAAATCTGCAGATTTATAAATATGTAATTGACGTGGATGTGGACGAATGCAATGACGCAATGACTAAACGTTCCTGAAACTAATTGCTCAACGTACGTAAAGTATGTATGTCATACACTTTTTTATGTGTCACCCAGTTCAAAATACAAGAGACCTTTGAGCTGAGTGATAGCTGCATCACGGTCAGTTTTGAGCTCCATGTACTCCTGCTTGTATTGCTCCAAGATCTTGTTCTTGTCCTCCTCGAGCTTCAAGTCTTTCTCATTCAATTTTGTCAGCTCCCTTTCCAGATCGTCTTTTCGACCCTAACACATCACATACAGAATACAGCCTTTTACTCTTCAAAGATGAATAAATGAGTCACATTCATTGTTTTTTAAGACGCGTTGACGGCCCGATCAATCCATGAATCACTGGATCAATAAATCCCAAAGTCAGCTATTGTCCGATCCGTTGGCTGTCGACAGACTTATGCGACATTGAAATGCATTCATTCATTCATCGCCATCATCATCGTCATCATCATCATCTATCAATGAAGCCACTGACCAATCGCTGAATCAATCTGTAGCATTATAATGCACCCTTATACGTAAACTTATACAAAGTTCTCAGCGATGTATATTACGAGAAGGCACGATTGTTTTTAAAGCTACTTCTTCAATGACTAATTACATTCACAAATACCACATGGCATCAGTCTGAATCAAATGTGAAATGTTGAGTGTAACATATAACAGATGTAACTAGAAAGCAGTCAGAGCCCGCACACCTCCGCCAAGGCAATGTTGTTCGCTAGGTGGCAGCACATTCTTCGGTTTTGCAGCAGTTTCCCTTGTGCCCCACTGAAAGCAATGCTAACGAAAATTTCAAAGTGATCCAGAATCTAGGATTCCTTCCAGATCACCCCCAAAATTGAATCACTGGTAGTTTGTGCCATTCCCAACATTCCCTCAAAATTTTAGAATGATCCATCCATAACTTTTTGAGTTATCTTGCTAACAGACAGACAGACAAACAAAGTCTGGCAAAAACATTACCTCCTTGGCGGAGGTAATAAATACAAAAAATGCTCATTAAAATGACAACAAATTCCAATATTTAATACAGATGCTGAACAGCTAATAAAAATAGTAGACAGTAACAAAAATCATAAATCCCTTATGTCATATTATGGCCAACACATCATGCATACCTCAAGTCTTTTGTTCTCGGCCTCAATCTCTTTCATACGGTTTGACTGTTCTTCCTGCAACGTATTCAGCATAACAGCAATATTCATAGACAACAAAATTGTAAAAACAAAGACGATGGTTAATCAAGCTCTAAGGTGCACAAAGATTGCAGTGGAATAAGCTGACACTGCAGAATACAGCTTTAAAAAAGCTGATATGTTGATCGGTGCAACATTGGTGCAACATCGGTGCAAAATTTTACTATTCTTTGCAGGACAATTCAACACTAACTGGCTGTTTGCAGGATTGTAATTAAGCAACAGCACTGGCCACATTCAGTGCAAACTATGTGTTTATCTTGTTTATTTAACTGTCATTGGGACAGTTAAATAAACAAGATAAACACATAGTTTGCAAAGAACAGTAAAATTTTTGTGCATCACAAACCTGGCAGATGGTGGTAGTATTCTCCACCATGGACCAAGCACACTGCAGAGTGGCCACAAAGTAGAAGAAAAAAATTCCCTGAGTATTCCAGGCTTTTCCAGCGGCAATAACTTACTTCTATAGGTTATTGTAACAAAACTTAATTGTAATAATGATAATCTGAGAAAGCACTGTAAGCTCCCCCAGCAGGGTTCAGGACAGAGCACCAGCTGCAAATGTATTTTGGAGCATTTTTGCAGCCCAGAAACCACATCTGGTGACACTATTTTGTTTGTTACAATTTTACCCCAAGGTTGCACAGAATTCCCCAAGTATTCCAGGCTGTCCAGGTTTGTGGCAACCATGCACAGTTAAGCCCAAATTCTATTATGCCGACTTTGCAACAAAGTCCGGAACAAGTTCCCGACAAAGTTGCGGACTCATCGTTAACACAAATCATGAAAGTCCACGACACAAATCACGTCACCGACTTTCATGATTTGTGTCCGCGACAAGTCCCCGACTTTGTTGTGAACTTGTCCCGAACTTTGTCGCTGACTTTCCCCGTGCATTGTAACGGGCTAAATTTCATTAGAGCGACACAAACGGGTTTGTTGCAGACTTGTCACAGACTTTGTCGCAAACATCTCGACATTTTGAGATGGTTTCTGTCCGCGACTTTCGTGATTTGTGTTGGCAACTTTCACTGAAACTTCATGGTTTCATGATTTGTCACCGTTTGTGTCCGCGACTTTCATGATTTATGTCCACGACATTCCCCGCGGGGAAGTTTCGGTGAAAGTCAGCGTAATGGAATTTGGGCTTTACCCTCCCAGCCAGCCACAGTTGACTGCCATGTGGCCAGTATAAAATTATACTGCTAGCTAACAGAGACATGTATGTGAGCAACTTGCTAACATTTGTTACGTGACAGCGAAATGTCCTAACCAAATATGTGACCTCCCACTTGAGCCTTACACGCTAATTAAATCATCAATGCCAGTTAAGTCAACACTCAACTAGACAACATAACGTAAGCAATGACATTTAGTCAAAAGACAGCATTACTGCATTAAGCTAAATAATGTCTCTTGTAAAATGCGAGTTCATAAAAAAACTGTTTTCACTTTAAAAAACAGCAAATGAGATAAATAAATTATTTCGCTCACCTTCTGCATAGTACACTGTTCTTCAATTGACTGCGCGCGCTTCTCAAGAGCTGAACAGTGTAACAAACCATGACAGAAGTTGCAGTATACAATCAATATACCAAGATGTAAACAGTTCTTAGCATGTTAGTATTGTCCAAAATTACATGAACTCCTATAAAATGCCACAGAAAAAAAGCACAATAGTCATAACGTTACACAGTTTGTACAAACAATTTTAGATAATATGCAGAACTGATAATACATTTCACATCATTTCACAGTTTATCAATTTCCCCACAAGCACATAAAACATTGCCTAAACCAGACTACCACAAAGTAATAAGTACTGTAATTAACACTGTACATATATATACGTGCCAACTTTCGATTTCTTGTTTTCTTCTTGTTCAGTTTGCATTGCTTTTTCTATGTTTGTTTTCTGCTCATATAAGGCTGAAAGCAGACAACAGACAAAACAAACAACCGCATATCAGTATGCAACAATCACTAACAAGAACCAAAGCAATCTGCCCCAAAAAATGCGAAATCGCAAACTTATCGCTTTTATTCACCAAGCAGCAGCACAGGACTGAAGGTTTGGTTGCATTCTGCAATTGCATGTTTTGGCTAGGTGTTTTTACCTCCAAATTTCCCCTACCCGTTGATGGTCAGAACCTAACATAGTATGACATCAGAGTGATCACACCACGCAGGTGTACCTGCTAAATGGTATCTAAAACCATCCAACGGTATAAGCAGGGGTACACATGTCAGAGACAAGCAGATGATAAACAGACAAATAGATCACAATAAGAAGAAATGTATATAAACAGGCAGACTCTCTTCCACTGCAATAGTTGTTCCAGCTAGTAATTGCAAAAGCACTTTCATCATCAATCATTTCATCTGTGCAACATTTCCAACACACTATGTTCATTTTAATAGTTTGAAGCTGCCAATGTAGAATATAGTGTAATGTATTTTACGTAAGTATTCAAAAAAATTACTAAACAAAAAATTAATGATGACAACCAATATGCAAGCAATCAAGTAGTCCACACAAAAGGTACCAGCATCTCTAGTAGAGGAAAATTGGTGGAAAATACATTTTGAGGCTAAAATGAAAGACTAAAATAAAGCATATAACAGAGAATTAAATACAAAATGACTAATTATCACAACAGACAGCAGGCCACAAACTGACCAATGAGACTACAGCTGACCACAAAATGACCTAGGGTGCAAAGTCTTTGTCTACAGTGTCCCTAGGAAAAGAAACGCGGTATGTGTGATTTACTGTTTTAAATCACACAGAATAACAAAATAAAACTAATATTTATTAACAAATAACAGGAATATATTATATGTATACAATAAATAACTTCTTTACAGCAGTTTTACCAGCGCATGTAATTACCCACAATAAAAATAATAAAAACCAGTTTTTTCAAAGAACCTTCTGAAGATGACCGGTTGTAGTAATCTCTGAACTTCAGCCGAATGTTCAATCATCGTCCCCATTCAGTTGTAAAGTTCATCTCCAGCACTGTTCCACAATAGTTCAGCTCTCAAGTTCACAGGTCCATCAAACAGTATCAGATATGTCCTCAGCGACAATCAAACTGAAGCAGAATTCGCCGCAAACGTCGAATAGTACCACTCAAGTTCAGAGGATATGTAGCAGAATCATATCTCGTCCTCAGCGACGATCAGATCAGATTCATCATTGCATCAAATCCGAACACAAATTCATATTCAGTGTGGTTCAGACCACATCAGTTCGGTGTTTGTCAGCAAAAATCATCCTCAGCGATGATTTGTTTCACTATTTTTAATTGCAATATCTCATACTACATCAATTTTCACACAAAACTCCATCATAAATGACCATACCCTCTCATCCGCCAATCATCATCCAGATCCGCTTGTAACGACAATGTTTACAAACAATATTCATCCACAGATTTCACCAGGATGCTTCAATTTGACTGATAATAAATAATAATATCACACGCTGGTTATAATAATAATAAAAGTTTTGGCGCTGGTATATATGAATTTAAAATGTCACATCTAGTTAATTAAACATCAGTTACGTACGCACTATATATATTGACCATGAACACATTTGTTCGAATATGCCAACAGTCAATGTAGTGATGCACATGTAGCAAAAATTCATTACAACAGCAGCCCACAAACTGACCAATGAGACCACAGCTGACCACAATAGAGCCGTAGTGAGATCAAAACTAACAAACTGGCCACATCACACCACAACGACAAAGAATACAACGTAAAAGACGCACGGACAACAAAGGCGAACAAACAGAAGAGACATCTCCATCTGTTTTTGTGGTCATCTTTGCTGTCCGTTCATTTTCTTGCAGTCATCCTATCTCGCTTGACTTTGCTGTTGGGGCGACATCTCAATTCGTTCATTTAATTCGTTGTCTTCATCACCATCCATTATCCATTCGTCTTCTACGTCGTCTTCTCTATCGCTGTGGTCCATTCTGGTCAGCTTGTGGCTCCGTTGTAGTCAGTCTGTTGCCCGTTGTGGTCTCGTTGTGACCAGCTGTGGCAATTAGTCATACCGAATTTAATAATTCCAATGTAAACGCGACGTTGCAGCTGTAAATAACTTTATGCAGATCAAGACAGCAGAACAAGTGAAAAACGTTATTTACATTCTAGCTCCGACGAGACGGTGTCCAGCTGTCGTTTTAGCCTCTCTTCCCTGTTCTCTCTTTTATGAAGTTCAGTCTGCAGCTCGTTGTACATGTAATAGCCGTACACTGCCATTAGCACAATTGCCACGATTACTACTGCTTGCAAGCCTGACAAGCCACGCCTTCCCATCAGTGACATACTAATTCTTAGTAACAATACACATGCGCTATAAAACTTTGCATTAATAATATGAAATGCATTGAATTTCTGCACAAAAAAATATCACTGTTTACAATTACTATACGTGTTTACTAACGAAACGACGTGGCCCATCATGACCCAATTCTATCTAACCTGACCTAGATAGTGAATTGATGTAGAATTATCTATTCTATGCATTTTTAGGATTTTGGTTTGTTTACAAGTGTTCGCATTTTATTTGTTCTAACTAGCTGTTAAACTTGTATAGAGTTTCACTCTCTTAGAAAAAGTAATAAACGTTATTTTTATACCTTAGTTACGGTGTCCCTGAAAACCGCTCGATGCCACAGGCCTACATGAGGGTAACTGGAACTTTCGTTCGAATTATGGCTTTTTTGCCCCTTTGCCGGTTCGCCCTCTGGCCTGTTCGCCCCCTGACTGATTCGCCCTTTGGCTTGTTTGCCCTCTGTGTCAACGTCAAGCTTCCTTTGAAATGAATTCTTACAGGTATACTTGGGTCTAGGCCTAATAACCGCTTGACGAACGCCTAGATCTATAGACAGCGTCCGACATCATTGCAAACATTCTAAGGCGAGAAAGCGCACTAAAACTCTGTATTATAAAATACAGGTATAGGCCTATAATGATTTTATTTCAGAATTGAACAAAGCATTAAACATTCACACAATCGTTTATTCTCATCATCATGCATAAACTGTCTAGGCCTAAAGACAGTTATTACGTATAAACTTCGATGTCAAATTACCGGTATTCAACAAGGGCGAAACTTCCAAGGTGAGTGG
>Ga0209367_1013690_pt1 | contig 10404 bp, 8 predicted proteins | sample WorMetLIZISLAND2_FD_187412 | JGI IMG/M metagenome (GOLD analysis project Ga0209367, IMG submission 187412) | Marine gutless worms symbiont microbial communities from Max Planck institute for Marine Microbiology, Germany - Olavius geniculatus... ...
CAACGGGTCGCCTAACTTGCTGATACGCTGTAACCGGTTCTCTATGTCAAAGAAGCTGCGCTGGCCCATGCTTCCCCCATCATCTGAGCGTTTATCTTTGGACTGGCCCGAGTTTTCCCGCAGTTAGACTGCTAGGCAGACTATTTTGCAAGGTGCCCTTAACAGGTTCCAACTCGATCAACTCATCAAAGATCGCGTTTCTATGCTGCTCATTTGTAATAAGAATATTGTTTGGAAAATATGATTTACCCAATATTGCCGGACCATCATGATCATTTAATCTAATTTGTTTTCCTTGGTGATAACATATGTAGCCTGCTGTATAAAGACCAACATAAATCCCATTATAAAATTCTTGACTATTGTGGCTGCCGTCGATCGCAAAATATTTGTTTCCCGACTTATCTATCTTATCAAACGGAATAATCTCATAATAATGCGGCGATGTGGGATCGTTGTCAACGGTAATGATACTAACACGTGCGGGTTGGCTTGTTCGCTTATTGATGTGTTCTGCTACTACATCAATCGTGCTATCTGGTATATCTTTCCTATTCATTTCTGTTCGCTAATTATAGAGATTGAATCTTCGAGCTCCAGGAGCTGTTGGTCAGGGAGCTGAACTATTACCATCGGAGTTATCGAATATAGCCTTAAACGTTGCGGGTGCCACCTCAAGCGGCAGGATCAGCAGACCGCGACTGCTGCAAGGAGCTTTGTATCTGTAAGTTCAGCACCCGCAGGGTGGCGTTGATGGCCGCGAATACCTGATTGGAGTGCACGCCGCGGGTGCGGACCTCGCCGGTCTCGCAGGCCCAGGTAATAATGCATTCGGTGAGGGCGTCGGAGGAGCCGCCCTTGGGGATCCGGACCTCGAAGTCCAATAATTTGGGTAGGGAAAATCCCTTTTGCTGCCAAATCCCGGCAATCGCCCCGGCAAAGGCGTCGAAGCCGCCGTTGCCGCTGCCGGTGGCGGTCAGGACCTCGCCCTGGAGCCGGACGCGAATACTGGCGGTAGAGAGCAAGTCCAGGCTGCTGGTGACGGTGCAGGAGAGCAGCTCCACATGGTTGTAATCCTTGCCTTCAAGGACCTCGGCGATGATGAAGGGCAGGTCGTCGTTGGTGATGGTCTTCTTGGAGTCCCCGATCTCTATGACCCGCTGGAGGACCTTGCGCTGATCCTCTTCTGAAAGGCTGATGTCCAGGCGTTCCAGGTTTTTGAGCAGAGAGGCCTTGCCCGCGAGCTTGCCCAGGGCATAGCGACGCCTGCGTTCAAAGCGCTCCGGGCTCAGCCGGGTATGATAGAGGCTGGCCTTGTGGTCGCCGTCGGCGTGGATACCGGCGGTCTGAGTGAAGACGTCCTCGCCCACGATGGGGGCGTTGTGGGCGGTGCGCTTGCCCGAGAAATGCTCGACCAGCTCGCCGACCCGGACCAGGTGGGTCTCGTCGATCCTTAAATTCAATCCGAGCTGGTCACGCAGGTTGACCGCTACTTCCGCTAAGGAGGCGTTCCCGGCCCGTTCTCCCAGGCAATTGATGGTGCAATGGACCGCCGTTACTCCCGCCCGGGCGGCCGCGATCACGTTGGCCGTGGCCAGTCCGTAGTCGTTGTGGGGGTGGAAGTCGAACCTGAGGTGGGGAAAGCGTCGGATCATGTCCGTTATGGCGGCGACGACCTGCTCCGGGGTCATGACGCCCAGGGTGTCCGGGAGCATGAAGTGGCCGACACCCGTATCGGCGAGCCTGTCCATCAGCCGATAGACATAGTCCGGGTTGTCGCGGTAGCCGTTCGACCAGTCTTCCAGGTAGAGGTTGACGGTCAGGTCTTTCTCGCGGGCGAGCGCGATGTTCGCGCGCAGGTCATGCAGGTGCCGGTCCGGCGTCTTGCCCAGCTGGTGCTGGCAGTGATTCTCACTGCCCTTGGCCAGCAGGTTGATGACCTGTCCACCGGCCTCGAGGATCCAATCCACACTCTTGCCGTGGTCGACGAATCCGAGCACCTCGACCCGGTCGGCCAGTCCTACCCCTCGCGCCCAGTCGATGATGCCGGACACGGCCTCGATCTCGCCCCTGGAGACCCGGGCGGAGGCCACCTCGATCCGGTCCACCCGCACCAGCTCCAGCAACGCCTTGCCGATGTTGATCTTCTCCGCTGGGGAGAAGGACACCCCGTGGGTCTGCTCGCCGTCCCGCAGGGTGGTGTCGAGGATCTCGATGCCGGGCTGTGTTGACATTTATCTGAGCGCAGGCGGTTGCTGGGGGCCGTTGACATAATCGCCGTGCCAACCGCCAATAGGACAGGATTAACAGGATGCTCAGGATTAACAGGATTGTTTTTCTTGGATAACAACAACAATTATAACATCCTGTTAATCCTGGAAATCCTGTACGATTAGAAGATAAGCCCGCAGGTCAGGGTTTACTCCTTCATTTTTAATCGCAGATGGTATTTCATCCCGCCGCCAAGGTGGCGCGGATATGTCCCCGCACCGCCTCCTCCGTGGCATCCAGCAAGGTACACCGGGTCTCCTTTTCCAGCAGTCCGCGCAGACAGAGTGGTGGGGGCGCCTGGGTACCGATGGCCCGGTGCACCGCAGCGTTGAATTTGGCCGGATGCGCCGTGGCCAGGCAGACCATATCGGCATGGTGCCGGGCGGCCTGTACGCCGACGGCTGTGTGGGGATCCAGGATATAGCCGGCGCGCTCGTAGGTCTCTCGGATCCGGTCGAGGGTTTGGGCGTCGCTTACGGCCGCGGCATCGAAATCCTCGGCCAGGGTCACCCACTGCTCCGCCGTCACCTGCATGCTCCCGGTCCGGTCCAGCTCCGCAAGCAGGGCGCGCACTATCTCCGGGTCCTCACCCACGAGAAAATACAGATAGCGCTCGAAATTGGAGGCGATCTGGATGTCCATGGCCGGGCTCAAGGTCGGGTGGACCCCGCCTACCGTGTAGCGGCCGTCGACGACGAATCGGGTCAGGATGTCGTTGCGGTTGGTGGCGATGAGCAGTCGGTCGATCGGCAACCCCATACGCTTGGCCATATAGCCGGCGAAGATGTCACCGAAGTTCCCGGTGGGGACCGCGAAGCTGACCCGGAATCCGGGGTCGCCGCCACTCAACCTGCCCCAAGCGTAGAAGTAGTAGACGATCTGGGCCAGGATGCGGGCCCAGTTGATGGAGTTGATCGCGCCCAGGTGGTAGTGCTGCTTAAAATCCAGGTCGTTGAACAGGCCCTTGACGATGCGTTGACCCTCATCGAAGGTGCCGCGGATGGCGATGTTGTGGACATTCGCATCCAACACCGTGGTCATCTGCCGCTCCTGGATCGGCGAGACCCGGCCCGCGGGGTGGAGGATGAAGATTTGGATCCGGTCCTTGCCGCGCACCCCGGCGATGGCTGCCGAGCCCGTGTCCCCCGAGGTCGCCCCCAGGATGTTCAGTCGGCCACCGTCGCGTGCCAACAGGTACTCGAAGACATTTCCGAGGAATTGCAGCGCCACGTCCTTAAAAGCCGCCGTGGGACCGTGAAAGAGCTCCAGGACCCATTGCCCGCCGACCCTTACCAGCGGCGTTACTTCCTGGTGGGAGAAGGTCGTATAAGAACGGCCGATCAGAGCGGCCAGATCGGTGCGTGGGATGGCGTCGCCGACGAAGGGCAACATAAGCTCCACCGCCAGGTCCCGGAAGCCCAGGTCGGACCAATCGCGGAGCTCGTCGGGACCGACCTGGGGTACCCTTGCGGGCAAAAGTAGCCCGCCGTCGGTGCCGAGGCCCATCATCACGGCCGCAGAGAAACCGACGGGCTCGACCCCACCACGGGTACTCAGGTATTGCATCGGGCTTGGAGGCTGTCGCCATCGATCTGAGCGCGGGCAATTGCAAGCGATCGGCGCGGCGAGTCGGAATTGCGGTCCTAATTTGATGAGTCGGAGCTAAGTCATGCGGAAAATGAATGAGTTGCAGCCGGCTTCCGGTCGTCAGCCGTGGCCGCGGAGGCCCACCATGAGCGGTAGGTGCCGGCTTGCCCCGCACCTATCGCCGAGAGATCCAACAAACCGGGGTGTGCCAAGCGATAGGTGCGGGGGGCCGGGGATGACCAGTAAAGACTCAACCGTCCCCTTTCCGGTACGACTTGGCGCCGACGTAGCTCATGGGATTGACGGCCTTGCCGTGCTTGCGGACCTCGAAGTGAACGTGGGGACCGGTAGAACGCCCGCTGGAGCCGAGCTTGGCGATGATCTGCCCCTTCTTGACCAGGTCGCCCCGCTTGACCAGGTTCTTCTGGTTGTGGGCGTAATAGGTTACCAGACCATCCATGTGACGGATTTTCACGATACAGCCATACCCCGATTCCCGACCGCTGAAGATGACGACCCCGTCGGCAGTGGCAAATATGGGAGTTCCCCGTTTGCCGGCGAAATCGACACCGGTGTGGAGGTGGTACTTTTTGAGGATCGGATGCACGCGATATCCGAACCCGGAGGTGATGTAGCCGGAGCGAACCGGCCACCCGGAGGGGATGGCGTGTTTTTCGAGGCTCTTCTCCATGACCATCTGCTCAAGCTGTTTCAGCTTGTGCTTACGGTCATCGATAAGACCGAACAGACCGGCTACCTCTTTCAATGCTTCCGTCAGATCGATTTCATTGGTCGCCCAGGCATCGGCGGGACCGCCCAGGGGAGGCGGGTTCTCGAAATCGAATTCCTCGGCATCCAGCCCGGCCATCTCCACCAGGCGCCCACCCAACGCATTCAGGCGGAGGACCTCGGCCCGCAGCTCGCCGACCCGACTGACAAAAACATCTAGCTGGGCCCGGGACTCCTGGCTGGCCGCTTCCAGTCTCCTACGCTCCTCCTTGAACATTACCTCGAGCACGGGAACCATCTGCGGCGTTATCAGGCTCGATGGTACGGTCGCTCGACCGTATCGGAAACCGACCCCTGCCGCCGTGGTAACCAAAACGCCGAGCACGATTCCCCACGCGGCAAGGCCTTTCCACCCGTCTCTGCGTCGTAAGTATGTTTGGATCATAACAATATCCTAACCAGCAAGCTGCACAATTTAGTTATTTTAGCGTACTCTGAACGACCTATCAGTAATATTTCCCATTCAAGCCTGACTTCCATTCGTGTCTAAAGACTTCCAACACGCCTGCCGCTTTCTGCACCACGACAGGCGAATCGCCGACTGTCTCACTGCGGTTGAACACCACGCCCGGTTGTTGCATGAGATCCGAGCCGTCCTGCCCCCGCCCCTGGACGAGCACTGTCTGCATGCCTCCCTCGATGCCGGCGTACTGACCTTGCTTACGGATTCCCCGGTCTGGTCGTCACGCCTGCGCTTCTTTGCCCCGGAGCTCGAGCATCATCTTACCCCGCATCACGGCCCCATCGCTGCCTGCCGCATCCGCGTCCGGCCGCGTGCCGCTGTCTCCTCCCCGAAGACCTCGGACAATAGGTTGTCCGCAACGACGGTACGGCATTTGATGGACGCCGCCGCGGGCATTGAAGATGCTCGGCTTGCAGCCGCACTGCGCCGGCTGGCGAAGGCCGGCGCGAGAGATTACTAGGTAGTGTTGACATTTAGCCCGTAGGATGGGCAAAGCGGAACCTGTCCATCCGGAATGCCACGAGCGCTGGTCATGGCGTGGGCTTTCCGAACCGCGGTCGCTTGTCGGGAGACTAACCAGGCGTAGCGTGCCCATCAAACAGAAATAGCGATGGGCACGCCGCGCGCCATGCATCCTCCCAGGCCGTTGCGGTTCAGGAAGCTGTATGGAATGACCGCGGTCTTGAGCCCAGCCTGCCGGGCGCTTGCTTTGCCCATCCTACTAAATGTCAACAGCCCCTAGTACATCTACTCGGTTATGACAATGCACACACTGTCAAGCCGCCGAGGAAGCTCAAGGCGTGACGGGAGTTTTGGAAAACGCCTGAGCCCCCTCCGGCGATGTAAGCCGCGACTTCGAGCTTCGGTTGTTGCTTCGACAACCGCACCCCACGCATACTCGACGAATTGGAGGTTGGAAAGGAACATGCTCTTTTCGGCAAAAGCCCTCTCCATGTCGATGGCAAATCCTCACCACGAGCCGCAGGCTGCCGCGGAACAGGCCAACCTCTGTATGGAGAAACGCGTGAGCACGGCGAGACAGGCGGAGTACGAAGCCCGTGTGGACTCGGCGACCGACTGGGACGACTGGCGCGGTCACCACTCTCGATATATTCGAGAGGACGTGCGCCGGCGGTATCCGCTGAGCGCCGCCTTCGCTCCGGGGGAGCCGTCACTGCGCCCCGGGGTCGAGCCGAACCAGTACCTGCTGCGGGTAGAGCGGATCGACGCCGTCCTCAAGAAGTACTCCGACGATACCGGTAAGCCCGTGGACGTGGCCGAGGTGAATCGTTGGATTGCGGCAAGCCGCGGAGAAGACAAGGCGGCGCCCAGGAACGTCGGCAGCCTTGCCGACCTCGGCCGTCTGATGTCCGGGACACCCGCGACGCCCGAGACCTCCGTGCTGGAGGATCTCACCGATCTGTTCAACGAAGAGCGCAAGGGTGGTCGGCCCAGCTTCGTCATGTTCGACGCCGAGTTTCCCGACTTGGAGCATCGTCCCGACTGGGCGCAGCACATCTGCGAGCGCTGCGGCCTTGCGCATCTGTTCGTTGGTAGCCCGGTTACGCTCGCCCTCTTTACGCTACCGCGTTCAGGATGTGATCGATACGCAGCCGGAGGAGCATAGGGGCGCAACCGTCTTTGCCGTACCGACCGTGGTCGATCAACCGTTCTGCCAGGAATTTTTTCCGGCACCGGATTCGACCCCTTGGGGCCACGCGGTGGGTCTCGCGCCCGAAGACGGTTGCACGTACCTGGCAGCCGAGCTGGTCCATGCGCGGATCGATTACCAGGCGGAGCATTGGGTTTGTGTCGGCACTCTCGATGTCACCTCCCTTGCCGGCTCGGAAATCGGCCGCTTGCGGGGCGAACATCTGCGTTGCCTCCGTACCCGTCCCGGCGCGGCCGATTACGGCCGCGATTGCTAGGGGGTGTTCTCAATCAGGGATAACACGGTGATTTTAACCGATATATTAAATTGCCCGTTGCATCCGGTAGATGAAGTGACCAATTTCTAATGTTAGGAAAAACATAGAGTTGAGCTCAACCCAGCTGTTAATTGAGAACACCCCCTAGCTCTGATCCATGGACACGCATCTCGATAACACCAAGCGCGGCGATGTCCCCGACCCCTTTGTGCGTTGGGGCGAGGCCCTGCTGCGGGAGCCCCGGGCGGCCGTTGCCGACATCCTCTCGGGGCGGGGGGCACGCAGCGCTCAGCAGCGGGCCGAGTCCGAGGACTTCTTTGCCGACCTGCTCGCGCACTCCCAGTGGCAAGAGCAAGGTGCAGTGCTTGCCGACAAGCTGGATTCCGCCTTGTGGCAATGGCTGACAGATCGCATGCAATGGCTCCTGGCGCGCATTAGTGAACAGGGCGCCCGTGCCTATGCCGCCGAGCTGTCCGACGCCCTGGCCGTTGCCGCCCGGCTCCCGCTCACCCGGACCGCGCGGGGATTGATCGCGGACCAGCCCCACTGGGACAACCGCTTGAGCGGCCTGCGCTGGCCGGGGGATATCGACCTGCTGCGGCAGCTCGACATGGTACTGATCCAGCATCAGCTCGATACCCGCTTTGTCCCGCGCTGGTTCGCTGCCTGCGAGCGAGCCGCCTGGGGCAGCCCTTACTGGCGCACGGATCTGACCACCGGTCTGCTGGGCCTGCGCAAGCTCCCGCATGCACCGGGCACGCAACCCGAGCGTTCGGTGGCCTCCGCCCTCGCCCGTTTCGCGGCCCTGGCCCCGGATCGCGGTCTGCCACTGCAGGAGGCCGAGAAGGCCTTCCGGCGCACGGCCGCCACGCTCACGGTGCTCTATCCCCGCCAGGACGAGTACTGGCAGCGGCTGTGGACCGAGGTCCTGGACGACTTACCAAACGCATCTCGATCCGCGGTCAAGCAGCTCGGGGGCGAGTGGATTGAGGGCATCCTGTCCTCGGGGACGGGCGACAAGCGGTCTCGGCCCAGGAGCAAGCAAAAGGGCAAGCAAACCGGAGAGGGAAAGAAGGGAAAGGGACACCCTCGCTACACGGATCTGCCGGTTAAGGAAGAGCTTGATCGATTGCTTGCGGACATCAAGCAGACGGGACGGATCCGCCCCCCTTTGTGGACGAGGGTACGCGGGCTGATGCGCCGCCATTGGGCCTATGCGGAGACGACCGGGGAGAGTCGGTTCGCTGTTTTGAGCCTGCACAAACTCGGCGTCCGAATTTTGCGCCTGAATCCGGGGAAGGCGCTCCTGGCGGAGCTCCACCGGTGGACCCGGCAGGCGCTCGAGATGGACCCGGAGAACCCTTTCATTTGGGGCCTGTGGGCAAAGGTCCTCTCGGCCCTGGGCGAGACCGAGTCCGCGCTTGCCGTGCGCTGGGAAACTATCCGTCGCTTTCCGGGCAATGCCGTATCGCGCAACGAGCTGGCCGAAGTGTTACGCAAGAACAACCGTCCCGTCCTTGCCGAGCAGCTGTTGCGTCAGACCAGGCGCGACTTCCCGAGGGATGAGGTCTGTCGCAACGCCCTGGCGGAGCTGCTGCGCGAGACCAATCGCCTCAAGGAAGCCGAGGAGCTGCTGCGTCAGACCATGCGCGACTTCCCACGGAACGAGGTCTGTCGAGTCGCCCTGGCGGAGCTGCTGCGCGAGACCAATCGCCTCAAGGAAGCCGAGGAGCTGCTGCGTCAGACCATGCGCGACTTCCCACGGAACGAGGTCTGTCGCAACGCCCTGGCGGAGCTGCTGCGCGAGACTAATTGCCTCAAGGAAGCCGAGGAGTTGCTGCGCCAGACCATGCGCGATTTCCCACGGAACGAGGTCTGTCGCAACGCCCTGGCGGAGCTGCTGCGCGGGACTAATCGTCTTGAAAAAGCCGAGGAGTTGCTGCGTCAAACCATGCGCGACTTCCCACGGAACGAGGTCTGTCGCAATATCCTCGCCCTCATGCTGTGGCAGCAACAGCGACGAAGGGAGGCGGAAGCTGTGCTCGCCGAAGCGGAGGCGCTGACCCCGAACAATCCCTACGTGTTGCGGCTCGGGAGATGGATGCGGGGCGAGGAGGAGTCCCCGCCCGAATACGACGCGGAGCATGTGCTGCCGATGCGTTTTTATCTTCAGGCACACCTTGACTCGGAAGGCATAGATGCCGACTCGACGACGGGGGACGACCTGGAGCCCCGCGGATTCGGCGATGCGACGGAAACCGAATCCGCAAAGATCGGGGAAGACCAAGACGGCGACCAAGTGAGCGAACAAGCACGGCGGGAATCGGAACCGGTCGGCATGGAATCCAGCGACGGGACGCAAGGTCCCGGAGAGTCCCTCGGGGAGCTGGAGCCAGAGTCGGAGCCGGGCGCCGTCTCGTCTCCGATGGGGCCTGAGCCGACGACGCAGGCATTTCTCTCCTATCTGGTCCAACAGATGTTCTTGATGGAATTGTATTTCGGCGCCCTTACCGCTCCTGAAGACGGCAAGACCGTGGCGGATCTGACAGCTGACCTGGAGGCGGGCAAGTCCGACCTGGTACTCGTTGCCGCGCATAGGGCGGGACTATTGGAGGGGCCAGAAGGAAGGGAGCGACTGAAGCTCTGGATACGGGTGCGCCCCTCCTCTTACAGCGCCAATCTGCTGCTCGCGTGGCATGGCGACAACGGCGACGGACCGAGCCGGACCGCAATGGAGAACATCGCAAGGCGATTTCCGGAGCATCGGCCCTGAAACGGTTGGTTGCTTTTCCCGTTCTTGGCCAGGGAAAGCCGGGAGGCACTCCGCCGGGATCTCAGGAATAGCCGCAACCTACATGACCGGAGACTGTGGGATGGCCGGCTGGCCACCGTCTATCCGAACATGGAAAGTGGCGATGACGATGAGCAAATTAGGGTCGATCGGATGGAAAGGAAGCGACTGGTGCAGGACATAGCCCTTGCCGGCGCCGAGAGAGCGGTCCCGAGTATCGCCGTACAGCCGCATCTCTCAGGAAATCCGTAGGCTGGGTTGCAGGGACGCAACCCCGCACCTAAATTTTCCGGTTATCCGCGCCAACAGCACGTTTTCCCTCGCGACCAGTGGATTTAGGTGCGGGGCGAAACCCAGCTTTTGCGGGTAACCTGGTGTGCCGGGTCTCGTCCCTCGACCCAGTCTACCCCCACCACTTTTAAATCAATGTGTTTGTTTTTAGATAGCCTCTGAGAGGGTGTTTGAAAAGGCAATTTCCGTCACGAGCCGGAGAACGATCGCCATTTCTGACCGTCGCAGGTGCTTGAAAATGCAGGGAATAGGAAATTGCCATTATCCTTTCCCGCAGAGCGAAA
>Ga0209367_1013691_pt1 | contig 10404 bp, 11 predicted proteins | sample WorMetLIZISLAND2_FD_187412 | JGI IMG/M metagenome (GOLD analysis project Ga0209367, IMG submission 187412) | Marine gutless worms symbiont microbial communities from Max Planck institute for Marine Microbiology, Germany - Olavius geniculatus... ...
CGCTGTCGCACTGGCAGCCAATGCAGTCGGTTCAAAACCGGGGTAATGTGATCATACTTCCTGGTAGAAGTGACTATTCTAGCTAGTGAGTTCTGAACCTGCTGAAGCTTGGCAAAATTGGTATCTGACATCCCGACATATATCGGGATGTCAGATACCTGACAGATATCTGACATCCCGACGTTATAGACTGTATACTAGAGGAGTGATCAGACGTTTGATCGGTGCATTTGATGTACATGTATTAGGATTGGTAATTAAAGTATGAGCGTGTTTTTTTTCGGTTACAGTGTACATTTTTTTGGTTACAGCGTACATCGGATATAACGGTACTGATTTTTCCTGTCCCTAGAAGTACGTTATAACGAAGTTTTACTGTATATTTATTTTAATTGGCTGGTATCGTTAGGATGCTCATGAGATGTTTCACGTGCTAACGGAGACGGTTGCCGAGGAGATGATGCCGACGTCTCGTGCTCTCAGTCTGTTTGATGTTTTTGGCCTTGAGGTCTGTACTTCATATCATGCACGATTGCTGATAGATAGTTCACATGGCTATGCAAGGTTGGAGATCCATGTAGCTGGATTATCCATTGTCAGTTATTCTTGTTTCTGTTTTTTTTATTATTTTATTGCATGCTGTACACAATTGCCCAGGTGGTAGGACCACTGCTATCGTGAGCTTTGCTCAAATTACTTCTTTGGTGTTGACATGTATGGAAAATGAAAGTTGCAATTATCTTAGCTTACACAGTCCTAGAAATAATACTTGTTTTCTCCTCCATGTTGAGTCTCTTTCTAGTGATGATATCGATGATGATGTTGATCATGATGTTGATGATACTGTGTGATGCAGGAGAGTAGAGATTTGCCGTCGGGGGAGGCAGTATGTCGCGCTGGCGTGAGCCTACCTCAGCTGGCCAAGGGTGGAACTGAGCATCCATTCCATGGACTTCTTGCCAGTCAGCTCAAGTGTAAACGCTGCGGATACCAGGTGCTGCTGCTTTGTCACTGCATTCAGTAGAAGTGTACCAAATATTCAATTTGTATTTAGCTGTATAATGGATGTATGGGGTGGCACGCAAAAAGATGAACATAAAATGCTTTATATATAGACAGTTTAGCAGACTGCAGTAAAGTTGGCTCATATTAAACACTTCGAGCAGTTTTGTATGATTAATGACGATATCGTTCATTAACTGTTTGCATGTGTATGTGTAATAAGTAAGTAAGTAAGTAAGTAATATTATTTAGAAGGTGCAATTTAGCAATAGCCACAATGCGCCATGCTCTCAACGTCTGAACAAAAATGTCTTTAACTGCCGTTTAAACTGTTCAAAGTTAATGTCAGTTTGTCTCAGATGAGCTGGCAGACTGTTCCACAGCCTCGGACCTGCAGCAGCAAAGCATCTGTCTTCATAACTGCTGCAGGTCCTTCTGACGACACATGTCGGCGGCCACGTAAGGGGGAGCCATACCGGACAGTGACAAGTAGACCAGAGTGGCCATCCTGAAGTCCACCTGATGCCAAACCGGAAGCCAGTGCAGCTCCTGTAGCACCAGCGTTATGTGGTCATAGCGTCGAGCCCCCTGTGGTACACAGTATAAAAAATGAAAGTGAAAGGTTCACTGTTTTGTGCCACCCCATAGTTTGAATATTAGTATAAAAGTTTGAATACAATCATATTGATTATTTATTCACAAACGTACACCCAGATGCTGCTGCTATTAGCACTGTGGTTGTTGTTTTATGCCGAAAAGTGGTGAAATATGTTAAAAAAGCAGGTGAAAATTTTGTTTGGTGCAGGAATTTCATATATTTCATATATTACAAACATCTATCAGAAGGAAAATCGTGAATCCTTTGGCACATTCACAGTACAGAACATTTGGTTATTTCTCTGTGCCAAAGCCATAACGCGAAATGTTAAATTGCTGTTGCAGTTTGCTGTCAGATATGACTCATTTGATAGCCTGTCTCTGAGTTTGCCATCACAACATTTCTCTGTAAGTATATTTTCTTTCCACTGTTCATTGTGTTTACTTTTTATGTTGATTGATTAGTCGTCAGTTTTGATTAAAAACTAACTGGTGGACTTTGTCCAATGAGATGCATGTTTTGTTCAATAGATGTCCTAATTCTCAAATGCACCGAGACACAACTAGTGTTTGTTTTATCTATTTGCGCCAACAGACCGACATGTTCTCATTTTTGGATCATCGCTTTGCAAATGTTTGTCATCTCGTCTGCTTTATATTGCTTTCTTTGTGGTGCGACTTTAGTCATGACAATTTAACAGTGTTAACTATTAACAACAGGGTTGATGCGATTTAAATCAAGTGATTTAAATCATTGATTTAGATCGATTTAAATCATGGTTTAAATCAACAATAAAAATCACAATTTAAATCACTGAATATAAAACTACAAATTTTTGTGTAAATGTGATGGCTGTTTTTAGTTTGCAATCTGTTGTTGGTATTTAGTGCACTGTAATGCTTGCTAACTCGATTTATTTTGTTAACTACATTAATATTTCGTTATATCTGAGTTGGTAAGTTAGCTTTACCTGATATAATTTACCAAAGTTAGCATCGCCAATTACTCGGCCTTGACTCTTGTTAATTGCTCGTGTTGTTTTGGTAGTTATTTCAGCAGTCAGCATGCTTACAGGTATTAGAAATGTTATGGCCTTCATCATTGTCTACTATTTGTCTTAAAAAGTCTGACAAATTGCAGCCCCATAAATATTCACAAACATTAAAATGCATCACTAGGTTAAAATTCTAAATAGTTCTTTGCCAGGCTGCTATAAAAAATAACACATGTAATTTAAAAAAAGAAACTAATCAAGGCCAATTACTGTCGTCCACAAACTAGCAGATAAAGGTAACACATTGGTTATCACAGATAGCATAGAATGGTGAAAAAATCTAATGAAAGTCCAAAAAATCATAAAAATCGATTTAAATAAAAAAAAATCTGATTTAAATAAAAAAAATCGATGCTTTGAATTTTTATTTAAAAAATCTTGATTTTTATCAACCCTGATTAACAATTTCTAGTGAATTATTGTGATTAATTATTAACTTCTGCAGTTATATTAAAACACATAAATTATATCAGAGTTCTGAAAAAAGTCAATGCCACACTAGGACGTGCAGCTTTTCTGGGATTTCACCACAGTATTTTGTAGTGTCAGTTTTCTACGTTAAGTTATTTGTAACACCAGTGGTTTATGTTGGACTGCAGCATGAAGAGCTGACTCTGGAGCACCTGCTGAATAAGTATGTAACGATGGAGTCAGTTGATGATGTCGTCTGTGAACAGTGTCAGTGCAGTTCATCGTTCATCAAAAAACTCACTCTCGGCAAGGCATGTTGCCACTGTGCGGTCACTCTATTCCAGTATGTCTGTCTGTTACCTCGAGTCAGTGATGTAGTACTTGAATCCGGCAGTGGACTCACGTCGGACATGGACCCTCTTAACTTGGACCCACTGGATTTGGACTAGCTACTGTGTGAATTGAAGTAACTGTTCCATATTGATTTCTGTACTTTTGCTAATTTATCTGTTAACATAGCATTAACAGACAGTTAATTTCCTACATTCTATTGTGTTTTTGTTGCCTACCACTTGCTCGGATTGTGAATACGACATTATACAGATGTTGTGTCACTTCCAATTCTTTGGTCTCATCTCAGTCGATTTGACTTGGACTTGCACTTGAACTAATTGAACTCGTGCTCAGACTACATAGACTCGCCATAGGCACCAAGAGTAAAGGCAAAAATCAGCTGGATTTGAGCTTAATATATCCACCGCAATAGATATGGTTGTTGCTGATCATAAGGGAGAATGTGATCAGTTTGCGATAAATCATGCCGATATGATTGAATTGTGTTTCAGTTGCCATCGTGCCTGTGCATACACGTGCAACGCACAGTCTGGCTGGACAGTGGAGTGGCTGTGAAACGATTTGATCATGTTGCTTTCACCGAGGTTTTCGACCTGTCACCGTATGTCTACTGTAAGCGCAGCGTGCCTAAACTGCGACCAAAGACACTCGATGTGGACCCTACGTCTCGGCTTGTTGGCGGACGAACTAACATCAGCAGTAGCAGTCTTCGATCCACGACGTATGTTAGATCACTGTTGGACTACGATTATATCAATACCTTTATTAAGTTAACATTTTTTACATTTTCAAGGTTTTGTTAGCTTGTCTTATTCTACTGCACACAGAAGTGATGACAATGCTTTTTACAGGATCATCACCATGGCATTTGGCTTGATGAAATCTGGCACGAACATGTACATTGACAACCTGTATAAGTTTATTGATTATCAGGTCAAAGGTCAAGTCACATGGGTTTTTCTGTGCATTTTTGTCTGCTGATACCCGCGGGCAGTACTTAGCTTTGAGCGAGGGTTTTCCCTTGTTGAATATTTTGTTTTTGTTTGATAGTTGCTGTATTGATTAACTGTTATGTTTTGTAGTTTTGTAACTTTTCAATCATTTCCGGTTGCATTCTGTTGAATGTTTTGTATGTTATCGTCATTAACTGCTGTGCAGTTCGGAGTCGAGAGACGGTCGGTCAGCAAGTCCAGCGGTGAGTCCTGTGAACATGCTGAAGGCCCTTCATTATCACTCACTCCGAGGCTGCAGCAACGGACTCTACGCTGCCCAGTCAGACATGCACATTGACTTCTCGTCCACAAGGTATGCTTCTATGAACAATTCGTAATCACTCTCATCATTATTGTCACCACCATAAAGGGATTTCACATCATTATTGTTGCCACCATCATCATCATCATCATCATTTCTGGCAGGCACCACTAAGAGTGCATAGCGCCAAATGTAGATGACAATCTCCAGAGTGGACGGTTCTGAGCCAAGTCAACTGCATCGTCCATATTGAGGTCGCTGGATTTCAGATCCTGCTGAGGACGTCCCAGTGGTCTCCTCCAGTTTCCTGCGGGGGAAGCTGTTAAGATCTGTTTTGCATCTGTTTCATCAGGCATTCATGCAATGTGTCCAAACAGTTGCCGCCATAGAAGGATTTAAATGAATATAGACAGAAGAAACGGTGAGTTTTGCCCCATTACCAGGATTGCTGGCATACTGGCCAGTCGGTTAAAGGTGCCCACTGTTAACCCTGCCAGCCATTCGGCCGGCTTAAGTTGTATGATAGCTTAGTTGGGTTTAGCTTTCGCTGGCTCAAAGCACCAGCAAGAGGATGAGAGATTAATGGTGAAGTGGAGCGTAGGCAGGATGTTCATCTCCCAGTCATGACCGTTGAGCCCTTAGTTCGATAGACTATTGAGTATGTGATGCATGGCCACTGCAATGCCAGACCTGCGGTTACCTTTCGAGCCACAAAGCATTATTGCCTCTTTGGCTGGTAGTTTACCATATTATACCGCTTGGTGACAGAGACATGAGTATGAACAACTTTCCCACTTGCTACCTGACAGTGGACTAGCCAGGAGTTGAACGCGTGACCTTTCTCTCATAAATCCAGTGTCCTAACCACTAAGCCTCCAAACCAGAATGGGATAACATTACATCTGCAGTTTGTTAGCAAAAGCTTCCAAAGTACAAAGTTTTTCAAAAAGCCACATAAATTATTTACCTCACTATGAAACAAAGTACATGAAGCAAACGTGTTTGTTATTTACAAATTTTAAAGCAGCATTAAAACAGAGAAGTAAATGCAACAAAAATACATGATGTAGAAAGTTATTCTATGATTTTGTCAAAATATTATCAACAGCAGATATGACGTTTTGCCATACTGTCTTCGCTATATGTGATGAGCTTACATGCAATGGAGCTAGTTGTATATGCAAAATCTTTTTGTTCTTTTTTTGAAACCTGATTTGTTTTTTGCGTAGAATGCCAACAAGGAGGGTCCGAACGTCTGGCTCGGCGCAAGAACTGCACATGTTGGCAGCTGCCTACTCGTCTGAGAATATCAGTTCATCGTCATCATCATCATTGGCTCGTCGGACAACCTACCGACTGACATCGGTTGTCGTCCATCTTGGTGACGTGTCGTCTGGACACTTTGTGACATATCGTCGCGCGCCATCGCTCAACGGACAGCGCTTTCCTGCCGACTGGCTCTATACTTCTGACCTTTGTGTGCGTCACGCCGCACTGACTGAAGTCCTTGCCAGCGATGCCTACATGCTGCTCTACGAAAAGATTTAACGTGGCGTGTACACAGTAGCAGATATGAACTGAACTGAACTTGATCAGTACTCTTTGCGAAACGAACTGAATTGTCAGTTTGTTTGCTTAGTGCAGTTCATGCAATGCAACTGAAATCAACTGATCAGCATTGCACTGACATATTGCACTTCAGTTTCGTTCAGTTCATTTCTGTCGCTTTGCACATGCCTTTAGACGCTGTTTGTTTGTTGCAACTTTTTTGCGGCCAACAGTCGTTCTAATAGGCTATGTTAACGATTCTGTCCCATCAGTCCGCCCATTTCCATCTCGTACATCTCCAATAGACAGCATTCTGAAATTAGTGACTGTCTGGAAGATAACAGGGCAGATTATTAGAACTACCATTGTTCTTAATTACATATGCACACATATAATGGAGTTCTTACAATTTTATGTTTTGCTCGTTTTTTGTGTTTCTGTAAAGGTTAAACTTACTGTTCCATTTCTATGTGTTTGTGTGCATTCTGCCTAGAAAGGCCATCTCCGAAATGACCTATACTGTTGGGCGGGATGTTAAACCCTGCTCACTCACTCACTGTTTGTTTGTTGCAACTTTTTTGCAGCCTATGGTCATTCTAATAGGCTGTTATGATTACGTCCGCCCCTTTCCATCTTGTATGTCACATAACTTGATAGCAAAAGAGCATGAGGAGATCAAAATTGGTGTCACCGTTCTCCAGAGTAGGAGTAACGGGCATGTCACTTCGAAAGTTTATACGTTAGGTTAGGATGACCAACAGCTTACATACGTTTGAAGTTTTGTCGGAAATTGTGTTAGTTTGTAAGTAGGTGTCAAGTTTGACAGAAATGGAAAGATGTAAAGGATATGACCATACTTTGATGGGTGTATGCAGTCTTATTCTGAAAGAGAGAAAGAAAAGTATTGGGCTTAGGTAATTACTTGGATCGTTGCCAGTTAGTTGACAGTTGGGGGGACAGATCACGGTGACGGTGGTTTGGACACATTGAATGTACTAATACTAATCATATACATATAGCGCCAATTTGCAGACCTACAGAGGCGCTGTAAAAACGATTCAAACTGGGTGAGGCAATGTATGTTGATTGTGATTCAGGGAACTAGACAGAGGAGAACAGGCCAAGGGGCAGTGGCTTCTGTCCCCTCCAAATGTGGAATCGAAATCAGGTGCAACTTCCCCCAAGTTTTGGGCTCAGGTCTCCCCACAATTTCTGACTCAAGTTTTTCCCTCTATTTTGGGTTTCTTCCCCCTTTATGGAGAAACTTTCGTTAAGGATGTAGTTTGCCCAGTGAAAAATAGGGGGGGAGTTTTGATATATAACCTTATCAAAACTCCTCCCCCATTTTTCACTGTGCGCAAGCTGTGCCCAACAGACATAGGGATAGGAGCCACTGCCAGGGGGGTACGATGGGTTTAGTCGACGTGAACCAGAAAACGTTGGATACAAATACCTAAAGATGCAATTTTCAAAGTTACAAAAATACATTTGTGGCCAAAGCTTTGCCCTGGACCGGACAGGGGGATGCTTACAGTGCTCCCCAGACCCTCTAGCTTCATAGCCGTGGGGTGGCATCAAACGCCTTTTTGAAAGTCTGGCTATGGGCCTGGGGAAAACCTGATGGGATTATGTAACTAAGACAGGATACGGACTATGGGGAATTAGTGCCTGTCCGACGAGGACACTTAAGCTAACAATCAGTGGAGAGAGTGGGAAAATGGCCATTAAATTTATGTGCATTTCTATGTATTTGTTGAGCAGTTTCATTATTAAATACATCATGTTAACTCTGTTAACAGAAAGTGAATATAAGCAGATCAAATGAAACTTAATTGTGTTTGTATTTGTTGCCCAAAGGCTTTTTAATAATCATTTTTTATCAACAGTGATTGCTGTATCAGTATAAAGCTATTACGGTATTGTGTTATTGCAGTGTGCATATCAGTGATGTGTTAGCTACAAGAAATGTGTATTTGCCGAAGTGACACAATAACCTCTATGTAGGGTATAGTTTGTAATTGTAATATACAGTTTGATTGAATGTGTTTCTGTACAAAAAGTTCTTTGTAAGAAAACCCTTGTGATGTTTTGCTGCATGTATGACAGACGGCTTACGTAGTTTTGCCAGGTTTGTATTTGGGACAAAATTCGTAGTCATTGGTTTTCTACAATAGTGGTGTATGATGCAGCCTGAAGATACCATTCGTTAAGCTTTAATCAAACTAATAACAACCACAAAATGACCAATGAAAAACAAACTGGCAGTAAGACCTAAAAATGCCCATGCTTTCGGTTTCCGTCCATCTCACAAAAAATAAGCATCGCTAAAATTTTTATTAGACACTCTAAAATATTTTTTTAAAATTTTTGCAGTTTTTAGTTTGTTTCAGAATTATACTGAAAAATGTTTTCTTTCAGTGCTTATTTCAGTTATCATAAATACTATTCCGTGTGCCAGTTTGTTTTTTACGAGTTATGAAATATTACACTACATGTTATGAAATAACAATTACAAATTCCGCTTCCCTGCGTTTTTACTTTTTTGCCAGCTGTAACCGGAAACACAGGAAATTTTTAAGCCGAACGTTCAAATGTTACTGTCAACATTAACTCCGTAAACACATTCTGAACATCTAGTAACTGAACGAACGCTTAAATCCCGTGTTGCCGGCTAGAAGAGCTGCAGCAGAAGTGCTTTGAGCTGTCGTGCCTCGTAGGTGACGGTGTTTCTACCCGGACGCAGTGGCACGACGTCTCCTGGTATCATACTGGCGCCGCTGTCTTCCTCGTGTACCTTCACCATACGCCCATGTTCTGACAACAACGTCACAGCGCAAAACGTAAATGTAAAATACTTCATTAGCCACGAGGCCAGGGGCGGCGCCAGGTTTTCATAGCTGGGGGTCCAGAGGCACGTTTTGCACTTTTTGTTTCTCTAAGAATCTCGGAGAAAAGGCAAGTGCGAAACGCAAATTCTAGGCTAGCATCTCAGTCGGTCAGAAAATCTCGGAGAAATAAAAAGTGGAAACGTGCCTCAGGTCGAGTGGTTGTCGATTTACCGCCACTACAACCCTCCCCTTCACCCATCCAAAAAAGCTCGGATTTGCGCGAATCTCGTGCCGTTTTGTTGGATGCTGGGGGGAGGTGGTCCGGATCCCTAGACCCTCTGCCTGCCGCCGCCCCTGCATGAAGTGGGCCCACAGGGCAGCGCTAATCTCCGTTGCGTTAGCCCTTCCTCAGCCAGACACCAGTTTACACTGCAGGACCACGGATGCAAGGCTAGTGCATCGCACGGTGTGCTTGTCTACGTCCTAACCTTCGCCGGTACTATTGTGCCTGCCCACGGAGGGATGGCCTGGATGTTAAGCCGCAACCCACATCACAACTTCTTCTTTTTGGTCCTTCATCAGTACTGATGGTTGGACGCTGAATGGATAATCTCTCTCCACGATTGGCGGTCTTCTGTGAGATGCAGCAACTGCCCCAGTGTATAGTTTGTTGCCTCTAGTATATCACTAATCCAAATCCATGCCGGTCTCCCTCTTGGCCTGCTTCCTTCGATACATCCCCGAATCACTGTTTTCTCCAGACATTCACCTGGACGTTCCTGTTCGCAAATTGTCAGTCTCTCTCCAGCCATTTCGTCACGACTTTTACGGGGTACCTCTCTCTGATGCCCTCATGCGCAGGTTTCCTTGAACCTAGAAAATCGAGACTTGGACCGTTAAAACCTACGTTCAATGCTGAAAATTTCATATGCAGCTTGTCCATGTCTATTTCAATTGGTTTTGGCGCAATTCGCTCTTGAAATGTGTCTCGCAGCCCGAAATCGTCAAAAAAATCCATTAAAACGCCCATTTTAGCGTTCAGGTCATCCAAGGTCATTGAATTAGGTGGCAATCGAGAGCCAGTGTAGGACTTCCTATTAGTGATTAACAGTGACCTAGGCCCTATCTCGACCCGTTATTGAGATAAATGTACAAAACAAACATAGTTTATGCACTTGTTAACGGCAACATTTAAGGACTTGCACATCGAAAACAGCAAAAATTACAAAAGGCGATATTGCCCACATTACACTGACTGTGTGTCAATGTGCTGCTGAATAATATCACCTTTTGTAATTTTTTGCTGTTTTCGATGTGCAAGTCCTTAAATGTTGCCGTTAACAAGTGTATAAACT
>Ga0209367_1013692_pt1 | contig 10404 bp, 8 predicted proteins | sample WorMetLIZISLAND2_FD_187412 | JGI IMG/M metagenome (GOLD analysis project Ga0209367, IMG submission 187412) | Marine gutless worms symbiont microbial communities from Max Planck institute for Marine Microbiology, Germany - Olavius geniculatus... ...
TCAGTGCTGACACGATAAGCATTTTTCATTAGCGAACCAGATTAAGTTCACCATCGAAGCAGGGTAGCAACTGACAGCACCAGTTGAGACTAGCAAGTTTGTACCTGTGACACATTATGACGTCAGCGTTACATTACGACTAGCAAAAAATATTCAATCAACTGCCATACCTTGTTCAAATATTTCGAATTAGTATTTCTTCAGCTATAACTGGTAAAAGTTTCATATAAATTGCTGATAATTTGAGTAAATTATAAAAAAAACAAAAAGGGGTCCTTTTATGAAACACCGTGTACATGTAAACGGCAGTCAGTACAATACTGAAGAAGCGCTAAGCTCTCGGCGACAAAGACATCGTAGCATCGTTCGCGGGATTATTGGCGTCGCTGTAAGCAACAATCAGTGCACACGTGCGTCTCTTCGTGATAATTTATCACATTATGATCTCTCAGCTCTCAAGTGTCACGGCTTGTCACGATAATCCACACCTGCTACCTTTGACCAGCTTCACTATGTGAAAGATTTACGGTTTGCAACTATTATTGTGTCATTGAATCTCACAAATGTACCAGCCACATGGCATCTACACTGTGTCTCAAAAAACATCCCTAACATTTTCGACTGTAACGTAAAAACCAATTATCAGATTTTGATAATTTTTGGTAAAATATTCCTGACATAACTTGTTATAAAATGACCATTCAGTTTCCCACCTCACCCAACGTTTGCTTCTGCACCACCTGGGAAAAGCACCACCAGCGAAATATTACTTTTTTTATTTAATACAATATGATTGCTTAATTTACATAACGCCTAAAGACACATTTTGTTCACATTTATGACATCTGCTAATCTATATTTAAGATACGATCGATAATGTTTGGAACGTATTTTTAGGTTTTCTGTTTTAACGCATATTTCGCTTGATCTGCTTTTCCTAGGTAATGCAAAAGCATTTATTGGGTGAGGTGGGAGACTGAACGGTTGTTTTATGGCAAGTTGTGTCAGAAAAATTTGTACCGAAAATTATTAAAATCTGATAATTTGTTTTTAAGTTACAGTCAAAAATGTCGGAGATGTCTTTTGAAACACAGTGTAGATGCCATTTGGCTGGTACATTTGTGAGTAAATTCGTCGAACAGTGTAAGACATTACTCGCAAGAGGATATGTGCATTATTGGAAAAGAAGAAGAAAAAAGAAGGGTGCACAAGTGTCACAGAGTGTGACAGACGATATACGACAGAGTCGGTCGAACAGAGGAAGACCATGCTACGGAAAATGTGTTTACTGTAAGGCAAATAGTAATTTTTTCACCGACAAACTAGGCAGTAAAGAGAAAAAAATGCAGAAACGAGACGTATCGCGTGTTTGTTTCAAACAATGTCAAAGAGTTTAGTTTTATAGGCTTAGTACGCTCAAAAGTCCTGAGACGTTCAGCGGATCTAGGCCTACAATAATCCAAACAGAAAGTGCGCTCTGGTAGCACTATATAAGTTTAGTGCCATCTGAGATACAGATAAATAAATGTCTGAGGATCGTAAACAATTGCTATGACGTTCTGTTGTGTTAGTGCAAAGGTAGAAACGACGTGCTGTCCCGAGACCAAGGTGAATGTGTACGCGGACGGTTTATGTGAATGGTATCGCGAGTTTAAACTGTCCGTAAGTCACTGCGACCTCGATATCACGTGGTTCCCATTCGACAGCCAAGTCTGTGAGCTCAGCTATGAATCGAAAATTTACGACAACCAGGAGCTCAATATGACAAGAATGTCAGACGAAGCGGGGTTGTATCGTTATACCAGAAACGGAGAATGGGAACTTCTAGGTAAAGTGTCGATGACCATTACACGTATAGACCCTTAATTAAAAGTTCCGTACTTTTCATAGGCCTTCGTTTAGTAATACAATAGTACAGAACACCTCGAAAAACGGTACTGACCGATATTGCATACATCGTAATTAATTTGTGAGTATAATACTGCGAAAAACTCGCAAAAGACTCGAAAAATGGCAAAATGCGGTAAAACAGTGTTGATGCGCCATGCCGGCCGCCGGCGCACTCCAGCGCTGTCACCACCTCTGTTTTTAGCCCACCACGTATTGTGATTTTGTAAACATTAACGAAAAGAAGCGTAAATTTGGCGGTGTTCTATAACGTTAACACGTAATAGCTAACGTCATGATCTGTGCCTGTGAACTTAATCGGTGTTCGGCTGGATCTAAATCGTTCAGCGGTTACTGTATTTTGTGTGTTCTACGCAGGCGTACCAGCCGAAGAGTCGTTGACGTGGTACAGTTGCTGTGAGAGGCCGTATTCTCGTGTTACGTTCAGTGTACGTCTTCGACGCAAACCCATCTACTACGTCATCAATTTGCTTTTTCCCAGCATAATGTTTTCCGTTCTCACCCTTTTCTCTCTCACGCTGCCTCCGGGATGTTCCGAGCGCATTGGGCTAGGTCTGTATCAAAGCATGTCTATTGCAAAACCAATTTCGTTTCTTATCGAAAAAAGAAACAAAAGCCGTGCTATCGCAAGCAAAGCGCTCGATGCTGCACCTAATCACAAATCTTACGCTATAAACAGCCGCCCGCTTTTCCGGCCAAAATTTGGGAATGTTAGAATGTTAAGAGTTAGGACTAGGTCGCTGGTGTCGCTATAGCAGACGCTGACTTAAAGTACCGTAATATAATTCTTGTAAGCTTAATGATTGTCCAAGTAATCCAACCAAACGTGGGCCTGTATTGTCACTATACATTTACGTTACAGACAGACAGACAGACAGACAACATGACGTAAAAGCGCACTGCACATGTTACGAGTGCACTGCGTATCAGTCGTTGTCGTACAGCAATTATTCTCACTACATTTTGACGCGTCAAGATGTTCTGGATTTGTTGCGCAGCATGTTGCAGAAAAAAATCTACAAAAAAACAAAGTAAATGGAGTTTGGTCTTGATACAGTGATGCAGCTGCTGCCCGGTGGTGTGTACAGGTGTGACAATGTTGCTGACGCTGAGCGTCTTACAACTGGTCGTCAGCGAGACTCTGCCTACTACGTCTGACGAAGTTCCATTGATCGGCAAGTCCCATTAGCCTAGGACTTATAGAACGCCACATAAATATTACCAGTTATATTGTATAGCATAGATTGTGTTAACGACAGTCACTGTAGACAGACAGATACAACGCCACAATTACAGCAACCTGTAGGCTTTCAATAGAACACAAAGCAAGAATGGCGCAGACGTTCGCACAATAAGAAACACGCGAGGTATTTTTGCGTTCATGCGCAGTGTCTGTCTGCTATTAGACCTATTTTTACAAGTCCGATGAACCGACAATACCGTAACTTAAAGCATTTAACACAAACCGAAACACCCGTCAGACAAATAGTTACAGTATAGGATAAATACTTACATTTCCATCACATCCCACGCTAGTGATCATGATCACGGGTCTCCTCGTATTGAAGACAGAAACTCTTATCACTCGGTTACAGAATTTCGCCAATTCGCCATTTCATCGTTCTAAATTCTTATTATTATGTTCGAAGTACCATATGCTCGACGAAGACTGTTCATGCAAGGCCATATGACCAGAATGCCACCTTCAGCGGACGCTTACAAAGCCATCTACCAAGACATTCCTTTAGACTGGTGAAGATGATCCGGTTGACCACGACAGTCCTGGCTGGCTACCATACATCGAGATCTGCGGCAACTTTTTATCGACTTAGACAATGTTCCTGAACTTGCTGCCGATCGTATCCTACTCTAGAGGCACCACTCGCACCACGCTGATGCATATGCCACTAATGATGATGATGACCCTATGTTTGCACAGACTTCGTAACTCAAAATGTTTATAGCTCACGTGTCTGCGATATTCCAGGTGCTACCATGCAGTGCTCGCTATACACCTTCACCTTATGCAAGCAGTGTTATACAACAGTATTAGGTCTACTACGTTCCCTAATGGAGACATACATCGCCGACCTGTTTTCACGTTACGTTTCGTGTAGACAAAATGAAATTCAAAGTGCACCATATTTAAGAATGCAGTTTTTAAGCAGACATTGTTTAGGCTACACGTTGTACGTGTTGGTTGACTGTGGTGCAGGAATGTACTTTCTGTTTGTCGTTCTTCTCTGCGCTGTCTCGCTGGCAGCTTCCATCGCTGTCATGTACGTACACGGTCGTTCATCCGGCACTGAAGATTCGCTGGCCATGCCGACCTGGGTAAGTCATTCTGCTGGATTTTATTGTTGAAGACAGTTTGCACACATGGTTGCAAGCTTTGCGTAGTTTTTACGCGCGAAAGCAGCTACTGCTTTCAGCGCGTCTTAGCCATCGCAATTCTGTCTGTCTGTCCGTCCGTCCGTCTGTCACACGGGTGGATCAGTCAAAAACGGTGCAAGCTAGGATCACCAAATCTTCACTGTCGGCTGCCTGGAAAACTCTAGTTTCAGGAACCGTAAAGCTTTTCCATAAATGCGAAGGAATTTACCCCGAACGAGGGCGCTAAATGAGAGGGGGTGGGCAAAATTTGCGATTTTTGGCCAATAAGTCGCTGTATCTCAGTAACGGTGGGAGATAGAGCCTAGGTTACTATTAATCACTAATAGAAAGTCGTACTCTGGCTCTCGATTGGCGTCAAATTCAATGACCTTGAATGACCTTGAATGCCAAAATAGGGGATTTTTTTAATTGTTTTGGCAATTTTCAGCTGCGAGACATATTTCAAGAGCGAATTGCGCCGAAAACAATTGATATGAACATGGAAAAGCTGCATACGAAATTTTCAGCATTGAACGTAAATTTCGACGGTCCAAATCTCGATTTTCTAGGTTCAAGGAAACCTGCGCACGAGGGCATCAAAGAGCGGTACCCCCGTAAAAGTCGCGACGAAATGGCTAGAGATAGACTGACAGTGTGCGAACAAGAACTGCTATAGGCTTTCGCGCGTCTCGTGAGCATTAGCTCAAATTTCTTGTATTTCCTACCGAGACTAAAGCGACGAACAACGTCATGTTGTTGTGGTCGATTTTTGTCGGCTGGACTACTTAAAAGTAGCCTAAAAACGAATTTTACCTAGCTGAAAAGTTGGGCATGATAGACGAAGAAACTGACTAGCCTTTGGTGGCGATCCGGATTCTGTTGATATTCGATTCGGAATTAAAATAAATTGTACTTTGAAGCGGAATAGCAAAACTGTTCGTGATATGAGTCTGTAAAAGTATACATTGCCAGATTAACTTGATACGTTTTTGACGTTGCTCGTACAAAGGCACAGTGTGTGATTAAAATTATGTATTGTTTTGATGCCGTGAGCAGTTCAGAAAGCTCGTCTGCGAGTGTCTGGCAACATGTCTGTGCGTGAAATCGTCAAGAATGCGTGGCAGGAAAAATTTTGCTGACGACATACATCTTGACAAAGCCGCGAAGTCATCGCCTCTATTAGACAAAGTCAACAATATACCGACTATTGCAACAGCTTCAGCAGCAGAAACCGACGCAGCAGCAGCAGCAGGTCAGCAACTGGTAAGTGGAACGGAACGCCTGCTGGTAAATATCCGTGACTTGCTGCAGACCAGCGTGAGTACGATGACTCAGCTGCGTCGTGATCAAGACGAGAATCAACGCATGATGAACGACTGGATGGTTGCTGCTGCTGTCATCGACCGCATCAGCTTCATCCTCATCACTTGCCTCTTCATCGCTGGAACTGTCGCCCTCATTGTCCTTTGCTCTATTCCTCACTAACTACTGTTAAACCAACTAGGTTAGAAATCTTTATTCGTCGCTTAAGCATAATGGAAAAAAAACTGGATAGTATAGCCTACTAAACGGTGCAGCGTACAGTATAATGGCCCCTCTATGTGATTTTGGGTGTGTCCAACTTCCGAAGTTTAAAATTTATTTTTTGCCGTTTGTCTGTTTGACAAATTATGTCGTCATACGCCCAGACGAAATGCCACTATAGGCCTCTATAATTCTGTTAGTCATCGATTAATATGTGTATGGAACAATGTGCCAAACTAAGTCGTTTTTGCATTTTTAAATGTTTGTCGGAAACTACTCGCTGTTGGAATCGTCGTCAGGTCAAAATATGTGGGGTCGACACGCATGGTGAGCGTTGAGCGCAAGTCTATAATGCGGGTCTGGCCCCCAGCGGGGTTTACCGGTCCAAGAGCAGAGCTGCTAGTCAGGGGGTCATGTGGCGAATTCCTTGAAGCTGAAAACTTTTAGCGTTTGAATGCCCAACGGATGCAGCACATTTGACTCATTCTTTGTGTTTTGAAAACTTCCGACTTGTCTGTTCGAACCCATCGTGCCCCCTGACTGACCGGATTTGCGTCAGTCTCATCTCAGAAACGACCTCTCACAAAAGAGTGGTGATGTCCACCGCAGTCTGTGCACCCCGTGACGACGCAGCTGCTTACTGTGTGTTTTAGCCAGCTTTTAGACAATGCATTTTATTTAATAGGCCTAGATGTTCAGGTGGCGTACGTTGTAACGTTATCATGGCTTACTGTCATGTATGAAGTGGTCTTATGGCTCTTTTGCTGATTAAATAATATAGGCCTATATACAGGGTGCGGCAAAAAAGTGGACTTCTGAAGCTTTTTGCTATTTTCTGAGCAACCGTTTTTAATTTTAATTTACAATATTACACATTCATTTACTAAAATCTTCTATTTTATTCATATTCATTCTATTATATTTCATCGGCCGAGTAAAATGTGATTATGTTGAAGAACGACGAAGTTACAGACTTTTTAACATGACCGCCTACCGATTTTTTAGCATTTAAAAATGTTCCAACTGCAACATTAATTTAATAACATCGTTGAAACAACACAGTTAAATAATGAGTAGATGCCAGAATTCCATTGTCACTGCGAATGTTCGAAGTGTTCACCGCCAGCTCCAAGCTACAACACCAGCCTTCAGTCGCCTTATTTGAGAAATCTTTTACAGCCTTGTCGATCAGTCTCTGTGGCAGGTTGCCCGAGATAACCTGAAGCGATTCCTTCAGTTCGGCGCTTGTTTTCGGCTTTGATTTAAGCTTGCGGCAAACTTCCAACATTGCACTTTATACGAGATAGTCCAATAAATTTATATTCGGCGAATTTGGAGACCATTGGTCTTTTGTGATGAAATCTGGACAGCTGGCCCGCGGCCAGTTCTGTGCGCTGCGCGGCGTTGCGCGCTGTGTGTGCTGACGCGCCCGGCGCGCCGTCCTGCTGGAAGATGAGTCCGGTGGGCAGCCGGCGATTGCTTTAAAGAAAAGATAATTTAGTGACAATTTTTACACAAAATAAATTAATGTTTATCTAAACGTCACTGTGACGTCATCGGCAGTAACGTGTAACCAGTTTTTGAAAATTGAATAGCATTTTTAATTTTTTAGCTTAAACATTTTATAATGCTGAAAAATCGGTAGACGGTCATGTTAAAAAGTCTAACTTCGTCGTTTTTCAACAGAAACATATTTTACTGGGCAGTTAGATGTAGAAGGTTGTTTTAAATAAAGCTGTAAAATTTCATATTAAAATCTTAAAGGGTTGCTGAAAAAACCTCGAAAAAATTTCGGGGTCTACTTTTTTGCCGCACCCTGTAAACCTAGCTACGACGGGTGGTCCTGCTGTCTTTTCGCGTAATTAAAGCTATAAGATAAAACATAATTAGTCATTATTATCCTGGATCATTGCGGCAATGTAGTTAGGCTAATCGAAAAGGGGGGATAAAGGGTAACTTACCCCGGGCCCCGCGACGTTTGGGGGCCGCCGTCGCTGAAAAATATAAAGTATACCAGAATGCGCCATTTAAAAAATTACAGTTTTCTCTAGAGGGGCTTCAAAAATGTTTCTCCGAGCCCGCTGTGGCTCTCGACGGACCTGGCTATTTCTTAAACTTTTAATGGTTTTCTGATAAATATAGACCTACGTAATATGCAGGATGAAATTAGTCTAACTGGTTACGAATTTGTATAGATCTATATGAAAATTAGTAATTTGTGTATGCAACAGCAAATGGCAGCATGACAACAAGGCTAGCAAAAAATCAACACTATAGGCCGAGACGCGTAAGTTAGTCGTCACTCTTTACTGGAGTTAGATGGGCAGTTAAAATGTGAGAGATATGACAACACTACAGAAACGCCATAAAATAAGTTTTTTGCAAACCGTGAACGATTTAGTCTATAGTGCATGAATACGTTTTACAGATAGGCCTATCGATATTAGGCCTAGGCCTATATTTTCAAGCCTACTACATGGATTAGGTGCAGTGACTCTGAAGAATAATAGCCCTTAGCGCCGGTGTGATGTCCATCTTTGCGAGCTCTTATGTCGGTGTCTCCGCCATTGCAATAGACCTATAGATAAACTTTGCACTATTGTAACTATATGTACGGGAGTCAAATTCAATTAAATTGGCTAGGCGGCGGCACCAGTGTCGCTCATTAGGCCTATCGTTACCGTTAAGCGTTGTGCACTACAATCAGGGTTAATATTATGGTTAGGGTTTGGGGTTGGGATTAGGGTTATTCAGAGATTTATGTGCATGATTATAATGCACACCTTAACTAAACGTGCACCGGTAACATAATTCGAATTTATGACTAATGTTACCGGTGCACGTTAAGTTAAAATGTACATTATCGTCATGATGCATATCAATTTTGGTGCCCGTCGTACTGCCGCAAAGACACGGCATTCGCCGGTATAGATTCTACGGGCATCCATACTTGCTTGTACCTACCGGCCAAAGCCGCCCAAAACGGTTGCCGAATGAATAATTTTTGCCTATTTATAAAACTTTGTCAGAGGGTTCCGCGCCCTCTTCTGTGGAAGGACCACAGGGCAGCCCGTAATCATAATAACCATGATCGCGTTATCGCGTATGATGGTGCACAACTATAAGATCATAATCGACTTAGCGAAACTGAAACCGATTTCGATTACACAGCTAGGCTATGTGTCTTGATAGCTTAGCTTATGTAAGACCGGACGTCACCAGAGCAACCCCTGATCTGGCTCTAGACACCTGGACCGCAGCGCCAATTTTCAACTGAGTTTGTGTTCCAGAGCAATATTTAAGGGGGGGACTACATATAGATCTAAACTAGAGGGGCAACAGCCCATATGACACCCATCTTGGCAAATCGCCCAACCACTCCAGGCATTTTGCCCAAATGGGTTAATCGATTGTTAATTGTTTTTAAACTTTTTTTGTTATTCCATGGCTGCTATAGAGGCAGTCTGGTTACAGCTAGCAAATTGAAACTAATCTGTCATCATCATCATTAATCCGATTGTTAACTATAGGCATACGATACCCAATAAACTCACCCGCAGCAACGTAGAATTTCAATGTTTTTCTGCGTGTGACATCCCGTCTCAAGTGAAAGGGTTTATGCGACTTCTTGTATATATGTTAAGCCTTAGACTAGTGCTCAATAAAAACCTTGGCTCTATTTTTCACTGTTTCTGAGATACGCCTTACCGTTTAGCCACAGTACATCCGTTAGGTCTACATACAGATAGACAGACAGACCGTTAGTACGATCGACTAAAAATCACGAATAAAGCACGGATTAAAATATATTATAATTATAATAAATTTCACAGTTAATGAGAAATACCTAAAAAACCTAAAACTGGACTTGTGGTTTTAAGGTTTTTGTAGAACTTTAAAGCCTAGGTTTTTCAGACCAGGCGTAATGAAATTTGGGCTTAACGGAACGAAACGAGCGGAAGCGGATCTAACTTTTTTGCTCGCTACACCTCTGTCTATGTATCTCGCCAGCCAATCACAACCAGCCACGAGCCGGTGCGTGCAGTCAGTAAACAATTTGGTAAACATTGCAACATTTGTACGGTTATGCTCGTAAGTGGATTGAAAATGAAGTCTGTTATAGGTATGTTTGTTTTTTTGCAAATAATTTATGTTGTTCGTGATATACTGCTCGTGTCAAGCTTCTAAACTACGTGTTGTAACGGAAAGTGCTGGTGGCATTCAACTCGCCGGTCGGCATGGGCATTTAGACGATCAGCTCAGGAAGTGTTTTTACCGAACCGGGAGAAAATTGTTACAAATGCGTTTTACAAAATACAAATGCGTTTGCAGTTATTTGTGGTTTGCCTGTTGTTGTCTCTAAGCTCGCGTCAGGCCGTTTGTCTACGTTAAGGTTGTCTAGGTTTTTGGGCCAAACGATATAAGTGCTTACCTGGAAATGTTATCGTAATCACACCTTATTGCACATTTCAAGAATGTCTGTCGTCAGAGGTTTCGTTTGAGCGCTGGAAACAATTAACTTTCTGTAACAGTAAGACAGACTGGTTAATAACGTCAACATACCTTCATACAAAATCAGCAAACTGAGCACTGGACTGT
>Ga0209367_1013693_pt1 | contig 10403 bp, 3 predicted proteins | sample WorMetLIZISLAND2_FD_187412 | JGI IMG/M metagenome (GOLD analysis project Ga0209367, IMG submission 187412) | Marine gutless worms symbiont microbial communities from Max Planck institute for Marine Microbiology, Germany - Olavius geniculatus... ...
ACCATATTTCGGCCCCTAGGGGGTGCTGCGCCCCCAAATTTTTACACGCGCTAGAGAATTACCAAGTCTTACTACCGCAGCCACCCCCGGGTACGGGGGCCTTCCTTGCTACTTTTTTCAAAGGGTGGTCAAAAATTGGCTTAAAATGCAATAAAGGAGCGCTTATAACTTCGGAGTTAGGGGGTTTAGCCCGACGAAACTTTGGAACTTGACGTGTCTCTATATTGGGGTGTTAACTCAAGCACAAATTTTGGGGGCACCGCCCCCCTTAAAATTTGGGAGGGCAAAAAACGTTCAAAAATTGGTGCGATTTACGACAACTTTCGAGTTTGAGCGCGAATATCTCTGGAACCGATGAAGATAACGACATAATCTAAACGGCGTTGACGAGAGCGATCCTTTCTGCATTGAACAAAAAAATGTTGTGAAATTCCGTCCACTACGAACCAAGTTATAAGCGCTAATGTTGACCTGTCCTAAGTCGACGATGCGCGTTCGGCGTATACCAATGCATTTGATTTCGGGCCACGTGACTTTGATGCCGGGGAAATTCTCCCCCTCTTTACCCCCCTAATTTCCCCCAATCGGACTTAAGGCGCCGGGCGGACTCACGTTGGGCTTTGCCACAAATTTCTAGTTATAACAAGCACTGGTGACATACTTTTTAAATTTTTTAACATCGATGACCTTGAATGACCTTGAACCTCCCCAAAAAGGGTTTTTAGTGAATTTTTTCGCAAGTTTTGTATGCTGCGCACATTTCAACACTGAATTGCGACGAAATGGCTGAAGATAGACCAAGACAACCAGCGTATGGCACAAACATTGACGACGACCTTGGCAATTGGCATATCGAAAAGCTCTACGCCTAGACAGTAAACTGTAGTTCTATCCGCGAGCAGCACTAAAAATCTAAAGCTGGGGCGGAGCAACGTCGGGAACGAGCACGCACCAGGGCTTACAACACAATTATTCAACACAAATTATAGTTTATGTCGCTGTCGCGCGTTACGTGAGCATTGTTCAAATTTCTTGTGCAATATGACATGCAGAGTCCCCAAGACCAGCGTATGTCGTGCAGTACCAAATGAACATTTATGCTAAATGTCGCAGCACGCCACAAAAAGATCCCACAGGCCAGAAAATGTAGGACGGCTGCCGTACATTCTCTCCGGCCTGTAATGCTCTTTTTATGGGGCCCACGTTATGAAGCCAAAAAGCTAACAAGTAAATAGGTTTAAGAGCGAGCAAAGAGCAAGACTGATTCACTGACATTAGTAAGGGCATCAGTCACTGAAGATTTTTCGCAGTCCGCTTTAACTTGTTGTCTTCTGGTGTTTTCTACATCGTTTTTGTTGCATCAACATCAGCATCAGCAGTACAGTTGAAAACTGTGAATGTGTAATGTATCCGTGATGAAGCAAGTATCTTGAACGCGTTGGCAAATTATCTTGGTTGTTTGGTGGCATAACGGCTACCTACAGAGTTGAACTTAACAATCAAGAGGTCGTGAAATTAACTTCCGATTGGGTCGCTATCAGCTTATCAAACAGTTACTATTTGGACTGGACTGTTGTGTTCGAACATGCAAACTATCTCGGTATATAACCAACAAAAGCCAATTCAGCTTAACATCCTTCTGTGTAGGTAACCGTAAATCAACTACCGGTCTGCTTGGTTGGGAGTTAAGGCGGGTGAGTTCACCTGTGTCGGGTGGTAGGCAGCACTGTGTGATCTCATATGGCAGGTGACGTTTGGTAGATCTGCGATGAGTTTCCCACAAATAACTATAAACCCTTATTACCTTTTCTCTTTTTAAACCGTTTTATCGGCCCGCTCCAACAGCTGCGATTTGCTGTGTTTGCAGTTCGCCTGCTGCTGACTGATCCTCGGCTGGCGATGTCGGTGTATTTCGGTATGACGACTCCGTCCCAGTATCGTCTAGTTGGTCCGGGGGCGTGGAGTGGAGCTAGAGATGTGATACTGTCAGCACGTGAGCGAATGATGCAGCCTCTCAACACGCGACGTCCTCCGCGCGTTGTCAACACTGCAGACACACGGACCAAAGACAACAGAACAGCCGCCCGTCGCATGATGAAGCTTCTGCCCACACTCGTTGCATTCGCTGCTCTGATGACCGCTTGCAGTTTTTACCGCCGCCACACAAATTGAAACTACATTCAGTACCATTGACGTCGCCAGCTGGGGCAAGGGTGCACGTGTCTACTCGACTTTCAGCAGTTTAATTTTATGTCACTTTAAAGCCGCGCAAACTCTTGGCATTCCACTCCATTTGGTTGCCTGTGCAGTAGCAAATCAGCATGGCGTTTTCTGCATATTTTAGGACCTCAGCTTCGCAGTTGCTGTCGCTGCTTATTGCATGAACTTTATAAAATTTTTGTGTGGCACCCCTAAATTATTTTTCTTTAGTTTCGTGCCCTCTCGCACCAAATCCTGGCGACGTCACGCCACTCTGTAGAACATGCTGCTTTTGTCAGAGCTTCAGTTAGTGGCATTTACATTTAAGTGCCGCGTGAATATTACTAGTTTCGTAATTGTATTTTTAACGCGAGATTGTAGCCTCGTTGGGCTCTGCTTCAAATTTTTAGTTTTTGTTATGCTTCTATGTGTTTGTTTTTTTCTAAAACCCGTTTTCATCTGTTAAGTTTATAATGGGAAACATCAGCGGCGTAGCCACGGGGGTATATTAATATGCCCCGACCTAAAATCAGGCCAAGTAAACTTTTTTTAAAAGTAACAATGACGCAACCTACTCAAAAATCAGACCATGTAAATTTTATACCTACCCATAACAAGTTTCTGGCAAATATGTAAGCTATGTTATTTCTGTGTTTTGTGAGCCTGAGTGGCATGATACAGGGATTGTCAGAGATGTCATTACTCCGTGCACTTAAATGATAATAAGATTGACAACAGAAAAACAGCATTAGCAAGCACAAACAGCGGTGAACGTTATTCTGTTCATGTATACGGACTTTCGCGCTATATGCATTAGTTATTTACCTATTTACTTAAATTTTGTCTAATTATTGTGGAAGAACATTGTACATATCGAAACCCTTATAGTCACATACAGTAAATGCACTACGAAAATAAACAGGTCTTGAGGCTGTGAGGTTAAACCGATCAGAAAACGACATCTAAACTGTGTTTCAAGTCGTGTATAGGCTACTGCAGACTTAGTGCTTTTTTTCTTACATCTAATATTTACATATTAACAGTGCATACGAGATGCAGAGAGTTACTGAAGAAATGCCACAATGTCTGAGTGATGGTTTCGTCGAGCGGCATCCACCGGCTTTTCATCATTACGCGCTTTTGCCTTCTCGCTAGCTTTGCTGTTAAGCAGATCTTTCACTAGTTCTGTGTATCCTTCCATGGCACCGATACGCACGGGTGAATAATTACCGGAGTCTCCTGCATCCACGTCTGCACTGTTGTCCAGCAACAGTTTCACAACCTTTGTACGTCCGTTCAGGGCTGCAAAGTAGACAGGCGTGACTCCATCGTCCCGACTTGCGCTCACATCGGCGTTGTAGTCTAGCAGCAGTTTCACTACTTCTGCATGTCCTTCTTCGGCAGCAATATGGAGAGGTGTGGCACCGTCGTCGGGTCGACTTGCGTTCACGTTGGCTTTGTTGTCCAGCAACAGTTTTACCACCTCTTTGTTCCCTTTCTGAGCAGCAACGTACAGAGGTGTGGTACCGTCAGTGAGTCTACCTGCGTTTACGTCTGCATTGTAGTTTAGCAACATCTTCACTGCCTCTGTATGTCCATAATAAGCAGCTGCGTACAGAGGCGTGGCACCAACAGCAGTACAACGTGCATTCACATCGGCTTTGTTGTCTAGCAGAAATTTCGCCACTTCTGTGTGTCCGTAATAAGCAGCAACATGCAGAGCTGTGGTGCCGTCATTGGAACGATTTGCATTTACGTCCGCATTGTTTTCCACCAACAGTTTCACGATCTCTGTATGACCTTTCTGGGCCGCAACATACAGAGCTGTGCCACCTGTATCAGTGCGACGTGCGCTGACATCAGCTTTGTTGTCCAGCAGCAGTTTTACCACTCCAGTATGTCCTTCTTGGGCGGCAATATACAGAGGTGATGTGCCGTTTGTTGCCCTGCAGACATTCACATCAGCGTTGTTATCTAACAGCGCTTTCACTACTTCTGTATGTCCCATCCTTGCTGCCCATTCTAATGCTGTGATGTATTTCTTCAGTTCTCTTTTCAGAGTTTTACTAGTGCTACAGTCGGCGTCCACTCCGTACTCTTCACACAACAGTCTCACGACTCCTTGGTTACCGTTGTATGCTGCTATGTGAATGGCCGTGACTCGTTCAAGAACCTTCCGTTCGCCCATGTCAAATTCGTCCACCGTTGTCATATGTAGTAGATATTCTTTGTTCTTTCTGTTGCTTATCCTCTCCAAAAGCTGCTTACACAGTTTGCTGGCCTGCTCTTTGTCGCGCATTGCAGCTATTGTGTGTAAACAGGACTTGTGGGATCCCTCTTTACTTTCAAAACATTCCACGAGATGTGCTTCGCTTTCCGATCCTATGAATTTGCTTGCTTCTTCGAAGTGTTCCATTTCTAATGCTTCATGCAACTTATTTTTGTCATCAATTTTTGGCAGGATGTTATATTCCTCATCTGCAAAATTACACAATTATTTTAATCCCATGAACAAAGCGTCAAATCATGCGTTGTTCATTAAACCAATCTAGGTGCATTATGCGATAAATACCTTAATGAGATAAAAAAAAATGATTAATTATTGTTATTACAGCTACATTAGGCCCTATACCAGCAAACTTTTTGTCGCTCAAATTTGTTAATTCATGATTTGCCAAACAGCGTGTTGCCAAAGAGGCGGTTTCGTGTACGCTTAGCCTATTAATAACTAACGGTGTAATGTAATAGTGACGATCTAACAGATGGTCTCGACTCTCGACAACAAGTATCAGATTAATGAGTCCAATGAACTTACAATAATCGACGCCTATGCAACAGGAGACCTACCAACGAGCTAGCAGAACGTAGAGACAATAGCTAAAATATTAGCAAATGTAACAGTTTAACGACAAGACTTACCGTCGTGTGACTGGTCCAGTTGAAGTTGTTGCAGCCGAGTAGTTAGCGATGGTACGTGCTTATCAATTTCATCAACGATCCACGAGTACTCATCGAGTAGCGCCAGACGCAGGTAAATGAACGCCTGAGGATGTGAGGAGACGTATAAAAGTGATAGGAGATGACGGCAACGATCTCTAGAAACTGGAACTTGGAGAAGTCGGAAGTAATCATCTCCGCTGATGATTTTCTTCGACAGCAAATAATCCACGACGAAATCCGGACTGACTTTCATTGCGACTTTTAAATGTAAGTCTTGAAAGATGTTCTTGAGAGCCTGGTTTGCCATTGTCGGCCTACGTGGCATCAATAAACAAGACTACACTCAATAATTATCTGCCATGAAAGAAACAACTACCGATACCTGAAGTCAAGACATAGAGCCTTGATTAAGACTTGATTTGCAAGTTTAGCACATAAAGACAACACGCGTGACATTTGAACCAAGATTTCCGAAGAGTCGATATGGTCTACGAAGCCAGCAACTAACGAAACTGCAACTAATTCAACTGGGCAATGAAAACAAACGCACGACTGCCAAGACAATGGATAAAAACAGTAGGCCTATGCGTTGGCACAGGCATTTTACACAAGTATCATATATCAACTCAACAATACGATAGGCCTATAGCATGTCAGTTGCCATTAAACAGTGACGTAAAATTAATCATCTTGCTAAAACAAAGTCCGTTGCCGACACGAAGTGTCACACGCAGAAAACGTAACCCAAGCTGTAAATATCATAGCTATGAAATCAACATAATATACGTAAAAATACGTAAAAATTCACGGGCAAACATAAATACACTCTACGTATAAAAACAGCGAGTTCAAACCTTGTCCAATGACTGATTGTTAGTCTTACTGTTCGATATCTATAAGAAATGTACCATGTAGACAGAAAAGTTCGGTAGCCTATAACTAAAATGACAGAGAATAGTGCCACCTACAACTACTGTCCGTAGGCTATAACTATAACTAGAGGCCTACAGGTTGTGCAATAAACGCGAGCGTTGCAGGCAAACGTCATACTTCAGCGAACAACAAGAATGAGTCTTGACACTGAAATGTCGTCACTCGAGGTCAACATTGTGAATCATCACAATCATGACAGTGAGTATAAGCTACGCCATAGGCTTTCGTCAATTCAAGTTCAATCTTGCCTGTCTGTAGGGCTTTTTTAGTGACTAAGCACATAATGAATGGCTAGAAAATAAGTCATGTACTTTGCTTACCTTTGCATTTTGCCATTGTCACTTCAGCTATAGCTGCCACTAGAACAGGTCACTCCCAACTCTCATAGGCCTACAGCAGATGGTTGATGGCATGTGGTTTCTGGCCATTTCTAATTCTTGTTCTATCAGCACACCGAATGCCGTGGCTACAAGCACCGATTTTCTCGTTTGAAATGTTGTCAGACGTCGCCGAGCCTTCCAAGGTTTAAAAACCTCGTCCGAACAAATCGGACAGAAAAACGTGCATGATTATTCTTTCCGATTTCCTCAGACAAGGTTTTTTTTTGTTTGACAGCAAAAGACGCCCATCAGAACCTTGGACAAGGAAATCGGACGAGTCGTCCGACGTGTCCGATTTCTTCGTCCGAGAAGCTCGGACAACACCTCGAACGAGAAAATCGGTTCGTGTAGCCACGGCAGAACGCGTTCGAGGTTGTGTACGGTTAACGGGCTATAGGCATCATTTAATCACTTACCTGCAAAGTCTCTACATGTACATTACTAGAAGGCGCTCGTTAGAGTGCATATCTCCGCCAATGTACAAGTTTTTTTCGGCCATATCCAGGATTAGCCCCAGATGGGGTTAAACCTTTAGCCCCAACAAACACTATAAAAACCTCAAACATTTAACGTAGTCATGTTATAATGTACCTAAACTCAATGATAATGGCCATACTTCGTTAATATATAACCTCCAGGAATAGCCCCAGATGGTCACAAGAACGTCCGGCTAATCTTCACTTATATATAACCTCCAGGAATAAATTACAAATAAAGTACAAATAAACGACATAATAACTGTTCTGGAGCGCTATATAGAGTTAGGGGTTAGGGTTAGGGTTAAGGTTAGTATTGCAATAGTATTAGGGTTAGGGTTAGGGTTAGTGTTAGGGTTAGCTAACCATAACCTTAACCCTAACCCTAGTATTGCAATAGTATTAGGGTTAGGGTTAGGGTTAGGGTTAGTGTTAGGGTTAGCTAACCATAACCTTAACCCTAACCCTAACATAAGCGGGAACACAGTTTTCTAACCTGTGTTGCGGGTTATTCAGCTATGAACACAATTATTATACTTGTAATAAATGACCGCCAAAAAGTCCGGCCCCAGTTGGGACTAAATTTGATAATGCCGTTTTCACAAGAGGGCCTCCGTTTCTGCCGAAAGGGGAGGTAGAAGGAAGAGCCCCTTTGCTGCAGAATATTACTGGTACCATACCGGTATTTAGTAATGTCACAGTTTAGTTAAGTGCTTAGTTAAGTATTGTTGTTGTTGTTCAATGGAAGTGACATTGACCACGGCGTGGCTGAATTGTATTGTTATGCTCTCAAAAATAACACAGAAGAGGGAGGTTAATGTAATAGACGGCGTTGCTGTTTGTGCTGTTATCTTGTACACAGACACACAGGCAGACACGGACAGACACACGGGCAGAACGGCCAATATCATAATTTCCTCCAATTCACTTCGTTCCGTTGGCGGAGATAATTAGGCGAAATCGCTCTAGCGCAAGCACGTTCGCATACAGCTACCAATTTCTCCGTGGCGTGGTCTGTCGCTTACCTGTCGTCTGTCACACTCTAAGCATTCTGCTTGAACTGCTGGACAGACTTACATGCTATTTGTCAGACACTCAGTGGCGGCGCCAAGCGTGTCCAGGGGGCATGGCCCCTCCATTTGAGGCTTGCCCCCCTCCCTTTTTGGCCCCTCATTTGAGTTTCACAGATATAAAGAAAAATGCAGTCTGTTGATAACTAAACTGCAGTAAATAAATTGATCCCGCTAAATGATTACTGATATTATTACTGATAACTAATTCTGAGTTATTTACAATGCCACAAAGTAGAATAAACATAGTTTACAAGCTGAGTGCATAAAATTTTCCAGGCATTGGGTGCTAGAAGTAGATGCTACAACTGCTCAGCTGACAGTCTATCTGCTACATTTTTTTGACTCAGTCAAAATAGAAGTAACTATAAGCCACCAGTTATGTAGGCTTGTGCAGTCGCGTGCCAAATTTAAATTTATTTTTCAATGGCAGAACGGGGTAGGCCTATGTAACAAATTTTCGGTAGGCCTACCTAGCAACGCCATTTAGCACTCTCTGTCTATCAAATCGCAACAAAAGTTTCACCAATTATAAACGTCGTAAAATATTCTCCATCTATCGCGTCAGGATATCGGAAAACTCCATATCATAACTTTCCGCTTTGTCCGCATTATTCTACAGGGTGCGGCAAAAAAGTGGCCCCCCTAAAGTTTGTTGCTGTTTTCTCAGCAACCGTGTCGAATTTTAATTAGAAATTTTACACATTTATTTACTAAAACCTTCTACATTTAAATGCCAAGTAAAATTTGATTCTGTTGAAAAACGACGAAGTTACAGATTTTTTAACATGACCGCATACCGATCTTTCAGCATTCAAAAATGTTCCGGCTACAACACCAATTTAATAACATCGTTGAAACAACACAGTTAAATATGCCAGATGCCAGAATTCCATTGTCACTGTGAATGTTCAAAGTGTTCACCGCCAGCTCCAAGCAACAACACCAGCCTCCAGTCGCCTTATTTGAGAAATCTTTAACAGCCTTGTCGATCGGTCCCTGTGGCAGGTTGCCCCAGATAACCTGAAGCGCTTCCTAGAGTTCGGCGCTTGTTTTCGGCTTTGATTTAAGCTTGCAGTAAGCCTCCAACATTGCATCCCATACGTGATAGTCCATTGGGTTTACATTCGACGAATTTGGAGGCCAATGGTCTTTTGTGATGATATCTGGACAGCTGGCCCGCAGCCAGTTCTGTGCGCAGCGCGGCGTTGCTCGCTGTGTGTGCTGACGCGCCGTCCTGCTGGCAGATGAATCCGGTGGGCAACTGGCGATTGCTTTAAAGGAAGGATAACTTACAGATAATTTATGAACAACGTAAATTGCTGTTCATCAAAATGTCACTGTGACGTCATCGGCAGTAACGTGTAACCAGTTTTTAAAAATTGAATAGCATTTTAAGCATGAACATTTTTGAATGCCGAAAAATCGGTAGGCGGTTATGTTAAAAAGTCTATAACTTAGTTGTTTTTGAACAGAATCACATTTTACTCAGCAGTTTGATGTAGAAGGTTTCAATAAATAAAGCTGAAAAATTTCCTATTAAAATCCCAAACGGTTGCTGAGAAAACGACCAAAAAATTTAAGGGGCCACTTTTATCTGCCGCACCCTGTAGCTATAGTATAACTTTGTCGGTTAAACGTGGAAAAGTGACTGTTGACGCCGCCAAGGCTCCAGGATTTGGGCAGTTTGGTGTCCTTCAGAACACTTTCGAAGTTAAACCCACAATTTTTTGCGGTTATAAAGATTATATAAATGTTCCTATTTTTCAATAAACCTTTATTTATATTTTTGGGAATAGTAATTTCGCGTTCTTTAATTTATAAAAATACAAATTAATATCCTCAAAAATCTTGCCTTGCCAGGCTTGTAAGCCGATCAAATCAAAGCGAAGAGTAGCCTGCGCCCATATGCCAAAACAATAGGAGAAACTTGTTTTGTGCAGACCACGCCCTTGAGATACGTGCGCATTGCGCATGCGCGGCTCTGTCCAGTGGTATATAAAGCATCAAAGTGTTTCGAGTGCCAGCTGGAGTGTTTAGACCGACCATTATGGTGGTCGTGTTGTTTTTATAGACAAACTGTTTTTAACGTTTTTATCGTCACTTACGGATATTTTATCGTGTTAAAGCGTTCGTTGTTATCGTTTTACCTGTTTACGTCTGGATCCGGCTAGCTGCCTACGAACTGTCATCGTGGGAACGTATTCACCACCTCTTATGGCAGCTGCCTCCCCGCAGCAGTCCACCGCAGGACTATCTGAAACACTTCAACCAATACTGCAAGCAAATCAATCTATCAGAATCACAGACATTTCTTCACCAAAACCACAAACTAAATGTCAAGAGGATGATGTAAGCCGCCTCGAACGGGAAGTGCATGGTAAGAGAAAATATCACAGCGATGA
>Ga0209367_1013695_pt1 | contig 10402 bp, 8 predicted proteins | sample WorMetLIZISLAND2_FD_187412 | JGI IMG/M metagenome (GOLD analysis project Ga0209367, IMG submission 187412) | Marine gutless worms symbiont microbial communities from Max Planck institute for Marine Microbiology, Germany - Olavius geniculatus... ...
TGGGTCAGAATACGGCTTGCCAACCAGCTGAGACCATTGGCTGAGCGGCAGTAAAACCAAATTCAGAAAATATGAAGCATTCATTATTGCTTGCGCTCCAAAAATGTCGATTCCAGCAACAAACCGTTGAATAGTGAATAGCAAAAGAAAATTCACTATGATGTGACCCTTTGCTTTTGTTTTCACCGATGGTTGATAACGTAGTGAATCATTTGGAATAGTTGTATGCCGGTTCAATAAGGTAAGATTCGACAGATGTGAGTCCAAGAGTTCGCTTGCGGTCGTCAAATGCACTGTGTTATATATCGGTGACAGGCAATCATCCAGCTGAAAACAATGTTCTAACCGGAAAGGAGGTGATAACACAATCCAGTATTGGGAGGCATTTCTTGAAGCCCAAATCAACAAAAAAGGAGGGTGTAAAAATGAAAAAAACGGTATTTATTGTTGCACCGGTGATCATGTGTTTGCTCTTGCTCCCGTTGAGTTCAGTCATGGGAGAACAAGTGACGCTGCGATTTTCCGACTGGCATCTGACCGAAGATGTGTGGAACAAATCGTTGAATGAAGCCATGGATATTTTTCATAAACGGCATCCGAATATAAAAGTGGTCATGGAACCGGTCTCCTACAAGGAAAAAGAAACCAAATATACCGTGGAATCCGCTGCCGGACGGGCGCCGGATGTATTCCATGTGCACGCCTTTTCACTGCCGCTGTTTTTCAGCAAGGGCTTTGCCAAGGATCTAACGCCGTTTATTGAGAAGGAAGGTGCCGGATTCCTGGACGCCTGGTATCCCCTGCCCTTGAAGTTGATGCAGCATGACGGCAAAATGCATGCCCTGCCCGGCGACTATATGACGATGGTGTTGTTCTACAACACCAATATGTTTAAAGCTGCCGGACTGGATGTCGACAAACCGCCCAAAACCTGGGATGAATTTCTGGCCTACGCTCAAAAACTGACCCGCGATACAGACGGTGACAGCAAAGTCGATCAATGGGGATTCGGCACCGTGGGTGCCAAAAGTCCGGGATTTTCACTGCGCTTCGGGCCGTACATCTGGAGTTTCGGCGCGGATTATCTGACACCGAACATGAAGCATTCCGCGCTGGATTCGCCTGAGGCCGGCGAGGCATTTGAATTTTTCGCCAGCCTTTACACTGAGCACAAGGTCGTCCCGCCGGGCCTGACGGCCATGGGTCCACAGGATGTGCGCACCCAATTGGCCCAGAAAAAAGTCGCCATGATTCTGGGATCGGGCTGGACCCCGCCCATCGTCAACAAAATCAATCCTGAACTGAATGCCTTTGAAGTTCTTAGCTGCGCTCCGGCACCCATGAAAAGAAAGCCGGCTACTGCCATATGGTTAAGCTCCTGGGTAATGAGTCCCAATACAAAGCATCCGGATGAGGCTTGGGAACTGCTGAAATTTATCACCAGCAAGGAGATGGAACTTAAATGGTTTAAAGACAACCGGGTGACTTCGGCCCGCAAGGATGTCAGCGGGGTTGCACCGGAGATTCTGAATGATAAATTCGCCAGCGTAATGGCTTCCCAGCTGCCCTACGGTCAGGTTGAACCTCAGATAAAGCAATGGCCTGAAATTATGGACACCTTTACGACCTCGCTGCAGGAATCGATTGTGGGCATGAAACCTCCCGCCAAAGCACTGTCCGAGGCCCATAAAAGAACCAACGCCATATTAGAGCGCTAAGGTAGCCCCAAATTGCATAAACAATGAGGCAGAAGAAGGTTAATGATCTGTAGTTGTTGCCAATAAAATCAAGGCCCGAATTACAGATGCCTCATCGCAAATCAGGAAACGAAAAATGTGGCTAAAAGACCGCCAGATGTGGATGGTATTTGTTCTGCCGGGCGTAATATTGCTCATTTTGGTCCTGGGTTGGCCGGCCGTAACCAGCATATTATACAGCTTTGAAACTGAAAAGCCGGATGATGCCGTTTACACGCTGGCCAACTATGCCTACCTGCTTAAAGATCCATATTTCTCAACCACATTTTGGAATACCGGAATTTTTGTGGCTTGTAGTGTTTTGCTGCATATGGTTCTCGGTTTGGCCGTGGCCATGATTTTGAATACCGCCCTGCCGGCCAAGCCGCTTTTTCGCATCATCGCGTTGCTGCCCTGGGTGGTGCCGGATGTGGTTGCCGGAATTGTCTGGAAATGGATGTATGATCCTATCTATGGCGCACTGAACGATTTACTGCTCAAAATCGGTCTGATCGAAAATCCGGTCGAATGGCTTTCAAACCCCAAACTGGCCATGATCAGTGTCATCCTGGTCAACCTCTGGCGCGGCTTTCCCTTTGTGATGCTGATTTTGTTGGCCGGTCTCCAGGCCATCCCCAGACATTTATATGAAGCGGCTGAGCTCGATGGCGCTCCCTGGCTGCAGCAATTTATTCACATCACCCTGCCCGGATTGAGAAAAATGATCGTCGTCGCTCTGGCACTGGATATTGTCTGGGAAGTACGGCGCTTTGGACTGATTCAATCCATGACCCAGGGCGGACCGGGGGTATTGACTGAAGTCCTCTCCACCTATACCTACAAGCAGTACTTTCAGTTTTTCCGTTTTGAGTATGCATCGGCGATTTCAGTGGTCATGACCGTTGTATTGTTGCTCATTAGCCTGCCCTATATATGGATGATTAGCCAGGAAGAGTAAGGTAATGGTAACTGCAAAGAATTCAGCCGGCAACATTATAGCCAAAACCTTCATATGGATATTTCTGATCGCAGTCTGTATATACAGCCTCATTCCGTTCGCCTGGATGCTGTCCACGTCCTTGAAGACTGAAGCCGAGGCTTTTCGGATCCCGCCAACCTGGATGCCGCTTCAACTGACGGTGGATAGCTATGTCGGAATCTGGATCCGAAAAAATTTCGCCACCTATTTTTTTAACAGCACCATAATTTCGTTGGCCACGGCCGTTCTTTCAACCTTTTTCGGGGCATTCGCCGGCTATGGCTTTTCCAGATTCGTTTTCAGAGGCAGGCGTTTTCTAATCGGCTTCTTCCTGGCTACCCAGATGCTGCCGGGGGTTTTGCTGGTCGGCCCTTATTTTAAAATTCTGAGCCGAATCGGGCTTTACGACACCCGCTCCGGTCTGATCATCGCCTTTCTGACGATTTGTCTCCCATTTTCAACCTGGATGATGAAAGGCTTTATCGATAAAGTACCGCAAGAACTCGACCAATCGGCGATGGTCGACGGGTGTTCCCGGGTGGGGGTGTTTTTTAAAATTGTTTTGCCGATCGTGGCGCCGGGTATGGTCGCAACGATACTATTTGCATTTTTACTGGCCTGGGGTGATTTGCTGTGGGCCCTGTGTTTGACGAGCAGTGAGCAAATGATCACCGTCACACTGGGCATTGCCCGCACGATCGGTGAATTTCGAATTATCTGGCCCATGCTGATGGCAGGTTCGCTGGTGGGAGGGATGCCGGCCATTTTGCTGTATATCTTTTTACAGCGACTTCTGGTTCAAGGCTTGACTGCCGGGGCTGTAAAGGAATAGACCGGTTTGCGTGGTGTGCATCGCGGTCTGCGGTTTGGCAAATAGAGACCATCCATTGTTTTAAATCCGCTGATTTTCATGTTGGGAGATTGAGACCATGTTTGAAGGCAAGGTAGCTTTAGTGACCGGCGCCGGACGAGGCATCGGCCGGGCAATCGCCAAATCGTTTGGGGAACAGCGCGCGCATGTCATTGTCAACGACATTCTGCCGCAAAAAAAGCTTACGGAAATGGCCGCTGCAATATCACAGATAGGGATCAATTCTATTGGCATCCAGGCTGATGTCAGCCAATCCGACCAGGTGGAAAATATGATACAACTCACGGACGAGGCCTTTGGACGGCTCGACATCCTGGTGAATAACGCCGGAATTATACGCCGGGGATCGATCGAAACGGTCAGCGAGAAAGATTGGGACCAGGTGATGGCCGTAAATCTGAAAGGCACCTTTAACTGTTGTCGGGTAGCCGCCGAGCTGATGATCAAACAGCGCGCCGGGAAAATTGTCAATGTGTCTTCAATAGCGGGCAAAACGGGTGATATTACGTCGGCGCCGGGTTACGGTCCTTCGAAAGCCGCCATCGATGCGCTGACCAAGTCTTTGGCCCGCCAGCTGGCAGGCTACGGCATCAATGTCAACGGAGTTGCGCCCCACGCAATCGAAACTGAAATGAGTGCCGAATGGTCCGATGAGAAGCGAAAAACGATTATCGAGGCCATTCCGCTAAAAAGATTGGGGCAGCCGCATGAAGTAGCCGATGCCGTTTTATTTTTAGCATCGGCCAAGGCCGATTTTATTACCGGTGAAATCCTTGATGTCAACGGTGGATTTTTGATGGATTGACCGGGAGTTCACTGCAAGTGAGACACCGTATGCGGCTTTTGAAATCATGTTGCACTGTAACTGCACTAGACACTAATTCAAAGATAGTGCTTCGATGTCTTGTCGATAGGCCTTTTTTATAATACTGAAAATAGGGGGAAAGATTGGCAGAGATCAGGCTCGAAGATGTGACCAAGAAATACGGGGAAAACGTGGCGGTAGACAATATTAATTTAACTGCCGCCGATCGGGAGTTTCTCGTTCTGGTCGGCCCTTCGGGGTGCGGCAAAACGACCACCCTGCGAATGATCGCCGGTTTGGAAGAAGTCAGCAAAGGAGAAGTCTACATCGGGCAGCGACAGGTGACGAAGGTCCGGCCGAAAGATCGCGATATCGCCATGGTATTTCAAAATTATGCCCTTTATCCCCACATGTCCGTCTTTAGAAACCTGGCTTTCGGCCTGAAGCAACGCAAAATTCCCAAGGCGGAGATTGATGTGCGCGTCAATGAGGTTGCCGATATGTTGGGCATCGCAAAACTTTTGCGCAGAAAGCCCAAAGAATTATCGGGCGGACAGCGGCAGCGGGTGGCGATGGGGCGCGCCATTGTTCGCCACCCCCAGGTGTTTCTTTTCGATGAGCCGTTAAGCAATCTGGATGCGAAGCTGCGGGTTCAAATGCGGGCGGAGTTGGCCCGGCTTCACCAGCGCCTTGAAACAACCATTGTCTACGTTACCCACGACCAGATAGAAGCCATGACCCTGGCCGACCGCATCGTTGTGATGAATGAGGGTGTCATCATGCAAGCGGGCAGTCCGATGGAGGTTTACAAAAATCCCGCCAATCTTTTTGTCGCCGGATTCATCGGGAGCCCCAGCATGAATTTTCTCCCGGTTCGAGTGACCGATGACAATGGGGATTTGCTGGCAGTCGGTGAAAATTTTAAACTGACCATTCCGACCCAATTGCATGAGCGATATCGACGCGCCGGACATAAAGATGTGATTCTTGGAATTCGACCGGAGCATATCTTCGACTATTCAATCAAAGGGCCATTCCCGGGTGGACAAAGACTCAAGGCGTTGATCGAAGTTGTCGAACCGATTGGATCAGAAGTTGTTTTGCTGGCAACCTGTGGTGCGTCACAACTGACGGCCCGCGTTGAACCCCAAACCCCGGCCAAGCCACAACAACAATTGGATCTGATCTGGGACATGAACCACATGCACCTTTTTGACTTCGAAACCAAAGATGCTTATTAGCAAAGAATCCGCAACCGTCTTCCAGACCGCTGATTCGAGAGCCTGAAACCTTATGGGACATTCATGAATTTATGCATTTTGTGTTATACGCTTATCCAGAAAGATCAAGTTGAAGGTGTGCCATCTATTTTATCCCCCTCGATCCCTCCCACCAGGGGAGGGAAGTGAAATGCCGGTAACTGGAGCTTTGTAAATAACCAGGTTGTGTTAATAGCGCGTGAGAAATGCATTTTTTCATGACCGTCCATCTATTCCCCACATACCCAGGAACTCCCGAGTGGTTTTTAACTCATTTTGGGTTTCACCACCCTGTTACACCCTGACAAAGGTAATTAAAGGCGAAGAGCGAGTAATTATTGTTTCGCGTTGTAAAAGCGATACTCTGGATTCCCAGGGTGAAAATCGATTTCCGTTAACCCAACGTTAACTTTTAAATCCCGAAACAAATATTCCTCGACAAGTGCCTCAGACCAGTCAAAAATTGAGATCCTGACAAGCAAATTAAGCGCTTTGTCGATCCCAATGACTATTCGATGAGCATAAAATCCATGATTTTCCGGGAAGGTGCATTCAACACTCAAGAGACCTTTTCCGTCCATACGCCCTTCCTCGACGTTTTGAATCGCATCCAGTCCTATCTCCTGGGATCGCTTATAGTTCGAGTCAATTAAACTCATAATTTTTTCCATTCCGCTGTGTCGCAGCGAGTGGCGGTTTTTTTGCATCGCCAGATGTCCGTCGGGATTGAGGCGGAGGGTTACAAACTGAAATAATCCGCCGGGATGAGCCACCAATCTATCATTATTTTTTCCGGCAACGAAAATGACTTCCCGCCCTTTTGCGCTTCCCTGCTCCCAACGGAAATAGTATTGCTGCGGTTTTTTATATTTTACAGATATGGCCAGGTCTTCGTAAAGTATGCCGTTCTTTTTTACTCGTTTATCAAGCCGGCAGGTATAGTCCGCCACCTTTTCAAATTGCTCTACCATACCGATGAGCAACTGCTCGGTATCACCATCACCGGCAATACATGCGGAACCGTTTAATAATATAAACAGGCTTGTAACTATTGTGGCCACATATCTTTTTCCGAGTACCCTTGCATCCATAGCTTTTCTCCTTAGCGTTAATAACGATATTTGGTAACTATTTTCTTCAGCTGTTTTGTGATCCAAGAAATATGCCAAATTATAAATATAAATAAATTCGATATGTTATAAAAATACTAGCTTAAAAAGAATAATTGGATATATACATTCCATGTAAAGTTATGTGTGCATTTGGTGTAAAAGTAGGTTTGAGTTTTCGAGCCAAAGGGCGAGATGTGATAGAATCCGGCGATAGCCATCCGTATGGCAATGGCACGAATCGCGTAGCAGGCGGAGGGGGCATGCTCAAAACCGTTGCCCAGGATTATGGCGGCACGGGGTGTTGTCGCATATCGTCTGGCTGCCTATTCAATCTGTAAAGCTGGCACTCCGCTGATACTTTCAGCCCAATTGGGATCATAACCTCGGACGTGGGCCTTAAGACGTTTGAATCCATAGCACCACTTTTCTACAAAGGCATGGTCAGACTCTAAATTAGTGTCTATTCCTTGATCTGTTACATCCAACATGCTAACAATTATTTGTTAATGCTGTTTTGAAAGCCGAAAGACAAACACAACGCTTCCACGGAGGGTTTATCCATGGAGTTCAACTATCGCTGCAGCACCTGCCGCGCAGTTTATGACATCACGCCGCAACTGACGGTCTGTCCGGTCTGTTCCCACCATCAGCAAAAAGACCAGCCGCTGACAGGCGTCCTGGAAGTGGAGCTTCACGGCCCCTTAACCATGCCATTTGCCGCGGTTGATATGCTCCCGGTAGAGCCTGTTTATTTCCCGCCCATACCCGTGGGAAACACCCCCTTATGGGAGCCTGAAAATCTCAGACGAAGTTTGGGGTTTCAGCACCTGTTCATCAAGGACGACGGCGCTAATCCGACGTCGTCATTCAAAGACCGAGCCTCGTTCCTGGTTTCCGCGGCAGCCAACAAATTCAACATCGCGGACATCGCCCTGGCCTCCACCGGCAATGCCGGCTCGTCCATGGCCGGCATCGGCGCTGCCGCAGGCCAGCGAATCACCCTGTTTTTACCGCAATCCGCACCACGTGCCAAACTGGTACAGGCCCTTCAATACGGTACCAGGGTGCACCGGGTCAATGGAAACTACGACATGGCCTACGATATATCCCTGGAGTTCTCAAAAATAAAAGGCGGCATGAACCGCAATACCGCCTACAATCCCCTGACCATCGAAGGCAAAAAGACCGTTTCTCTGGAACTGTTCAAGCAGCTGGGCCAGGCGCCTGATATGCTGTTTGTCGCTGTCGGCGACGGATGCATCATAGCTGGTGTTTACAAAGGTTTCCGGGATCTCCAGCAACTGGATCTGATCCCATCGATTCCGAGAATTGTCGGCGTCCAGGCCGAAACTTCGGATGCCCTTTTTCGCGCCTTCACCACTGGTAAATTTGAAAAGCAATCCACATCGACAGTAGCGGATTCCATTTGTGTGGATGTCCCCAGAAATGGCATTCATGCTCTGGCCCAAGTCAAGCGGTTCAACGGAGAGATGATGACCGTTTCCGACAACGAGATCATCGAGGCCCAGGCTACCCTGGCGGGCTCTTCCGGGCTTTTTACCGAACCCGCCGGGGCGGCGGCATTTGCCGGTTTTCTGAAGGCGGCTCCCGATCTCGATCCGGATGCCGTTATCGTGGTTCTATCCACCGGCAACGGCCTGAAGGACAGCGCCTCGGCCACCCTCGGCATTACCGTGCCCGAAACCCTGATAGATTCAGTTGAAGATATTATCTAAGGGAGGATAAACACGTGATTGATTTAGCCATCCATTCAAAGACTCTTGAATACAACATTGCCTACTGCCGGGAAAAGAAAATTACCCTGCCCACCTTCGCCATGATGAAAAATCCGTCAACTGTGCCGGAAACCATAAAGAACCAGCTCAAAGCAACCGGGCTGTGGGATCTGCACTCCGCCAACCTCTACCGAATCACCTGGAAAAATGAACCTAAAGATTCCGGAGGCCTCTATGGCGGCGTCAACCACATCGTGCTGCCGCCTGAACTCACGGGATGCAGGGCTACCATCATTATGTTGACCGGCCGATGGTTTCCCACGGGGGCCCACAAGGTTGGCGCAACCTTTGGCTGCCTGGCGCCGGCCCTGGTCACCGGTCAGTTCGATCCCCAAAAAACCAAAGCGGTCTGGCCCTCCACCGGGAACTATTGCCGGGGCGGCGCCTATATTTCCGCCCTCCTGGCCTGCAAGGCCATTGCCATCCTGCCCGAGGAGATGTCCCGGGAGCGCTTTGATTGGCTCAAGTCTATTGCCGGCCAGGTCATTGCCACCCCGGGATGCGAGTCAAACGTCAAGGAAATTTTTGACAAATGCTGGGAACTGAGGAACTCCGGCGAGGATCTCAGGATCTTCAACCAGTTTGACGAAATGGGCAATCCCTTGTGGCATTATGCCGTCACCGGCAATGCCGTTGAAACTGTTATGCAGCCGTATGCAGCCAAAGGGTTGCGGTTTGCCGGCTACGTTGCCGCCTCGGGTTCCGCCGGAACCCTGGGCGCCGGATACTATTTAAAACAGAAATTTCCCCGGTCCAAAATCGTTGCAGCCGAAGCCCTGCAGTGCCCGACCCTGCTCTACAACGGATTCGGCGCCCACCGGATCGAAGGCATCGGCGACAAGCATGTGCCCTGGGTGCATAACTGCAAAGAAACCGATTTTGTCGTAGCCGTGGACGATGAAGTCCCCATGCGGGTTCTGCGGCTGTTCAACGAACCCCTGGGACGACAGGCCTTGATCGCATCCGGTGTCGATAAAATCCTGGCGGAGAGCCTCGACATTCTTGGCATTTCCGGCATCGGCAATATGGTGGCCGCCATCAAATTCGCCAAATACAGTGAATTGACCGAGAGTGATGTGGTTGTCTCCATCGCCACCGACTCCATGCAGCTTTACGGATCGCGGTTGGCGGAGCTCGAACAGGAACGCGGCGCTTACACCGAAGCCATGGCCCAGAGGGATCTCGAACTCATCGCCGCCATCACCATGGACCATACCAAAGAGCTGTCCTATTACGACCGCAAAGCGATCCACAACCTCAAGTATTACACCTGGATCGAGCAGCAGGGGCGCGATATTCAGGAACTCGACGCCCAGTGGCATGATCACGACAATTATTGGTATTCCATGTTTAATCAAGTGGAAGCCATCGATGAGCTGATCACCGAATTCAACAATAGGACCGGATTGCTGTAAGCATAAGTATTACATCATCAATTATTAGAAGAAGTTTCATTAGAGCGCGGTCTCTGGCTACCAGCGTCCATTCTAATCTAAAAAAAGAAACTAATGAACGTCGAACATCGAACGTCCAACATCGAACGTCGAATAATGCATTCTATCTATTTTAAAATGACTGAGCGACGTGTCGGATCGTCTTGTGGGGTCGTAGCCCGAAGGGCGAAGCCCCAAGCCGAAGGCGACTTGTGGGGTCGTAGCTCGAAGAGCGAAGCCCCAAGCCTGAAGCGATTCCACTTGGAACTCCCCCTTTTCTAAAGCTGACCTGTGCACACACTTGACACCGTCGGTTAATATTGCTATAAAGGGGGTATGCAAGTTTGTGGTCAACATTTTACGATGCCAATACTTGAGCGGATACAAAAGACAGTACTTATTGATCCATTG